>OGMW01000172.1_pt1 | contig 72234 bp, 89 predicted proteins | sample 1573281 | NCBI WGS metagenome assembly OGMW01 (sample SAMEA2581907, study PRJEB24529) | metagenome | biome: Human gut stool | place: China | collected 2011 | reverse complement strand
ATTGCTTCCGGTAATCAGTAACCAGAAGATGAATGAATATTTGGCGGAGATAGCCGCTATTTGCCAAATCAACAAGCGGATCACCTACCATCTTGCCAGACATTCGTTTGCGACGGAAATCTGCCTTACCAAAGGCGTTCCCATTGAGAGCGTGTCCAAGATGCTCGGACACACCAACATTCAGACCACACAGATTTATGCCCGTGTGGTGGACAGAAAGTTGAGCCATGACATGAATATGCTGGATCGAAAACTAAAAAGTATGCAAAAAGGTACGGCGCAAAACGCTGTATGAATAAACAAATCATTATATTGTCACACCATTAAAAAAAACAACGCCTTATGGAAAATAGAGGATACATCACCATCACCGGTTTGGAAAACAAGGATGAACAACCCATCGTCAGTGTAAAGATAGAGAACGGCAACGTATGGATGACCAAGCACGAACTTTCCCGTCTGTTCGGAGTGTTCGTGCAGACAATAGACGCCAATGTGCGTTCCATCTTCAAATCCCGTCTGCTTTACGACGGCGATGTGACCATAACCGAGAAACAGGACAAAAGCATCGTTACCTATTATAATCTGGAAGCGATCATATTTCTCAGCTTCCGCATCAACACCTATTGCACAAAACTGTTCCGTGAATGGGTACTCAACTCCCTGTGCGAGTACAAACGCCTGCAAGAGAAAAAGCCCGAAGTCCTTGTCGTTTTCAATCCCGGCAGCAACCGGACAACCATTTCTTATAACTGATGTGCATAGAAGCCTGTAAATAGCGAGCCTTGCCCGAAAATCCGACGGGCAAGGCTTTTTTTCTCCTGAAAATCCTATCTTTACACCAAATAACAGTGTCATGATAGAAAACCTCACCATATCCGTATCCTTCAGCGAAGTGGAGGAAGCCCATGTCGGCAACTATTTCCGCCTTTCCGAAATGTCCGGCGAGTTTCTGATAATCCAGAAGCCCGACAATACCTTCTACTTCCTTTGTTCCAATGATTGTGACATCGTGGGCATCTGCCAATCCTTTGATTGGTATATTGTATCAAAAGACGCTTTTAATGACCGCCTGATAATCGGCATTGGTTTATCGGATAAAGAAAGCATCAACGGAGAACTCTATCGTGTACAGGATGAAACCACGCTCCTCCTTTGGCGTGACATACTCCGCTTTACTTTCGAGAGCGATTTCGTGCGTCAGTTCTTCCCGTACAACACCCACTTCAAAGGCAAGATGCGTATCGACGAAGCATTGTGTTTCTATATTCACGATTATTACCCGACCAGATGCAAGGACATATCGGCATCCGACAGAAAGACGAGTAATCTGGTATTTAGATTTAAGGAAGGACGACAAGCAGCCCTTGTCGCCAAGATTTTCTCGCTTTGCATCGCCCGGATGCCGTTCTTTAAAGAAAAAGCCGCCAACGCCGTGCTGATCCCCATACCGGCGGCAACCCGTGAACGGAATATCGCCCGCTTCGCCCGTTTTTGCAGCCTTCTCTCACATCGGCTGAAAGTCGTGGACGGTTTTCGTGCCACATGGATAAAAGAAGACCGTGAGCAGATGAAAGGAACTCACGGACAAGACAAGTTATCCAACTTGATCTTTCATCCCGATTATTTTAAAGACCGGGACGTATTTTTAATAGATGACATTATTTCTTCCGGTGAGAACTTCACGCAAATGAAACGCAAACTGATGCAACTCGGAGCAAAATCCGTTACCGGTTTGTTTTTAGGTAAAACAGTAAAGTCTGAAAATCAAAAGTAATATGGCAATCAAGAAATCCCAGATCGAAAAATGGATAGTCGCCCAAAAGAAACACCGGCTATCGGATACTCATGTACAAATGGCACGTGAACTTGGACTCAACCCCGACAAACTCGGCAAGATAGACAACCACCGGCAAGAGTCATGGAAAGCCCCCTTACCGGAATTTATAGAAGAGATCTTCTATAAACGTTTCAAAAAGGAACGTCCTGATATAGTCAAGCCCCTGAAACAAATACTTAAAGAACAGGAAATAAAGGATGAAGAAAAAAAGAAGGAAAAAGAAAAACGGCGTAAAGAGCATGAACAGGAACAGATGAATAACGGAACGGATGAAGTTCTTCCATTCCAATCCTCAACCCCGATAGCGGAATAAAAGCCGCATCATTATCGGTAGAAAGAACGTTTCCATTTCTCCGAAACCGGAGCGATCTTTCATCCATACAAAATCGCAGAGAAGTGTTGTACAAGCAAGCGTGATGAATCCCACATTGCCTGGTACAACACCTTTCTTTTTTCCCTTTTTGAAATAGGAAGGCTTTTATTTTTATCTGTATGTTTTTTACTCTCTGATTTCCTCAAAGGCAATATCTATCGCATCATAGTGGTCACCGTCATTAACGCTCAACGCAGCAACAAGGCTGTTCAATGTCCGAACTGCGTCCAAACGCTTTTCCGCATCACTTTCATCCAGATTACTCAAGACATCTATCGCACAGGTCAAATGGCCTCTCATCTCTTGCAGTGTAGATAAACTCTGAAGGGGCAACAGATAGAAAAGCCCATCTTCTGAAGACCGGACTATTCCTTTCAGGGGAGTCGATTGTAAATCCATAATAATAAGGTTATTATATTAAATTGACGTAACTCTGCCGGATACTACGTTCGAGGTATCGCCAAACACCCAGTGTAAAGTGAACCGACAGGTTACGTCAAAGTATAACCTACCCGGTTCATTTACCTTCACACTTTTGAAATTGGCGATTTCCGAACGTTGGTAAACGAACACATTACACGATGCTATTTGCATCGCTAACACAAAGGTAGAAATTTTTTCGTATTAATCACCGCTTTATGTATAAAGGATTTATAACACAACGATTTTAAGCAAAGTTTAAGGCTAACTTCCTTCGGGGTATTTCTCTCACTGTTTTCAGTAACCATCACTCCACATTTAAAGCAAAGGAACGAATTGAACTAACTTATTCAAGTGCAAAGGTACTTCGGGTTCTTAACGGAAAAACAAGGTCAAGCCGTTCCGGTTTTGAAAAAAATCTTCCCTGCGCCATAAATGGCACGAGGTATTTTTTCCAAAAACCTTGTTTTTCCTGAACCCTACCTTTTGACGCACATGAAATAAGTCAGCTCAACTCGTCAATGCATAAAAAAAATGTCGTGATTATGAAAACAGCAAGAGAAATACATAACGGAAATAAGAACAGGCTCAATCTGCCTCTGCATAAATTGTTTGGCTGGTCGGTTCGGCTCATTCTTTCAGGCTTCTGTTGGAGTCTGTACGGTGGCAGTCTTTGGGCGTGGTTTATCGGTCTGTCGCTCGTAAAAGAACTGATAACGGACGTGATCCGCTTCGCATGGGGTTGTCTGGTTTCCATTCTTTCCTTTGCTGTCGTAGTCGGGATTATCATTTGGTTATTAATACTTTAATACACACAGTTATGACAATGGATATTACAAAATCAGTAGCGTTCACCGGACACCGGTCAGAGCGTATCCTCCAAGTCCGTATGCTGTATCTTTATCTGGATATAGTTTCGCAAGTGAGAAGGTTGTATAGTCTGGGCTATCGCTACTTTCTAAGCGGAATGGCGGAAGGCTTTGATTTGCTTGCAGCCCAAGCGGTAGCCAACCTCAAAACGGAATACACGGATATTCGGCTCATTGCCGTTGTGCCGTTCCGCCGACAGTCAGACAGATACCGCCCGGAGAACAAGTCCTTATACGACCGGATAATGAAAACTGCCGATGAAACGGTCATTCTCCGGGAAGATTACTGCAAAGGGTGCTTCCATCATAGGAACGACTACCTGATTGACAACTCCGAGATTGTCCTGGCCTATTGGGACAAGCAGCCCTATGGCGGTACCTATTATACCGTAGGAAAAGCACGGATGATGAACAAAAACATTATAAACCTTTACAAATAAAGCCTTATGAAACGATATAGCAGAACTGTCGCACAACAGTGCAGATATTACGAGGTAAACAACATTTTCGAGTATATGGTGGAAACCTACCTGAACGGCAACATCACCACTTTTGGAGAACTTTACCGGGAATTGTGTAAAGAGGCGAGAAAAGATTTTATCGACTTTCTTCTCAGTGAGGTAGAGCCGATATACTGGAGATGTACCGAGCAAATTTACAGGTCCCTTTTTTGTGCAATTTAACAGTACCCACTTTCCTTAGTTCTCTTCTTTACTTTCATTAACCCTTTTTGAGGTGCAGTCCCTATCTGTTGATTGCTAAAAATTGTTTTCCTGTTTTCCATGCGGTAGCTTTTTCCTGATAGCCTGATTATCTCACAACAATAGAGTAGTCTGTCCAGTAGAGCTGCCGCACAAACTTCGTCTCCTGCCATCTCCAGCCATCCGGTAAGATCCCGGCTTGCGGCAATGATAAGTGATGTCTTACCTTGAACGCAATTCACCAGTTTAAACAGCAGCAGTACATCTTCTCCTTTCAGGGGAAACAGCGTAACATCATCGATTGCCAGCAGCTGCGCTTTCATTATTCGTTTGTATGTTTTCATCGCGGGTCGTGATATCTCCTTAGTCTTCAAACAGACAAGCAGTTCTTCCAAGGTCAGCAGGTATGCCTTATAACCCGCTTTCACTGCTTCATGGATAAGTCCTGAAGCAATGAATGTCTTTCCGGTTCCGGAATCTCCTACCAGCAGAAGATTATATGTCCTTCTTATCCATACCAGTTCACGCAATTCGCGCATCTGCCTTTGGTCAATCCCTTCGGTACGTGAGAAATCATATAGATCCAGATCATACCTTGCAGGCAATCCTGCAAATTTCAACCTGGTCAGATAACTTCTCCTTTCCTTGTCCCGAAGTTCCCGCATGAGACAAGTTGACAGAAACTCGGAGTAAGTCTGTTGCTTTTCCTGTGCTTCATGTAGTATTTCATCCAGGTGTTCTGCCAGGAATGGCAGCTTCAGGTTGCGGGCACATTCGGTCAGTTCTTTCTTATACCTTGCCATTGTTTCTAAAGATTTCATTATATGTTTTTACCAATCCGGTTGACTGTGTCCGGGAGGCAGGATTTTTTCCTACATCCGATTCTCCCATTTTCTTCTTCCATATATGTCCGCACAGGCTTTTAACGGACTCACCATTATAGATTCCCTTGTCCAGACATACACTAACCGCTTCTGTCAGGATGGCTTTGTCATATCCGGGAATTATGCGTAGAATTACCTCCAGATTCTCCCTGTAATAACGTTCCTTCTTTCTCTGCAGGTTCTCAAGCCATAAGGCGACCTCTCTATTGTACGATACATAAATAAGAATGCGTTCAGCCAGCTTTTGTGCTCCGATATTTCTTTGCCTTCTGTGTCCTTCACCATAGATAGTCTTTCCCTTGAGTTCGCACAGATCATGCCGGCAGACAAGCTTTCCCGTCTCCTTATTATAAAGCTCCAGGCATCCGTCTGTTTCATGGAGCCATACTGTCGTTTCTCCTCCCCGATAGGTTCCGCATGGCAGGCTGTAGTAGTTTCCCCTGTACTGTACGGTATTGTCTTTACGTACATGATATTCCTTCATTTCTCCACCGGGTGAATGCGGAGTACCGTGATAGGGTACAAGGTATTCTCTTTCCTGTGCAAATTCCTCAAGGGGAATCCGGTGTGTGGTACCATGTTCCTTCCCGTTTCCCGTTCTTTCAAGCCAGAGACGTGCTTCTTCATTAAGTCTGTCTATATTCTGAAAAATACGTGCCGTGAGGAAATTCGTCTTCACATATTTCACAACATTCTCTACCTTCCCCTTTGACTCCGGATCGGCCTTGTGACAGAACACGGGATGGAAATGCTGCTCTTTTACAAATGCCTGAAATTTGCCGGTCAGTATCAAATCCCCCATGTTCGCCCGTGCTATAAGTACTTTATCCTGGTCGTAAATGATCTTTTGCGGCCTGCCTCCGAAGTATTCGAAGGCAAGTTCATGGGCATAAACCGCAAGCCCGGTGTCAAAGGGCCTCCGGCTAAAATAGATAAATTTATATCGTGAACGGGACAGGACAATAGCAAAGAAGTACACTTTGATGGACTTCCCGTTTTCAGTGCGCATCCATTTCTCCCCAAAATCCGCCTGTGCGTATTCCCCGTAGGGAGTATCAGGCTGCTTCTCGTAGTTTCGCTTATGCGTTTCAACCTTTTTCCCGATGCCGTATTTTTTGCGTACCCTTTCCACGAAACCGGATACGGTTCTGTTACATACACGGGGGAAGTCCGGATAGCATTCCTTCAGCCAGTCATGTATCCTGGCGGCCGATATATACGGGTATTCTTCCAGGTTTGCACGTACATATTGCTCGTAGTTTTCCAGTTTCAGCCTGTACTTGCGGTGAGAACTTTGTTTTTTAACAAACTCCTCCATAGTCATATTCAGATACCGTCGTACAGTCTTACGGTTCACACCCAGATATATTCCAATTTGTGTTTTGTTCAGTCCTTTCAACTGAAGCTCCCTTACTTTATGCCACATATATTGTTTCTCCTTAAAATATTGTTTCCTTATTTCCATTGCAGTATCTGTCTATGCTTTGTCTGAGCGGCAAAGATAGACATTCCCCGACATGCAAAAAACACTGTATTCGTCTCTATAAAAGTGGTACCTTTGCTTTTTCCACTTTTTGAAAGATAAAGTTACAGCCTACAGGTGATGGCGGACCCATATATATTCTGGATTACAGAACCTTCTTTATTATTTTATCGGTTGCTTTTTGCAACTGCCTGCCCGAAGAAGTTTTCCGATCTTTATGATGGCTTTTGGAGTAACATACACTGACGTTTCTTTCCACCGAACGTTCCGGAGCGTATTGTAACCGGCTCCGATCTGATCCGCACTCAAATAGTCATAGATGGCGGCAATGCTGCCGAAAAAATAGTCTTTCTTCTCAAAAACGAGATGTACATATACCACTTTATTCATTGTCAGTTATTTTTCTGCGAATATATGCAAATAATTAATATATGCATTATTTCTCAATAAAAACATGCAAATAATTATTATTTGCATATAGAGGCAGTAAATATTGAAAAGTGTATTTTACTTTCTAAGTAAAATACTTATAAAAACACTAAAGTAAATAAATATTTAAAGTCTCTGTTAATGATTACTTGTATGAATAGAAAATCCCCGTCTTCCCTTGAAAGGAAAAACGGGGAGGTGTAATAATAAAGGAAATAGCCTCCGTTACATCTCTTTGGCGTATCCTGTCCGAATCAAATCGGCAAGGAAATTCTCCGGTGTATCAGTGGCAATCTTCACACCTGCCTGAATCACGTAACGTTCGGCAAAATTGCACATATACTGTTCATCTGTGCAGTTGGAATCCATCCAACTGCCCGTCCGAAGTTCATGTACAAACTCTTTGGCATCGGAGGCTGCTATGCGCTCATCCCCCGGCAATATATACATCTTCTTATTCATATTCATTCCATTAATTTTTTTGTTCTTAATTTATAATATAATTTTTGTTTTTCCTCCAAGAAAGGAAAATCCTCCAGTCTGATTCCCGCAGGAAGCGAAGATGTAGATGCAAAGATAATCAATCTTCCCAAGAATCTAACCCAATTCTCTATTTTTGTGAAATTGATCGTTCCCGAGTGTTGTCTGAACTCCACTGTCCTGTGACGTGAATAAGCTTCAAGGTTTACTTTCATGTACCTGCTGCCGAAGAGTCTTTGTAGTGACTCGATACTTTCCGCTGATCTGATATCTTCATCGGAGAACGCTCTGAGAGAACGGCAGTAGGTATTTCTGTTTCCCCTGCGTGAGGCAGGCATGAACTTGTCTATTTCAGTTTCGGCATGTTTGTAGGAAAGGATTAAGTTCTGCCAAGTTGTAAGATTAAAGTCACCCGCATTAAAATGAACATGGACTCCACAGCTGCTATTTATCTTTACATTGTATGCGTCCAGCACCCAGCATACCCTCTCCAGTACCTCCAAACCCTGCTCACCGCAGAGGATCGGGCTGACCAGCTCAAAAGTATGGCTTCCCTCCAAACTTCCGTCCGTGGTCAGTTTCCAGTTGCTGTTGGTCTCGGCATTACGGCTTCCAATTTCCACAGGGATGCCAGCCTCCCGAAGCGCATCCGTCAAGGTCTGTCTCGGGCAGTTGTAGGCTTCGATCTCAACCCCGAAGCAACGGTTGAAAGTATAGTCGGGTTCTGGTCTTAAGACAGTCGCTGTCTGTGAAGCGGGAAGCAGGCCCTCGTCCCTCATTCTCTTATAGACGTTCCACACGAAGCCACGGTTTCCACGGGTAACGAGGTCGGCAATTTCACGGTGTGAAAGTCCGATCAGAAGAAGCTTACGGATTTTTGAGGTTTTTGTTCCACTCTCGGCTAAAATGCGTCTAATTGTTTCATTCATAACTTGTTATCTCCTTTATTATTATATAACAAAGGTAATGATTTTTCTCCGTTCTTGCAAATTCAAGCATGCTCTTTATCAGCATATTAGCTTACTTTCGCTTCTGCTAAAAGTTGTATCCGTCCCACCGGAAACAGGGTGTTTTTTCTTTCATGGGGAGGATTTTTTTGGGTGTCCCGTCGCTCTCCCTTGCAGCCTTCCCACCCTTTTGCGATGTCATGTCTTTTCAGGGGAGGAAGTTCACCGGCAGCCATGCCCCTGCCTGATGTTCCGGGCCTCTCGGAAGCGTCCCGGGCTAAGGGCCGGAGGTCCCTTAGTAAATTCCTGATAAGGAAGAGCAAGAGGAGTTCCCGCACACGGGAACACAAATCAACGCAAAGCGCTGATAATAAAACAATTATATGTGTGTAGCTTATACTTCGGTGTAGACAAACGTATACAAAAAAGACTTATTTTGTTGATTATTAAACAAATAGAGTCTCTACATTCGGTAAATTTTCTGTAAACGGCTTTTTATTTTACTAATTTTCAAAACATTAGAAAACGTTATCCCCGGAGTGACAGTGTAACGCTTGACTCCAAAAGTCCTTTCATATACCTTTGTCCCAGAATAATAGCCAGTAACAAAAATGAATACAAACAAGGAAAATTCAACAAAAATGATCCGAATCTCTCCAAGTGTTAAAAAGCGTATGGAGATTTTTCAGGGAGGTGATTCTGCCAATTCCTGTATCGACAGGATGATTACTTTTTTTGAAATCACAGGGTTCAATCCCCGCTATGCGTCCAGAAACCCCACAGCATTAGTCGAAAAGAGGATTGAGGATGTTGTCAGGATTATCAAATCCCAGGAACGGGATATATTCAAGCCCATACTTGAGAAACTCTCCGGCATAAATGCTGCCCCGCAGGAGTCACCTGACTATGCCCGGTTGATGAATGAGCTCCGGGATCTGAAAGATGAAAACCGGAAATTGAAGGAATGGATGCAGGCGGAAGATCTTCAGGCGGAGGGTGCCGCCATATACAAGGACAAACTCAGGCGGTTGGCCGAACTGGTAAAATACCAGCTCGATCCCGGTAAGTTCCCTATGATAAAACTCAGTGATGATGTCAGGGTTCCCATTAACACTTTGCAACTGCTTATCAAGAAAATCAACGAGGAATATGTACTGTAAACCGCACCGTCCCGTAAACACTCCGCAGGTATCGGACAATAAGGGAAAGTGTACCCAACTGGTGGATTATCTCAGCAAGGAGTCCCGGGACGAACGTCCTTACTACGACAATTTTTTCTCACATCAAAAAGATTATGTGACTCCCTATGCTGTCAAGAATCATATAGACAACAACCACAGGACCCTGAAAAGCAACGATGACAAATTCTATATGCTTTCCATCAATCCCAGTGGTGACGAACAGAGACATCTGATAGAAAGGGTGACCGGGCGGAAGGTCGGGGAGTTTTCGGAACTGACTCCCGGGGAGCAGGAGAGTGTACTGGCACAGATGAAGGGATTCACCCGCGAATGTATGGATGAATATGCCCGTAACTTCTACCGTGAGAAAATAAAATCAGGGGATGACCTGGTCTGGTACGGACGCGTGGAAACGGAACGCCACTATAAGAATGATGATCCGGAGGTTAAGGCCGGCAGGGCAAAGGCGGGAGATAAGAAGCCCGGGCTCCAGCTTCATGTGCATGTGATCGTTTCCCGCATGGATAGGACGCAGACCGTATCACTCTCCCCGCTGTCAAAAAGCAGGGGAAACCGGCAGGTACTTGAAGGCAGGGAAGTTGTGGTAGGTTTTGACCGTTCCCAATGGTCCTCCCGGTGCGCTTCACGCTTCAATCAGTCATATGACTATTTCCCTAATTACTATTCCAGGGATGAAAGCTTGAGGAAGTACTCCGAGAACTGGCAGGCCAAAAACGAACTGAAGAACGAGGCGGTATCAAAGCTCAAACAGGAAGTTCTCAAAGGGGAGCTGAAGGAAGAAAGACGTCTGTATGCAAACACCTTCCGGATTTACCGGTTTGTGGTAAATCCCAGGAAGGCAATTATTCAGGAACTTAAAAGGCTGGGGACGGATCTTCTTTCCGGAAGGGACCTGTAGCCCCGGCCTGTCTTTACTATTCACATGGGAAAAGGGAGCGTACCTCCTCAAGGATCCTGGCAAAATTCCCGGATATTTCTCCCGGTTCCAGGACCCGGACGTCGGGTAGCGGTTTTTCATCCTTTTCTTTAAACTCCCCGAGCATCACCTTGAAATATCTGACATTGGCACGGGTAGCGGATCCGATGAACTCTCCCGGTTCCAGGTCCGCAAAATCCCTTCCCTGGTAGATATCCTCTTTCTGGGAAGAGATGGTAACGCTCCGGTTCGAACTGCTGCCGCTTTTTCCCGTGCTCCGGGATTTTCTTTCCTTTTCCTCCTTACCGAACATCTGCGGATAATATTTCAGGGCTTCCACATCCTTGGTACGCCCGAAGAACTGGATTCCGAAATTGGCTTCCACGGAGGACCGGTCAAGTTTACCATACAGGGCTTCCAGTTTTGCGCCGGACTGTGTAAGCAGCACAAAGCCGACCTTGTATTCGCGCAGGACCGAAGGCAGCGTCTCAAAGTTCTTGATATTGACTGTTGTCATTTCATCCAGGAAATAGACGAAAGGCACTTTGTTCTGCATGGTGAACTGGCGGGTGGATATGCTCATAAGCATGCCTATCACCGGGGCATAGACCGAGTTCTTGGAAAAATTATTGCTGATGGCAAACAGTTTCGGATCTTCCGGATCGATCAGGTTGAAGTCAAAATCATCCCCTGAAAGGATATAGGCTATCTCTTCGTTCTGTGAAATGGTCGACAGGTTGTTACACAGGGTGGAAAGGTAGGATGCCTGGGTCTTTTCGGAACCTTCGGCCTTGAGATACGCGCCGGCCATCATTTCCGCAACGAGGTTCTGCTGCAGGAATATGGACAGCTGCCTGGTAGAGGCGGTCATGATAAAGGCCATGATATGGGGCAGCGTGCAATACTCGGGAAATTCATCCCAAAAGCGGAAGGCTACCCCGCGCAGGATACCCAGCCCCCCGGCTACCCATTCATTCTGCTTTTCCCCCTTGGGAAGCAGTGCGAGCAGGACATCTTCCATGAGCTGCATCAGCTCGGTACGGTCCTTTACCACCTTGAGCGGGTTGAACCGGTATGAACGTTCCGGCTTGTCGAAACTCACGTAGTAAAACTTGTGCGGGTAACCGTACTTCTTTGTCAGGTTATAGGCCGTCTGCGTGTAGTCCACGTCCTTAAAATCGTAGATGAACCCTGCGAAGCCCAGCTTGATATATTCCTCCAGCAGCCATTTGCCGATACTCTTTGTCTTTCCCGAACCGGCCCCTCCATAGACCAGAAAATTGGAATAATAGTAATAGAATTCCAGATGGCGGTATGGAACCCCGGAAATGACGGGCAACCTGATCGGAGACTTGTTCTCTTTCCGTCCTGAAGGCTTGAGATGTTCCCATGCGGTGGAGAAAGCGAATATGACCACCGAACCGCAGGCCGGCCATAATGCGTATGCGGGAAAAAACAGGTATGCCATGAAGGTCTCGCCCGCTATGCATATAAGAAAGACAGGCAGGTTGACATACCATTTCCGGCTCAGGGTGCAAACTCCCGTCACCAGGCAGGCCAGTGCCAGAATAATAAGCTTGATATAAGGAATAAGATTCTCCATAACAATTTACTTTAATAATCTGATTACTTTAATTTGATTAATATATAATTTACTCTTTAAGTATTTATATGTGTTATACTACATTTCCGTCTGGAAAGCCCTGTTCCTGCCCCTGGTTATTTCCAGGCACTTGAGAGTATATCCGGATGGGGCTTTGAACAGCATGAACGGCTTTTCACAACCCGGCAGGCGCGTAGGCTGCCCCCGGAGCAAAGAGATCCACCTGGCGGGAGAGAGTTTCCCGGGATCTACTCCGGATCCGCGGAGAATATCCAGCATCGGCTTCGTGTCATAGGGTATGCCCTCCACATACAGGCTGATTTTGTCTGAGGAAATGGTAAACTCCCTGTTTCCCCAGGAAAAGGAACGCAGGGTCGTATGTCTGCCCTCCTGCAGGGGCCCGTCGAAAGAATCATTCTTATCCATATTCATAATCTAAATCTTATATTTCCATTTCTGCCGTTTTGATACTCCGGAGAGCCGGAGCGGTTATCTTCAGTCCATATCCGGCCGGTTCTTTTACGGCCATAAGCATCCTGCCGTCGGGAAGCGCTATTCCTTTACCGCTGAAAAGAGATTTCCATTCCTCCGGACTGAGGGAGGCCGGCTCCAGCCCGGCCCTCTTCATTTCCTTCAGGAACGGTGTGACATCCCGGACTCCGTCTTTACTTCTGAGAGATCCGGCGGTATATCCGGGGGTAAGCTCAAGTTCTCCTTTCAGGGTCTGTATCTTTTCCGGTATGTGGGTGGCCGCCGTTTTCTTCAGGTTTTCCCGGCTGGCCGTGAGCAGACCTTTCAGTTCCCTGTCATCAACCTCGATGCTGAAACCTAACTTCCGCAGAAGGTTCCTGAAGGCAAGGCGGATCTTGTCCCACTGACGGATATCCGCTCCGTTTTCGGCCATTTGTGCCAGGTACTCTTCCGTAGCGGTACGTATATCCATTTTTCCCGCCTCGGCCAGCCGGACAATCTCCCCGCGCACCTTTTCCCCGCATCCGGTGAAGATGTCATCCAGGAACGCGTCCATATGCTTCCGCCCGGCCAGTTTGCGCAGGCCGTAATGCCCCACTCCTTCGTGCAGTAGGGTACGCTCGATATCCTCCTTGCCGCGCGCTTTGGGCAGGTACAGGCAGATACGGTCCGAAGGGATATCGTACCAGCCCCTTATATCCTTTCCGCCCGCAATAAGTGCACGTACTTTGGGAGAATCCACCTCGCCGATGGAATGGATGATGCTCACGGGGATATGCTGTTTGCGGGCCAGGGAAGCGGCATGGCGGGAGAGTTCCGCCATCCGTTCATCCCCGTAAAGAAAAACCTGCCCGCTTCCGGTACGGGCAGGAGTGAAGGCTCCCGTCCCACCCGCAAGCCGGAACCGCACACCTTTAATTTCCGACGCCAGTTTCACAGCCTCGTTTCTCGAGGATTCATCCTTGGGTTTATAAACAAACACTTGCAGCCCGCTTTCACGGATCGCTTTGGAAACGTCTTCATTTACATTCTCCGGTACGATTGCCGCTACAAATTCATTCAAATAGACCGGCCGCTCGAATTTGGTTTCAAAATACATGGCGGGATATTCGTTCTGTATGGCATCAACCATCTCTTTAAGTTGCCGTACATCCTCCCGGGTAAGTTCCACCCCGTACTCACGTTTGGCAAAACTTCCGGGATCAGGTTTCAGCGCGATATCCTCCACACGGTAAAGGCCGGTATCATCAAAGGTGCCGCCACCCGGGTTAAGCTTGATTCCCAGATCAAAGTAGACCTCCTGCCATTTGTCCCTGAATGCCTCCAGGTCACTATGGTCAGTGGTCAGTTTCCCCTTCTGCCGGCGAATACCGTCCAGTGTGCCGACCGGCTTCATAAGAGCGGCCGCGAATTTAGAGAAGGAACCTCCCCAGCCGGTCGCAGCGGCCAGGCCCTGCCGTTTCATTAGCCCGGAGACATTCTCCAGGGTATGGGGAAGGTAAATCCTGATACCATCCGGAGTGTAACCTTTAAAAAGGACCTCTTTGATACCGTATTTATCCGCAAGGCTTTCTCTCCACTCCGCATACTGCTTACTGAGCGTTTCTGATCCGTTGATCTTATCCAAAGCGTCCTGCAGGGTATGATAGGTATCAACACTGCCGGCCTGGCGGATATCCGTCTTCACCCTGTCATAGAAGTCTTGTACGGAACTGTATTCATAGCCCCTTTCTTCTATATCATTCAGCTTCTGGACAGCTTTTCTGTAAGCTAAACCTTTTTGTTTTTGTTCCGGGAACGCTTGTATTTTATCCTGTAATACCCGTTTCCTTGTTTCGATATAGTCTTTGAATTTTGTTTGATCACCACCGAAGTTTTCTTCTATATAAACCTCCAACAGGGCCGTGTTGCGTTCATCATAGTCATCGAGCGCGTCGATGGCGGATATCCGGTTCCGCAGATATTCCCCAAAGAGCGGCTCCACCTTCCTGAATTCGGGTGCCTCGCCTCTTTCATATAAAAACTGATAAGCGAACGCACTCCCCTCGTCGCGCCCGTCCATGTAATTGTTCCAGGCACTGCGTACATTCGGTTGCATCTCTTGTGGCAGCCTGGAAATGGCATCCCGGACACGCCCACTGCCGTCACCGGAAAACTGCCTTTCTATTTGCGGATAAACGGGTGTCCACGCGTCTCCGCTGAATGTTCCGGCATTCCTTCCGGTGCGTTTGTCAATCATGGAAGAGGGCAACACAAGGGAGATCTCGCCGTATCCTTCGTGTGACTGCCTGGCTATGTCGATCACGGCGGCACTGGGATTGGCAAGCCCTCCAAGCTTCAAGGCTTTAAGCAACTTCTCCTCACTGATATTATGCAGGCCCACCAAAGATTTGCCGCCGTCATTTTCTTTGACCTCACGAAAGAGTATATCGCCATTCTCTTTTTTGAACGCTTCCATTACTTTTTCATCAGCGGCATTCAATGCTGCAACGGCTTCTTCTTTCATCTTCCTGAGTGTTTTGTCTTTTTTCATTGCCTCCCTCTCCTTCAGTCCTTCCGGAGATCTTGTTTGTGCGGAAACGGTCGTTTGTGTAGGATAATTCTCTGCGATATAATCAAGAATCCTGTCCTGCCATTCCTGTTCCGTATCCTCCAGCTTCTCACGGAGGGCAGCTAAGGTGGCAGGAATATTGTCATTGCGGACCGTTTCCGTTTTCATACTCCTGTAACCGGTAAAGGAAGCGGGGACGCCATGATGGACTTCCCGGAAACGTATGTCGTTGTTGCCCGGTGAAAAAACACCTGTGTTCCGTTCGGAATATAAATATTTACCGGATGCCTTTAATTGGTTTGGAGCGAATACCGCCATATATTGAACACCTTCATCCAAGGCATGGATGGCGTCATATCCCCGTGACCGGATGATTTCCTGCATGGAAGGTGTCTCAACCACACGCCATGAATTTCCCCCTTCCAATATCTTTTCCGCCTCTTTCCGGGAAACGGGAACTTCCATGCCAAGATAGAAATCATAGGCCGTGAGCTGTCCTTCCAATGCGTCCAGGATATCTTTTACGGCATTTGGATTCTTTACGTCAAACGGTTGCCTGGCATTGACGAAGAGGTCATACACATAACTGTCTGTGGTCCACTGTTCCCTTCCGTCTTCACTGTCCGGGATACTCATGCTGCGCGTTTCACCGATACTTCTGGCTTTTTCTTCATCAAAAGAGGTAAAGATCAGTCCATTGTATGCACCACCCCTGAACGTATGGAAAGGTGCGTTAATTGTTTGAATCTCCCAATCATCGGCAATTCTGAATTTACTCCTGTCAGCCGCCTGATCCCGTGAAATCGGAGTGCCATGATATACCACCTTCGGCTCTCCATTGGAATCTATAACTTTTGATGCTTCATCCGGACAGTTCTCCCAATCCCCGAACCACTCCCTGAATGCCCGGGTACGTACCTGTGCCCACTGCTTTTCATTCAGGTTGGTTGCCTGTCCGTTCGGAGCTTTCATGTAACTGCCTTCCGCCTTACTGCGGGCTATGATTGCCTGCTCCTCGGTTGTAAAAAGATATTCGGATATTTGTTCCATCCCATGAAAGAATAAGTATGATACTTGATTTATTATTAAAGAGAAATACTTGTTTACTTAAGCAGGATTCAAGTAAACAAGTAAATTCAAAAAACATGTTTTTATTGGTCGTACATTGGTACGTTACATGTCGGCACTGGCCTGCCGGGTCAGACTGTTGACCGTATTCACAGCTTTTACCGCATACCCGACCGGAGTCTTGGTAAGCATGAAGGAAGCTCCCTTTCCCGCGGATTTGGACGCTCCGGATATAAGGGAGGGTTGTATGGCCTTTCCCTTCATCAGGGAGTGCCACTCTTCGGCTTTCATGGCTTCCACCTTGACTCCCTTCCCGCGAAGGTCTTTGAGGATACTCTCTACGTCACATCCTTTCTTTTCGGGGATGGCAGATGAATTGAATTCCTCTAAAGCCTTGATGAGTTTTTTATCCCTGTTTTTAACCTGCGGGATTTCCTGGATTTCCCGAAGGTCCTTGTCCAACTTCTCTATTGCCGTCTTTATCTGCTTGGTGGAAGGCTTTTGCGTGGTTTGCGTGCTTCGTTCTGTCTTTTTTCTGGGAGCACGCTGTGTCTCGGGAGGTTCCGATGCGTCAGGTGCCGCCTCTGTTTCCCGGTCCGCAGGCTTGTCTAATTTCAGGCCATATATCTCTTCGGCCTGCTTCCTCACTTCATCCGAAGGAAAATGGATAAGCGCAGCTGCATTTCTATCGGCATGCAGGACAGACAGCTGAACCTTTTCCGTAGGGTTCTCAATATACCGGATATTCATTGGATTGTTCCTGACAGCAGCTAACTGTACAGTTTCCGATGGTTCGGACACATACTTGATGGTTTCTCCTTTGGCTTGGACTGCCTCCAACTGCACGGTTTCTGCTGGAGACTTGATGTGCCGCAGGGTATCCGCGCTGCCTTGGATAGCCATATGCTGTACTTTCACCGTAGGTACTTCAATGTGGCGGATGTATTCCGGGTTCTTCTGTACGGCCGCCAGCTGTACCTTTTCGGCCGGTTCTTTGATGGAGGCAATATGTGCCGGATCTTTCAGAACAGCCATTAACTGTACCTTTACCGCAGGCTTATTTATCAGGGAAATACATTCAGGCCTCTTTTCAACGGCCGTCAGTTGCGCTTTTTCCGTAGGGTTGGAAATAAAACCGATGTAGCCCGGTTTATGCCGGATGACGGATAGTTGCACCTTTTCACCGGGCGAAGCGATGAAATGAATATTGTGTGGTGCATTCCTGACTGCAGCGAGCTGTACTTTTTCCGTCGGTTTGTCTATGAAGCAGATCACACTTTTGTCCCTGCGGATGGCGGCCATCTGGACACGTGCGGAAGGATTCTCTATCATGCTGATCGCACGTGGATTGCGGAGTACGGTCCGCATATCCCGGCTGAACAATGCAGCCAGACGTTCTAAAATGGTAGGCATGGAACTTAATTTTTAAAGGGTTTGACTTCGGTAAGGAACTTCTCGATGGCTGCCGTGCCCGGCTTGCCTTCAGCTTTGTCTTTTTTCATCTGCAACACCAGCCTTTTTGCTGCGTCCCGTGCGCATTGATCCGGAAGAAGATTTATTCCCAGCATTCCTTCCACGGCCATGAAGCAGGCAGTCGGTGTGGGATCATTTACAAGCAGGACACTTTCCGGGCAAGCGATGACTGCTGAGAGCTGCACCTTTTCACCGGCAAATGGCAGGTGGGCTATCAGTTCTGGTTTCTTCTGTACGGCAACGATCTGTTGCCGCTCGGATGGGTCCTTGAGTTTCAGGATAATGTCAGGATTGTCCAGGAGCTCTGCCGTCCGGACATTGTCCGGGACTTGTCGGTTGTTTTCATTTAACATAACATTGTTTGTTTATAGTTACACATTTCTGATTTCGGAAGGCAAGATACGGCGGTTCGTTGCAATTATATTGCGACATGCGTTTTTTCTCAGGAAAGAAGCATTTTTATCGTTAGAACAGTTTTCTGTAATTGGCTGATAATAAAAAATGCCTGGGCCTATCCGCCCGGACACAAAAAAAGCGGTAAAGTATTGAACTTACCGCCTGATATTATTTTTCCTTTAATATTTATTTTCTAAAGATATTCCGGTTCTGAAAGCAGGATACAGCGGCTCTCCGCAATCCATCCTATTGTGATACACAAATACAAGCGGATACCCCGATTTTGTATCCGGAGTATCCGCTGAAGAGGAATTTAAAGTGGTGCACGGGCTTTTGTCAGGCTGCTTCCGGCAGATCTTTGTATAGCATAATATCGGTATAGGAGGAGTTATAATTCATCCGTGCGGTAAGTGTGGACCGGCCGGCTCCCTTGAAAGGATTACCGGTCCCGGGATGCTCTTCCATCCAGCGGCAAAAATCCAGTATGGGGGATTTACCGGAAGTGAAATAAACAAACGGGTGCCCTTTCAGAACCAGCAGGACATCCAGGTAATCCGCCAGTTTCCAGTCCATCTTGTATGTACTGATATCCGTTCCCATATAGGGGGGATCAACCAGGAAGACTACTCCCGGAAACACCCCGTATGTGGCTGCCAGTTCCTTATAGTCGTAACAGACTACCTCAAGCCCGTCCAGGTAGCCGTCACACCGGTAGTCAGACCGGTGTATCTTGTTATAAAAATACAACTGCTCAAGTTCTTCTATGCTTTGTGCATATTTTCCGGAAAACAGCAGGGAAGTGGAGAGGGTGAGATAGTCCACGAAACCGGTTGTCTCCTCCAACCTGATACGTTCAAGAAAAGCCTCGCGCATTTTTCCGGTAATCTTCTGATGGCGGGGATATATCCCGGCTATTTTACGGAGGTCTCCCAGCAGGGTATTGGTCCGGTCAATGTTTTCCAAACGCTTGCGGTAGTTGTCATGGTCATTGTATATGACCACTGCATCCGGCCTTTCACGTTTGGTAATGTGTGATAACAGGCCGGAGCCACCAAACAGGTCAACAAATATCGTTTTGTCATCAAAACGTTTCAGTATCTTTTTGAATTCTGATGCGAACATACGTTTCTGCCCCACGAAAGGAAGCGGAGCCTGGGTGTAAGTCTTTTCCATTGTTATAATCATTTTGTCGTGTAATATATGTGTTTGTATTTCCGGGGAGCAAAATTCTTAAGTTTTTCCCGTGAAAACAAAAAACAGACAGGAATTATACTGCATGAAATGTACACTCCTTTTTGAATCTTCCAACGATTTCATAGATTTTCCGTTCGGAAACGCCGTGTCGGTTGGAAAGAACGGCGACGCAGTATGTCACTTTATCACCCTGCCGGCGCATCTGTTCATACTCCTTGTACAGGTCGATATATTTATAGTCATCCGGTTTGAAGCCCATGCGGGTCAGACGTTCCAGCAGTTCTCTATTAAAATTTAAAATCTCAAATAGTGTCATAGCGAATATTTTTTTATCTTTGCAAAGCCAATCATTCATATACAGATAAAAGCGCATCCCGCGACAAGGGTCTTTACCCCCGGTCGTGCGGTGATGCGCATCTGTATGTTAATGAGTGATTGGCGTTGCTTTTTAACTGGCCGGGGGTTTTTCTTGAACAGATCATAGTGAACTCCTCAACTTAGAAATCCCTAAAACCTCCAGTCCGTATATGACTTTATATCTTTTGCGGCCGCAAGATAAGACAGAAAGTCGCAATTTTATTGCGATGTAGCTTTCCCATGAAAGAAATTGTTTATTTAACTAAGTATTTTACTTAAATCATTATTAAAGTAAATAGTGTATTATACCATATGTATGTATTTATATTATTATACTGTTAAATGTATTTAAAGTAATATACTGTTAAAGTAAAATATGGCAAAAACTTTGGTCATTTCCTCAAATATAGCTATCTTTACACCGTAATAATCAAGGAGATGCAAACAGATGAAAACAATTACAACAGCATGTGTGAACCATAAGGGAGGTGTCGCAAAGACAACTTCATTGCTGAACCTGGCAGCCGGGATCGCATGGATGCATAAAAAAAGAGTCTGTATCATTGATGCGGACCCGCAGGCGAATACGACAATGGCAGCGTTCGGGGAGGAAATGGCAAGTTTTCCCCAGGAGGTTTTGCTTGAGAGTGCATTACAGGATTGTATGCAGGACACTCCGCCGGACTTAAAGCCGCAAAAGTGGCTGGAGAAGGTGGATATACTGCCGGCCTCCCTGGATCTGGCGGCTACGGAAGTGATCATGTACACCACACCCGGAAGGGAATTCCTTTTCAGGGAAATAGTAAAGGGGCTGGAAGAGAAGTATGACCACATACTTATCGACTGTCCGCCATCATTGGGGATCATCACGCAGAACGCACTTATGGCAAGCGATTTTGTGATCATACCTACGGATGGGAATTACTTCGCCATGAAAGGAATTGAGAAGATACACTACATTATCGGCCTGCTGAAAAGGAAACTGGGGGCTGATGTGCGGATACTCGGATACTTTATGACCAAATATAATGCCAAGAGAAAACTGGATGCGGATATCAGGGAGAGTCTGGTAAGAACTTTGGGAAATAGTGTCTTCAAAACGGCAATACGTAACAATGTTGCCCTGGGAGAGGCACAATACAAGGCACAGAGCATATTTGACTATGCGCCTTCATCAAACGGAGCTAATGACTACAGGAAACTGGTCAAAGAGTTCTTGGGCAGAATTAAAAAGATGAATAAATAAAAGGCAGGATTATGAAAGAATTTAAGTCAAAAGAAATATCCCTGGAGAACATGGTGGGAGAAAACTCCGGGAAAGAAAAAGGTATGGCAGGAAAAGCATCACCCCAAACGAACCAGACCGTAGCGCTGACGGAAGATCTTAAATGGGAACTCAGAACGTTCGCTTCGGATCACCGTTACAGGGGAGTCAAGACACTGCTTGAAACGATGATAGGATGTTTCGTAAAGGAAGATGGTACGCTTGACCGGGATAAGCTGGAGAGATTCTGGCGGGAATACGTTAAGAAGTAAAATCTGAAAACGCATAAAGAAGTAACTTCAAATAAAAGTAAAACACTGGATTTTGTAAAAAGTAAAATAATGAAAATATTTAGATATATATTGCTCGCCTCGCTTACCTGTACGCTTTTCTCATGCGGCCCGGATGAACTGATACCGGAACCCGTGCCACCGGTGGTGAATCCCGGGGATAAGGACGAGCCGGGTGAAGAACCGGAGCAGCCGGAAGAGCCTGCAAAGATACAGCTGGGCATCACGGCATCGCTGCAGGACATGCAGCAGACCAGGGGAATCATAGAGGCCTTTGCTCCCGGCCATGAAATGGGAGTGTTTGTCGGAACAAGTCAGACAGATGAAGCGGCAGGTACAAAGAACGCCTCCTATCTTTTTGACGGGAAAGTGTGGAGTGCCGGACAGGATGTACCGGTGGAAGCGGACGTCGATGTGGTCGCATACCTCCCATATAACCGGGAAGTGACCGATTTCAAGAGCGTACCTTTCGACCTGGCGGATCAGAATGACATCCTGTACGGAACGGCCAAAGTGACCAAAGATGTACCGACGGCCAGCCTGATGATGCAGCATGCCATGACACTGGTGCGCGTGCGGCTGATGAAAAACGAATATATGGGCACCGGGCTTGTTTCAGACATGACGTTCGCGGACGTATATACATCGGGAACAATGGATGCCCTGGTCGGAACAGTTACAAAAGACTATAACCGGGGCCTCGGTACGGTGAAAATCGGAGGGAACTATATGCTCAATGACGAAAATCCCGTCATTGTCGACGCCATCATGATTCCAAGATCCTCTTATGACGAACAGGCCTCCGTCAGCTTTGTCATCGACGGGCAAAAGCACACGTATGCCTTCCCGGTACAGCATGAATGGAAAGCCGGCATGAAATACACCTACACCCTGAAAATGACAGGAAACTACAATGCGCCGGTCAACAAGGAGCAGGTGGATATCGACGTCGAATATTGGGGACAGTATGGCAAGACCGATGATATTGTACTCAATCCGAATCCGGAAGACTACGAATTTACCATCTGGCCAAATTATACTGCATATGGTTATGACTGCTACCAGAATGAAGGCAAGGTATTCGGGACATTCTATTACCCCTGGTGCGGCACTTCGGAAGGTGAACTGCGTTTCGTGTTCATGAAACAGGGCACCAATGAAATTGTGGAAAAATTCCAGCCGATCGACATCAAGACCAATGGTGGATGGGATGGCAAGCGCATCCAGTGCTATGTCACCTCCGCACCGGGAACATACCAGCTCGTTCCATTGTTCCGCAAGAAAGGAGAAACCATGTGGTGCAGGGCGGCGGGTTATGATTACGGCAGTACGGATCAAGAGTGGCTCTATGAAGTCAAAGCACCCGCACCGGATGATCTGCCGGCATTGCGTATGATGGAGGTGGAAGGACAGGGATATACCTCAATGCTTGCATATCCTGTCCCTGACGATACTTCATGGAATCTGGTGTATACTTTATCCAATAAAGGAGAGAAAGCCCTTAGAGGCGAAATAAAAGCAGTATGGGAGAGGGAATTCAAGCTGAAATCCAACTCGTACCGGCCAAGCACCCAAAAAGAAGGGGCTATCAATGATGACCAGTGGAGAGATGAAATAGGAACTGTATCGGTTAATGTTCCGGTAGGAACACGTTTTTGGAAGGGAATTATGAGCTGCCAGTTTCCGGTAAAACGGTTAAGACCTAAACACGAAGGGGTTGGATACGCAGGCCCTATTGTACATTTGTATTGGAAAGCCGAAGGCTCAAATGAATGGGTATTATTACGTCAAGATGCCGATTATTTATTCAATCGTAATTACGGTGGAGGATATATATGGGATGAAACGACAAATTTTATATATATTAACCCCAAAAGTTGGCAACAAAAATAGAAATTATGACTATATTTACAGATAATCAACTGAGGCAAGCAAAAATTATTCTTCAGTCCCCATTAGCTAAACTATCAGATCTGACCTCTTCAGACATCCGTAATTTGGCTGTGGTGTGGAGTTATTATTCCGGTAAGATTGAAGGGAACACATATACTTACGTTGAAACGGAAGCACTTCTGAAAGACGGTATTACCTCTGAAAAGAGATATGAAGATGCTAAAATGCTGAAGAACCTTCATAATGTTTTCGTCTCTGAAATGGAGTATATCCACAAGGGAAAGAATACGGAAGTGATAGATGATCGTACTTTGCTACGGCTGCATTCCGGATTATCTTCCGGACTGGTTTCCGATGAAGAAGCCGGGCAGTTCCGGACACGGCCGGTACGGATCAGCGGAACAGACTATGTGCCGCCGCGTGATGTGTATGAGATCCGCTTCAAATTGAGTGAGATCCTTTACCGCCAGGCAGAACTGGAGAATCCTCTTGAACGTGCGGTATACTTGCATTGCAATATCGCCAGGATACAGCCGTTTATCGACTGTAACAAACGAACCGCACGGCTTGTGGAAAGTATAGTAATGATGAATGCCGGACTGATCCCGGTTTACTCGTCAAAAGACGCTGATATCCTGAATTACCGTAAAGGGTTGATCCGTTTCTATGAAAATGAAACCTATGATCTGTATGCGGATTATTTCCTGGACAGGCAGATGGCCCGTATAAAGGAACTGGCGACGGATACCGGCATGGAAATGTAATTCATTTGGCATAAATATAAAAATGAATTTAAGGTGGAGAAGTCCCCGCTGCAGTGATGCACCGGGGCTTCATTGTTTATGAAGGTTTATGGCATGGCACTCTTCTATTTAAAGAGAGTACATCAAAACTCTCTTTTACGCCTTTTATCGTCATTGCAACCTTCTGTCTTGCCATTTACTACTTCCAGCTGGTTGGTACAGAACTGTAATTAGAGGCATTATTACAATTTTTCGCATATGCATTATAAGTCTTTATTTGGGGATAGAGGGAGGTGTTCCACAGTTCCGGCAGAGATGTTATCCAGGAACAGTTTTCAAAGCAGGAGGATACATTTTCAATCGCCCTGCAATTCTCAAAGACATTACCAGGTACAGTAGTAACATGGGACTGCCGGAAAGTTCCCCTAAAAAAAGTCGCCTTTACGCATTTTGCGAATAAACGTTCGGGGACCGTACTTATGTTCAGCAGCTCAAAAGTGGAAGCAAACTCTTGCGCATTTACGCAATCATCAAACAATCCTGCCGGAATTGATAAAATATTAGGCATAGCCGAGAAGGTAGAATTAAACTTTACGGCAGAGGAACATCCCCTGAATGTATTGGCAGGAATAGAATTTAGGGCTGTGTAATGGAATGCTAAAGAGAAATCAGTGCATTTATCAAAGCCTTCAAACAATCCATTATAAATGGTATGCAAATTTGTACATTGATCAAAAATATTAGCGCAGGTTGTCACTCTTCCTTTACAACTTTCGAACAAATCACATTCTATGCTTTCCAATGATTTCATTCCGCTAAAAGCATTCTCCAGTGACGTTACACAACTTATATCAATCGTGTTCTTTAAAATAGACTTTGCCGGACAGGGATTTGTATACTGAAGATCACTGTTACGTGTACCTCTGAATGAAAAAGCAGTCGCCGCCGGTCCCTTGATTGTAACAGTGTACTCCCCATCTGCTGAGTATGTATGGTAACTGCCTGGATATTGGGTATATCCGGGAGCACGAAGGTCTACCTCTTGGGCTACTGTACCATCTCCATAATCGATAATATAAGGACCGGAACCCAGAACCGGCATCGGTACAATTTTATTTGCACTGGCACGTACGGTAAATACCAACTCAGCGCCGGATTTAAAGTTTGCGGTAATCGTACTGTTGTTATTATGTAGGGTCGCAGTGGTAGCCGGGCTGTTCGGATTCTCAATCGTTACATCACCCTTTGTGACCGTCCAACCGGCAAATTCGTACCCACCGTTCGGAGTGGCTGTAATGCTGATCGGCTTCTCTACCCGGTAACTGCTTGTACCCGATGGGGACACCGAACCTCCGGTTCCGGCATTCACAGTCAGATCACGTTTCTTTTCTTTGAAGCCACAACGAAATTTATGATCCTGACCACCTAATGGAACCGTGAATGTAGATGATCCTGATTGTGCATAATCATATCTCTTGGGCTCACTTTCCGGACCGCCATAAAAATAATTAACTTCATAGCCGGCATCAGGATGGGCTTCCACTTCAGGTTGAGCATCTCCATTATACAGCCCCGCTCCGGTTGCATACCCCCCTTCGAAATCCACTCTTCCGTCCGAGGATCTGGTTACCGGGCCTATCATCCCTTCTCCCTCGATGATGATACGCGTATCACCGGTCGGGGTCGGTTTATTGTTGTCCCACTCCTGTTCCGCCACTTCTTTCTGGCAGCCTGTAAACATGGCCACCATTGCGGCCAACAGTAAAAATCTTACTTTCTTCATAATGAATCGTTTTTTAATGTTTGTTATAATTGTATATATCATCCTCTTTTTCGTGAGGCTTATCCAATACATCGGCATCGATACGGGCTTCAACCGTTGCATGTAATACGAAGTTATTTCCAAAGTAATACGTATTACGCCTCCTGCTGAACCTTATCTCGGCTCCCATCAGACGGAGCTCCTCCAGATAATTGTTGACTGTCCGCCTGCTTACCCGCAGCAAGGAGGCCAGCTCGTCCAGGCTTCCGGTCCTTTCCATCCGGATCAGCCGGTACACCCGGTTGATCCTCTCTATATAGCTGATAACTGAAAGGGTGGTCATAATCCATCCTCCTGTCCGGTTGATTCCAGGAACTTGCGGAAATACCTCTCTTCCAGGTACAGGCATTTCATCAGCTCCGCTTTTCCCTCCCGTTCATACTTCTGCCGCAGCAGGGGAAAATCCGTCGAATAGAGGTACCATCTGATCAACCCTTTCGCCTTACTGTCGAGAACTATCGTATCCGTCCCTTCCATCGCGTATTCCAGGGAAAAGAAATACAGGTTCTTCAGTCCGTATTTCTCAAGGAAGGCAAGGTCTTTCGGACAAGCTTTCAGCCCGTCCGATGCGATACACTTCAGTACCAGCTGTTCTATTTCCTGTTCAATTGTCATAGCCATACCAGTATGGTTTTATAGGTTTACCGTTTTTTCTTATTTCATAATGCAGGTGGTAGCCCGTACTTTTACCCGTGCTTCCCGCAAACGCGATTACAGCCCCTTTGTCGACTTTTTGACCTTCGGTGGTGTAATAGGCGGCCAGATGGGCATACAGCGTTTCAAAGCCATAAGAATGGCGTATAATGATACATCTTCCGTACCCTCCTTTCCTTCCCGCGAAAGAAACCGTACCCGAGGCGGTGGCGTAAACCGGGGCTGCCAGTCCTACGGCCATGTCAATACCTGAATGGAAACTGCGTTTGCCGGTTATGGGATGGATCCGGATGCCAAAGCCGCTGCTCTTCCTGAACCTGTCTTTCAGGGGACAGGCGAGCGGGATCTTGTCGGATACTCCGTACCGGGAGAGTATATCCCGGTAGCTTTCCAGTGTCTCCAGACGTTCGCACCTGTCCAGTGCCTTGTCGAGCAGTTCCCTGCCGTCATTCGGGCCATTGAAGGGGAGGCAGGAAAGCAATAGGGTCAGCAGTAGTTTCATCGGGCTATCCTCCTTAAAATTTTGTCGGCTTCATCCTCCGTTTCCTGTTGCTTTCTGCTTCTGAATACCTCCTCTGCTGTCAGCAGCGACTTGTTCTTCAGCTTATACAGGAAGTGCCGGCCGCCGTTCCTCTCCTGGATCTCGATGATAAGCCGTTTCTTATCGGGGATGGTGAACTTGTTCATGGCCACGGTGAATGTCCGGCTTTCATGTGCCGGTACTTCTTCCGGATAATCGAAAGTGAACAGGATGTTCTGCTCGAGCTGCTGTACCGCCGTCTTTTTGCGGATCTTGGCATCCTGGATGTAGAACCGCATGAAATCCGTCGTATAACCGATCTGTGTGCGGTTTGTCAGGGTCATGCGCAACAGCAGGATATCCCCGTCGATGAAGATATTTCCGACCTCGAACTCCATACCGGAATTCTTGTCTCTGAGCCCCAGATCCAGCGGGGTATGTTTCGCGATAGCCTCCCTGATCCTTTCCTTCTGTCCGTAAGAGCGTTCCTTTTCGTCGAGTATGGCCACCCTCTGCGTATCCTCCTTGTCGATGACAAAGCTGAAACGCTCCGGAGCGGGCACATAACGCAGGTCAAAAGTGTAGAACTTTCCCCCTTCAAGCACGACCGATATGTTCGTATCCTCCTTATAGGGCTGGACAGCTTTTACGGCCAGGATATTATCCACTCCCTCGGCCTTGTCCACCTCCACGTTCGTGCTTCCGTAATCCACGTAGGTGATACCGGCAGGGAAGATAAGGAACAGCTGCTTTTCTTTTCCTACCGGCAGCGTATGCGGTGCGGGGGCTTCTCCGCCTATACGCACATAACTCTGAGCCGGATGTGCGTTGTAGCTGATGGAGTACGAATAGAACTTTGTGTCGGCCGTTACCACCGACAGGGTTGTTTCCCCCGGGAAGTTCTCTTCCGCCGCTTTCAGGCGTATGATCCCCGGGCAATTCGCCACTTTCTCACCGATGACGTAATCCCCTCCGATGCTGTAATACTTCACTTCGGTAGGGAAGATCAGGTGCAGGGTCTTTTCATACCCGATCTGCAGGGGGACTGCGGTGAGTTCCTCGATCTTCTGCGCTTTCCCTGAAAGGAAAAACAGGAGAAGCAGGGTGGTGATGTAAATTGGTTTTAGTCTCATATTTACTTATTAAATTTTGTTTTATTATCTTTGCGGCTCACATTCAAATTTGAATTATCATGGATTTCCTTTCAAACTTCTTAACCCCCTTATCAGGGGAGCAAAAGACGACTGTAACAGCTGTCCTCTGTCAGTGGCCGGTTATGGCTTCTATGTTTTTTTTAGGTTCTGGCGAATATCGGTTACTTGAATATTGGGAACAACTTATTCTCAGCCTGGCAGCAGTCATTTTAGTCACATTTATATCCTTTGTATTCACGACATCCTGTCTTATTTTACACCATATAAAAGGAGTTACTCCTTCCTTTTATTTACTGTCTCTCCCTACATTCGTATCTTCCGTTTTTCAGATAGCATTCTGTGATGTGTTCACATTATTATCTTTTAAATTAACTTTTATCCGGACTGCAATAATAATATACACATTTTTTTTCATAATGGGATTCAGGCGGAAAAAGCACGAAAGTCCAGAGGAGAGCAATGGCACAGATAATATTGATGGTGAGAAAGAGAAACAATAGATGTATTCATGTCTGTTACGGATTATTTGCCTCTTTGCATTCTTCCTTGTGTCTCTTTTTTTTGCTTTAAAGATTTATGATAAGCTTTCCAAAAAACAAAAAAATGGAAAATAATATTCAGACCGATAAGAAAACAAAAGAACAAGCACTCGGGGTTTTCCATCAATTTTTTCATATTCACATAGTTTTAAAATTCTTTATTTGATCAAACTCTTTCAGGAACCGTACCGTGTCGAAAATTCAGCCTTCCTGTTGTAGCAGTATCTCTACCCTAACCGGAACTCCATTCGGCTGCAGCTTGGGTGCTCCCGGTATCCGGCTTATATCCTGAATGTCACATTCTCCGGACAGCTGTTCCTGAAGGTACAGGCTGATCCGGCCGCTTTCTTCCGGTACGGCCCATGCAGGGAAGTATGTTTTCCGATTACAGTCCGGCCGGTCCTTGCACGCCTCTCCTGTTCCGGGAAACCGCAGCTGCATTCTGATCCTCTGCGGAACTCCCCGCTTTGGGAAATGACGGAACAGGAGCATTTCTTCCAGGTTAAAGATCTTATGTAAAACCGGCACGTCATGGGAGAGCCTTTCGCCATAAGCCAATATCCCGTTCTCAAGATGCCACAGGTCATCCATATACAATGCCGCTTTTCCGTCCCCGGTAAATACGGTCCACATGACAACTCCCTCTCCCGTCAGGTTTCCCTCCCCGGGGGTTACAAAGAAATTTCCTTTCAGGGATGCCGGATTACTGCTGATTCCCCAGCTTCTCCAAGAAGCCGGCTTAACCAGGTCAAAAAACGGATATGCCTCCCTTATCAGCATCTCGATCCTTACGGGGATACCGTCCGGTTGCAGGTCCGGAAATCCCGGTAATCCGGACATATCCGGAATGAAGCATTTTTCCTCATGCCATTCCTGAAGGTACAAGCCTGTTTGCCCTGTTTTCCCTCTTACAATCCATGCAGGAAGGCATGTTTCCGGTTTATATTCCGACCTTTCTATACCGGCATCGCCTGTTCCGGAATATCGAAGGCGTATCCGGTAGCGTACTGAAATCCCGTGTTCCGGAAAGTGGAGGTACACCGGTTTGTTATCCAGATTACAGATTTTATGAAAGGAGGATACATCGGTGGAAAGCCGGTTTCCATAGGCATATGTTCCATTTTCAAGGTGTTTCTCACCATCCATATATAAACCGGCCTTACCATCCGGTGCGAATACGACCCACACAAAAATGCCTTCTTTCATCAGGTTGCCTCCAAATTCTTTTTTATCAGTCATATTTGAACTTTTTAAGTCGTTATTCTTATCATCCGTCATTTTATCTTTATTTCGTTTCTTTCTCAGTGGAGTATCCCAGAACCAGGAGATAATGAAAAGAGCTCCCATAACCCACCATATGGTGGATGGCCATTGTTTTATTGTATCTATAATTTCCTGTATGGTTTCCATTGTATAATTTTTGTTTTTAGTTGTTGTTTACTTTTCAGGTTCCGGACCATTATCCGGGACTTTTTCTTCTCCATCCACAGATGCCTTTTCATCACTTCTTTGCCCTGACTGTTCGTGGCGTGAAGCATAAAGAGGGGCTATCACTATAAGTATCCATGCAATTCCTAATACAATGCAGAATAATATCCGGATCAGGTAATCCACTTTTCCCCAAATAGTTTCCATATCACATCTTTTTTAAATTCTTTATCTGATCAAACTCTTTCAGGAGCCGGGTAGCATCTGCCGTCATCGGACAGCCCCGACAGGCTCTTTCTTTCCTCACTCTTTCGGCTGCCTGAGCAGTATGCGGTAGTTGGTCTTGATTGTCACCTTTACCTTCCGGATATTCTTGCTTGCCGCCGACTTGGTGGCGTTGATGACGCTGTTGGCCGCGCCTGCCACGAGCTGGCTTCCCATATCGAATCCTCCGGAGATATTGGTGTTCGCGCCGCTTATTCCCGCCGCTCCGGCTTCCTGTGCTGTCTCCGCCTTCACATTGCCCGGTACATAGATTCCTTGTATTGCGTCCTCGGAATAAACCTGTTTTTGAAAGGGAAGTATGTTGCCACCCAAGTTTACCGAGGTGATCTTTACCAAGACGCGCTCCCCGTCGATGCCCGTCACCTCCCCGAATACGGGAGTCCCTTTACGGATGCGCTGCCCGTCATCGGTCAGGCAATTCTCGGCCAGCTGCATCTTAAGGGTGGAACCGACCATGACGGTCTGTGTGGAATGTACGAATGCCTTAATGACATTCCGTTCCTCCTGTCTCACGAGCCGGACCGTGTTGAATCCCCTGCGGGCCGGTGCCCGGGGCACACTATCCATGGCTTTGCGCTGCTCGGGCCGTACTTCCTCTTCCTTCTTTTCCTGCAAGGCAGGTTTTTCCTTTCCCCTGGAAGCAACCGGTTGTTGTACCGGGACCGTAATTCCCGCTCCGAGCTCCCGCTCGTTATCCCGGATCAGCTCCTGTATGCGCCGGATCTCCCTTTCATTCCCGGCCGTGTCCGCAGGCTCCTCCGTTACCGGGTCGAAACCTGAAAGGGAAGCGGATTTGCTTGTATTTTCCTTCCCGACTTTTTGGAGCATGTCATCCAGCGTAAAGCTGTCCTTGATCCGGGTTCTGAGGATTACCTCACCCGTTTCCGGCTCCTTGCTCCCAGAGGCCGGCAGGCTGGCGATGAATGCCCAGACCAGCAGAACGATTACAATCCCTAAGCCCGCCAGTATGGCTATTCTGCTTTTCCCGTCCCGTGTCATAAGAGCTCGTATTGTTGGTCATAGGTACGGAAGAAGAAACCGGACGTATTTTCCGGAAAGCGCGGAGTGGCATGGATGGCGGTACCCTCACTCAGAATCCGTACTTTCCTGATGTCATCGCCATTAATAATGCTCAGGATGGAGGAGAACCTGACATGGTACTCCTCACCGTCGGCGCGTATGTCGATGATCTTTTCAAACTCCGTCTTGTAGACAACTCCGAGTTCCAGCGCATCGCCATAGGCACGGTCCGCCTGGTATTTGGCAAATACGGTATTTGCGTCCGGCTTATTGACCAGGAACAGGGCACGGGCACGGTTTTCCTGAAGGGAAAGCCTGTCAAAGCTGTTCAGGAAATAGGCCGTGCGGCGGCAGTGACCTTTCAGGAGGCTTTCGTACAGCAGGTCCTGCTGCATGGACTTGAAATGGACGAATTCCCCTCCTTCATTGACCACCAGGATCTTGTTCATCGCATTGTTCACCACGCTGTGTGCGAAGAACAGGACCATCGCGATGGTTATCCCGCAGAAAATGAATACCAGCCTGGTGCGCAGCGTATAGCTCTTCCTGGCTTCGGCCAGGCCGGAGAAATCCTTGAGTATGCTTTGTATATTGAGTATGCTTTTGGTTGCTTTCATGAAAGTTTCATTATATAATTTATAACCATTTGTTTACTGTGGCCTTTACCGTGCCGAGCATCGTAAGCTTGAGCAGGAAAGAAAAAATAACCATCAGCAGCACCGACCAGGACCTTTGCAGGACATAGTTCGTAACGATCAGGTCCGAGAAAACGCTGGCAAGGATAAACCCCGGATAGAGCATGTAGCATCCTAACATCTGCTTGACCCATGTGTAGAAGGAGCTGCGTGTGTCATTATTGTACAGGCAGGCTATCGCTATGGGAGAAATGATCTCGAGCAGGAGCAGTATCAGGTAACGGGTACAGAGGAACAGCAGCATGATGTAATCATAGGCCACTCCGAAGAGACTGCCTATCGTTCCTGAGATAAGTGACCATTTCAGGGTATCTATCCCGTTGACGGCTATGTCGGTGATGTCACCGTTCATCAGCTCGTCCAGCATGGCACTGATCGGATCTTTCCAGATATTGTGCGGGTTATATACCCCACCGTTGGCGAGTGACTTCATCAGCTCGTCGGCGCCATAGGCCAGCACCGTCTCAAGCGTTCCCAGCAGCACGGGCATGATGCATATCAGGCCTATGCAGAAGATGTACTCCCGTCCCAGCTCGTAGAAGTGCCTGGCATTGAATCCTTTCCCCTCGTTTATCATCTCCTTGAGGATTCCCACGAGCTTGAAAACGAAAGTCGTTATGACAAACCCGGCGACAAGCGCGTAGAACCCTTCTATGACTACCATACCCTTTATATGCAGGTATGCGTCGTTCAAATTTCTGTATGCTTCTTCCATCCCCGGTTATCTCAATGCCCTTTTGAGCCGTTCGTACTGGTTTATTACCTGGGAGATCTTAGCTATTTTCCTTTCCTCCTCAAGGGTCTGTTTCTCTATGTTCTGCAAGGTGGCCAGCCGCTCTGCGTCATTCATCTTCACGCTTGTGGAGAGGATCGTTCTCGATAGCTGGATCAGGCGCCTGTTACCGGCCATGATCTGTTCAATACTGCCGGTGAGTGTCTGCAGTGTCGAGGAGTTCAGCTGCTTCCCACTGATCAGATCGACGCATTTTTGGGAGAGCCTTGCCTGGCGTTCGATGATATACCGGGTCGTCTCACAGTCCGACACCACGGAGTTGACCTTGCGCATCATGTCCAGGCTCTCGTCCAGCAGGCTCTTCTGTTCCTTAAGGTAACCGACCTGCTTTTGCAGCTCCTTGAAGTTCTTAAGGTTCTGGCTTAAATTGCCGGCATCCGTCACGGCCCATTGTGCCGACGCGGTGGCGACCGACATCAGTACGACTAAGGATAAAAATAATTTCTTCATACGTTTCTTGTTTTAATGTTCGTTTATATATTCTTCGATGGCCTCCTGCATGGACTTTCCGCTGCCGGTTTTGTCCTCGAGGTCCGACCAGATCTCGCCTTCCGTCTGGAAAGCGAGGAACTTCTCCCTGGAGAACTCCAGACGGGTAACCGTCGCGTAATTCTCACCCATGCGCATGAAGCATTCCGAGTAAGGACGGGAACAGGAGAAGTTGTTCCGCATGGATTTCATCAGGGCTATTTGCCCGGGCTGCGTCAGCTTGAACTTGTCTATGATGGTCCGGTAGATGACCTCCTTGGTAGGCAATACGAACAGCATGTCCGTGTTGCTGATGATGTTTTTCGTGTTCTCGTCATCGGGCAGCTGGTCAGGGGTCTGTACAATGGTATATACGGCCCCGTTCTCCTTGCGGATCTTCTGGTAGCAGAAGGCCACGGAGCTGTGTATGCCGCTGCCTGTGGCCGTATCCACCATCTGCGCGGTTTCGGCATACTCGTCGAAAATCAGTATGCCGCGCTTTCTCCTGTCACTGAGCAGCTTTTTCTGGATGACGGTGAATATCATGCTCATGACCAGGTTTGAAAGGAACCTGTCCTGCTTGATCCGCGTAAGCTCGAACACGATGAACTTCTTTCCGGAGAAATCGATCTTCATATCCTTGCAGACATTTTCATACCGCTGCCCGGGCATGAATTCCCCGCAGTTCAGTTTGAAAGACTCAATGGTGAAATACGTACCGGGGATATGTTTTCTCTCGAGGATCTCATTGTAATTGTCTATGACGTAATTATAGAAACTCTCAAAGTTATGCCCTTGCCGGACATGTTCGTAATAGTCCTGGATAAACCGGGTCAGGGCGACTTCCTTCTCCGACTCGTCCTTGGTGAACATATGCTTCCAGTATCGCTGTACGATGCCGGAGAGCGTTTCCAGGTCATTATTGTCCAGTTCCCCTCCCTGCAGGTCAAACGGGTTGATCCCCAGGGGAGTCTTGCCGTCATAGTCCACATGCAGGGAGATATCCGGATAGAGCTTGCACAGCTGGCTGAATGAATTTCCGAACTCCACGACGATGGTCGTATAGTCCTGCTCGATCAGCTGCTGCGTGAAATTCAGGGTGAAGGCTGATTTTCCCCCGCCCGTGCCGGCAATGACCATCCCGTTTCGGGCATTCACCCTTTTTTTCGCCGCGTCCCAGATATCCTTGCGCAGGGGAACCTGGTACATCCTGTCATGCACGTAGATCCCTTCGGCATCATTGCTGAACTTGCTGCACTGGAGAAAGAAACAGAGTGCTATGGGCAGGGTAGTGAGGAAGAGATATTCCACCGGCATCAGGCTGATCTGTCCGGGGACACAGGCGAAGTGCATCCTTGCCAGGTTCTCGTAACCCGGTATATAGTATTTGAACCGGTTCAGGTTCAATATCTCCCTGATCCTTTTGTCCGCCTTTTCCAGTTCGGTATCCTCCCCGTCGAAAACACAGACCGAAAAGAAGGATCGCACCAGTATCTGGTTCTCCTCGAGGATCTCTTTCTGGAGCTTGTCCAGTTCTTTGAATACCCTTTCGATGCCCTTGTTCATGGAAGAATTACTCCCGTAAATGTCTATGTTACGTGCGATCCGGGAGCGCAGCCTCTCGTTTCCTTCAAAATAGATGACCTGGTTGACGATGTGGTTGTAGGGAAGGTACATGCCTAACTGTTCCATCAGGGGATGGTACAGTTGTGAAGCGGCCGGTGGCAGCGACTCGTCCCTGACATAGGACTCGATGTTTCCTTCCGGAAGGAAGGTCTCGTCGCACACCGCATAGCAGCGCGCATGGTTCTTTCCCACATGCAGGCTCCCGTCGACGTGTATATCCACCACGGCGTCCGTATCACCGAACAGGCCGGAGTATGCGCGGGTGAATCCGGATATCTCTTCGCGGGACATGGGCAGCACCGAGTTCCCGCGCATGTTCTGCAAGATACTCACCGCATTGTCTACCCCTTCGAGAAAGGCTTCCAGCCTCTTGTAGTCTTCCCTGTGCAGATGTTCTTTATAGGCCAGGGGTGAGGATACATACGCCTTCTCCAGGCTTTTCAGCCCTGCAAGTACAAAGTGGAGGATACAGGTGTGGCCGATGTACAGGCGTCCTTCAAAGTGGCGCGCGTCGGCGCGGTCCAGGAAAGAGCCGGTGCCTTTGCCCGGGTGGTACTCTTTTTTAAGGAATACATCCTGTTTGTGTACGTAGGTACCGTCGGGCATGTGCCTGAAGGCTTCCCGGTACATCCTGTCCCTTTCGTCGATGTCTTCCGGGGAAAGGGAATAGCACTCCGGCTGCCGGAGCTCGAACGGGACGCATATGCTGCCGCTCCGGGTCAGGATCACGCTTTGTCCTTCAGACTCGCTGATAATGTCAAGTATGCTGTATGCTTCTTCTTCTTTCATTTTGTATCTTCTTCAGAAGTTGTCTGTTTATGGTTAAGTTACTCACAGTCATGCCGTACTTTGATTCCCTGAATTTCGTTGGCCGTGCCTTTTTCCTGAGTTTGTGCCCCAGTACCGGCAGCAGCGGCAGCGAGACCAGAAGAACCAATAGTGTCAGGGTCCAGTCACCGGTCATGATGCCTGTACGGACACTCAGGAAAAGCAGGACAAGCGCGGCGGCACAACATCCCACAAAAATCCAGTAGTCCGATGAAAGGAAGCCCCGTATCATGCAGGGGCTTTCCAGTCCTTTCCTGACGGTGTACTTCATATGGTCAGTTTAATGCCGGCGAGCGAGCTCTGGACCATTGATATCACAACCCCCGCGAGTATGGAGAAACCCACATACCAGCCCATAGCGAACAGGCCGTCCCTGCGTGTGCCCCGGTTCTCCTTGTCAACGATGTTGTCCCACTGCTGGGATATCCCTAAAGCGACACCCACAATCATACAGGCCAAAAAAATAGGGGAGGCAAAGCCGTCGAGTATTTGGTTCATTGCGCTGCGGGCGTCCTGTGCGTGCCCGCGCAGGGTTGACGCAAGCAGAAAGGCGGACAGTAGAAATTTTCTTTTCATGATAGTTACTTATTTTAGGGTTGTATGGTTCCGGTATAGTCTCCTCCCGTTTCCCAGGGACGGGCACTCACACCGGAGAGCATGAGCACTCCTTCCTTGCTCAGGGTCAACGCGTAATCGTACCTCTTTCCGGCTTCAAAGGTATTTGCCGGAAGATACCAGTCATAGGTATGGTCCAGGTAGCGAATCTGCGCTCTCCTCTCTTCAAGCCTGCCGGGCAGGAGCAGCAGCATGTTCTCCTTGGAAGAAACGGTGCCGCTTCCCCCGTTTACGGACAATGTACCACCTGTCAGGTCGTATGTGCCCTCTGTTGGTACGGCTTCCACATTCAGGCTGCACGCCTGGCTCCCGTCTACGGTAAATGCCAGCAGGGAGAGCAGATGTTTCATTTCAATACTCGCCTGGGGGGTCTGCCAGTCCAGACGCACTTCATCCGATGCCAGGTAATCCGTCTGGGGACTCAGGCTGACAGCCACTTCCTTTCCCGGGATACTCCGGAACGGGGAGAAAGCGAACAGCCGGCAGGTTTTCTGGGTAAGTGTCACCTGCGGAAAATTCCAGCTCTCCCCATAGGTCACATGCAGCGGATTGCTGACACCGGTATATGAGCCGCCCGTTTCATCGAGCAGCACCATGCCGAAGTCCTTTACCGGAACATGGCCCGTATCCGTACCGGTACTGCGACTGAAACAGTTTTCTATCTCAAGTCCCGCCTCTCCTGTCCCGGGGAGGGAATCTTCCTTGCCGGAACAGCCCGTAAGGGCCGCCGGCAAAAGAAACATGACTATGTGTTTATACACTTTTATTTTCATTTTTTGCTATTCATTTAATTAAGGATTGATATCAATTGAAGTTTTACCCTTCTGTCTGACGGTCAGTGTCAGTGTCTTTCCGCTTTCTGCCTGTGTAAGGGTCACGCTTCCGCTGCGGATCTCCTTGGTCGGATTCTCGTCATAGCTGACCGAGCTGCCCGATACGTGAATCCAGCTGTCACCCAACGCACTCCAGGAGAGCTCTTTGATGCTGTTTCCTATAGTCTTGCGGCTCGTTATACTTAGCAGGAATGAACCTGCCCCCGCTTCCGTACGCTCACTGTGAGCCACCGTTCCGTCTGAATACTCGAAAACATAGCTGACCGGGGGAGCTTCCTGACTGATGGTGGCCGTAGCGGAACTACCGCCATGACTTGCCGTAAATACGCAGCTGCGCGCGGATGCCGTATTGTTCTCCGATACGCTCACCGTGTTCCCTGAAAGGAAAAATCCTTCCGTACCTCCACTGATAGAGGGCGAACCTCCCTGGAGAGTCTCTTTAACCCCATTGACGAACACCTCACGTGAGGCGCCCGCACTGAGCGTCGAAGTCCCCCCTTTCCAGGAAATGGCGGAAGGATTGGCCGTCAGGGTAACTGTCCAGGATCCGTAATTCCGGTATTTAGGCTCGAGGGTACGGTCCGCAAGCACCTCAAAGCTGTATTGTGCGGTACCGGATACGATCCTTCCCCCTTCATACCAGCCGGCAAACTCATAGCCCGGCTTCACGCTCGCCGACACCGTACAGTTGCTTCCCGTATTGTACAGTCCCGCACCTGTGGTGGTTCCTCCGGGGGTATAATCCAGGATGGTAATCTGTTTTTTGTAGTCCATCCGGTAATTATGTATTTTCCCTTCTTCGGTGACCATGTCGGAGGTTCCGCGGAGCTTGATGCCGGTGGTTCCCGTAAGGGACACATAGTTGGAGGAGGTCGTAAGCCTTTGTGCGGGGATGGTTACCCGGAACACTGTGGTTCCTCCCGCCTCCGAGTACTTGTACATCGTACAGTTTCCCTTGCTTTCATCCGTGCTGATTCCCCCTGTAAGAAGATTGAAACGGCTTGTACGTTTCACATTCTCCATCGTGGCTTCCCTCACACCGTCATTTCTCTCGATCCTGACCTCTACGGTCGACATCCTGTGTTTGAAATTCAGTGGGACCGTGTAGTCCCGGATAGGATCGGTATAGGTCGCTGTCATGAAGTCCGCGGAAATCCAGCCCGCCTTTTCGTTCTGGTTGCCGGCGGTATGGGAGATCCCGGTTATATCGGTCTGCCCTGTCTTGAAAGGGTAATACACATAAAAATCAAAGTCGGTTCCTACCGTTACTATGATATTGTCCGCTTCCGCCTCCGGCTTGAATTTCTGTCCGTCATACGTATACTTGTTGTTCACCGCCCAGTACACGCCGGTCTTCGGTTCGATGGCGAATACGCCTATGGCATCGCCTGTCTCGAAACTGCCTTCCTGGCTGCTTCGCGTTTCCCCTTGTCCGGTCATGGCGGTAAATGTCACGATCCCACTGCCCGGAATGGTTTCCTGCGGCCCGGTATCTTCCCGGCTGCAGGAAAAGGACAACAGCAGAAGGAAACTGCAGACAATCGTTGTTATTGCTCTTACCATTATTCTCTTTTTATTATTTGACCGGAACAAGGGTGATGTCTTCTTCAGTGGAGGTCCAGCCTTCTATGGTTACCGACTGTCCGTTTTCTCCTCCGATCTCCGCATCGTTGGAACGCATGGTGATCGAGTAGATGTATCTCTTTCCCGCCTCCCAGGTTATTTGTGGGATGGCATAGGTATAGGTTGCACCGTCGATCACCACTTCAAGCGACACCTCGCCCGCGGCCAGCGTCATCGGATAAATGGCTGCGGCATAATCCACCGCCTGCTGTCCCTGTGCCGGAACGGTTGTATTCGGGCTCCAGGTCAGCTCCGTGCTGGTAGGTTGGAACGTAATTTTTCCCCCGTCGTTCAGGTTCATGGTTCCGGTAGTGGCGAACTTGGCACCTGTCGCCTTGAGTTTGGCCGAGGTCAGGTTTCCGTCGTTATGGTACTCGGGTGAAACTTTCAGCCGCACGACAAACTGTGAAAGCGCATGCTTCATCGGAATCCTGGCATCCGTCTCGATTACGGATACCTGGTTGGTGCTTTTGCCCCACATGTAATCGACGGAGGTACCGACATTGATAGGAACCGGTATTTTAGTACCGTCCGTCACGGCCTGGTTATACGGATAATAGGCCCATATGGTGGCCTTGTCTACCAGCAGGTACACCGGGCTGGCCTGTGACCAGCCGTTCGCCTGCCTGGTCGACTTGTTGTTCTGGGCATCATAACGCGGGTAGGCGTCTCCCCAGCCGCTGGACTTGTACATGAACAGGCCCATCGCGTCGCCTGCCGCCCAATCTGTCTTGGGATCGAAACCGGCCCTTGTTTCGGTGCTTTCGGAACTTACGGTAGGTACGATATTCAGCTGTGCCCCCGAATGCTCGCCGTCCGTCACTTGCTCATTAAAAACTTCTTCACTGTTGCTGCATGAAGCCAGCAGGCCTGCGGCCATTACCGCTGAAAGAAAAAAACTTGTTTTCATTTTCATCTGAAAAAATAAATAATTAATTATAGTTTGGTAATTCTGTTTCTGGGATATCCTCCCAGTCCGGAATGACAACCGGCTCTCCTATGGTCAGCTCCTTGCCGATGTGCAGGTTCAGCTCCAGTGAAAGCTCGTCACTGTCGAATCCCCGGACATACGGGGTCAGGTCCACCTTCTGCTCTTCGTTGAATACCGAATCCTCCCCGTCCATTTCAATCTTTACAGTAAGAATGTTCTCCGCTGCGGGGTTGAATCCGAAGGCATAGAGGCTTGTCCTCCACCGGTCGGTTTCCGGTTTACGCGCGAACAGGCTTGTGACACTCGCGTTTCCCGTCCTTTCCCGGGAGACAAGGTACCGGCCGGTGGAAACCCCCGAGAGAGTACCTTTCAGACTGGCCAGGGGAGCGGTATTACCCGAGACGTTGATTTGAATATTCAGCCGTTGGACGAATGCGGACGGTGTTATGGGAACGCGCTTGGGCCTCTGGTACTCCAGACGCTGGCCGAAACTGGCCGAACAACAGAACTTCTGCACGCCGGAAATGTATACTTCGCCCTCCAGGGTATCTGTCCGTGCCATAAGGCAGGCTTCGTGATAATCCCGGATGTCACTCACTTCATAATTTCCGGTATAGAAAAGGAATTGGTATTCACCCTGTGGAATACTTTGGCGCAGGGTATCCTGCGTAAATGTCATCTGTTCCCCGGAAGGAATATCCATACCGGAAGGGAATGCTATGATGTGCCTTTCCTCCGGTACAGGAGGTGTTTCCCGGATCCCGCTGAAATCACACCAGGCGATCAGCTCCCCGTTCCTGATACAGAAATCCTCGTTGAACTCGCAGCTGCTGAGAACGGCCGCAAGGACTGTAAAAGATATGAATCTGTTAGTATAGTTCATCTTTATATAAATTATAAGTTACTATCAGTTTGTTGATCTCCGGATCGAGCTTGCCCCTCCAGATTTTGGAGTCATCCTGGTCACAGGACTTGGTATAGGCCCGCAGGGCCTCCTTCTCCCGTCCCAGACGGCTGTATAGAATAGCTGCCAGGTAATTCCTGTCCGAAGTGTCCGGCTGTTTGAGCAGGATATCCAGGGCGCGGCTGTCGTAACCCAGGGACATCAGGCAGACCGCCGTATTGTAGTCCTCCCCGTAGTCCTCCTCCAGCATGGACAGTGCCTGCTTGTATTGCCTGTTTTCGATCAGGCTGACCGCGTGCATGTAGGTACTGTCGATGACCGGCATCACAATCGTATCCTGGATCATATCCCGGCGGTGAAGGTGGAAATTGAATTCCACACAGCGCAGCTGCGGATAGTGCCTTTCCCGGATACGCTTATAGTCGGAAGCATACCTGTGCATGGCATATTCCCGGTTGTCGGGGTCCTTCGTCTCTTCCAGGATGCGTAAAATCTCCGGCCTGTTTGCCAGGCTGTCATCTGAAAGGACCAGCTCACGCAGCCTGTCCCAATCCTCACCGATCCAGCGAGGACGGAAAAGCGTGTCGACCCCTTTCCGGTCTTCCGTACGTGCGGCAAGGTATTTCTTCAGTGCCAGCGCACGTTCCCTGGAAAGGGAAAGGTTCATCCCGGAACTGCCTTCTGGGGACGAGGTGGCCGTCATGCGGATGCTGTCGATAAGGAACTCTCCCGTGTAATTGATTCCCCGGATGGTCTCGAACACCTTGTCGATCTCCGCCTTGTTGTTCCCGGTCTTTTCATCGAACCCGGTGCTGCCGGTCTTATAGGTCACATAAGCCCGCAGGCTGACTTCATCCTTGCGGGTGATGATCTTCTTCCTGTAACGCGGCGTGCGGTCGAGGAACTGCACCATGCTGGAGATATAATAGGTGATCGTGTCCGATGGCGGAAGCTGGGTCCGTACCTCGTCCCTGGAGAGGATCTGTCCGTCAAGCGTCAGCTCTATCTTCTTCGTGTTTTCGGTGGCGGGAAGCTCCTGCTTGTAATAATACACGAAGCTGTTGCCTTGCTTGATGACCGTATCCAGGCGTGCGGGTTCATAGGGGAACCGCACGTACTTTTCGTACATCGCACCGGCCTGCTCTTTTCTTTTTTGGTTCTCGGCTATCTTCTTGTAATCGGTAAAGCGTTCCGTTATGGCCGCGGAATCTTCCGGAGTGATACTTCTTGTACGGATTTTATAATTCCCCCTGGCAAACATCTTCCATTTGGAAGGAATATATTTGTCATCCATTTCCCGGCGCATCCAGTAGGCGGGAAGATACTCCAGCAGGGAATTGTAACCGGCAATGGCCTGCCGGTTGCGTTCCATCCTGTAGTTGAACAGTGCGAACCGGGCATTGGCCTTGTCCGACCAGTCGATCCAGCGCTCCTTGGCAATGACCTCGTGCTTCCAGGCCTGGAAGTACTCCTCCTCCAGCTCGGCCAGTGCCTTCTTGTAGCCTTTGCTGTCAAGCAGCCGCTGCATGTACAGGCTGTCCGGGATGATGGAGTTCATGAACGCCTGGTAGCGCATGTACCCTTTCTCCTGCATTTTGGCAAAGTCAGCCCCTGAAAGGAAGATCTTGTCCAGGTACAGGGTGTCGGCCGGTTTATAGGCTACGGGAGTGAGCTGGACCTGCCACTTGTTGTTGATCAGCTCACCGGGGACCGTTACGAGAAAGTCAAGGTTGATCTTGCCGTTTCTTTCGGGTACCTGCTTGCTTTTGGCCATGACGGTAACTTCCGAGAGTTCGATCAGGGTCATGTTCTCGCCCGTGATACTGTCATGGTAAACCTGTTTGACAATATGCTCCTCTCCCTTGTCATCCGTCCATACGACCTGTTCGGGCAACCGCCTGTCCGCACCCGCACCCTCTTTCGTCTGTGGCTGGGAAATGCGTACACGTGCCAGACGGGGTTGGGTACCGCATGCAACCAGCAGTCCGCAAAGTAGCGATAAAGGTATGATACCTCTGGTCTGTCTCATGGGCTTGCAAATTAGAACAGGTACACCAGGTTCACCGCTGCCCGCGTGGGAAGAAAATGCCAACCGTAATTTCTCTCCACAAGGTCCCCGCAGCGCTTGCACAGGTACTTGTCATAACCCAGCCATACCGCGCCGGCGCCGATTTCCCATTCAAAGTTCCAGCGCGTACTGAGCTGGTAGGCCTTGCCTATGCTCACGCCCACACCGTAGCCTTCACCCTCATAGCGGTACTTGCTGCCGAAGAGGTTTCCCACACTGTACGTACCGGCCGTACCGTGCATGCCGATGAAACCGCCCATATAGCTCTCGAGCAGCCAGTAGCGTACACCGGGAGAGGTGTACAGGTTACGGAACTGCCGGTTTTCACTGAAACGGAACGGGTTATACTGCACGGGTAGGTGAAGCGACCATTTACGCCCCAGGGTCATGGATGCCTCCAGGTTCAGGTTGGTCGTAGCCAGACCCAGGACGTTGGTACGCAGGGAATAGGACTGAGCCGATACCCCTAAGGCAAAGGCAAGCAGGCTTCCCAAAAGAAATGATCTCTTTTTCATGCCGGCTGTTCCTCCTTTTGCTTAATGACAGTCACTTCCCAGGCTGTCAGCGTATTGAACCAGCGGTTCTCCCACTGGCGGGCGGAGATGTCAAATTTGACGTGTACAGTCATACCTACCTCGACGGCGTACCGCTCGATGTTGGCGTTCATCAGCTGCAGGCATACGCTCTGCGGTTTGCTCTCTTCTGTCTCCAGAACGAATTCCCGGCTTTTCCATTCATTGCCGGTAGTCTTGCCGATCCCGTCCTTGACGGGAAGTACGGCGATGATTTTTCCTCGTATTTCCATTTTTATCAATATTGGGTTTTTAATGCTCTGTTTATTTTCGCACTCCCTCCGGCAGGCTGTCACAGCTTACCGGAGGGCTGCGAAAAGGAAAGGATACACCCTGACTGTTTTATTTGAGATGAAAGAATGAATGTGTCACTTTAAACAGGGGTATCCTGATTCTATATATTACTGGTTTTTAGATCGCTGTTTTATCTTTGGCCGGCACGCCTATTCTTTCCATACGGCCAGAAAACGCCTGTACCGTTCCCGGGCCCTGGCTTCATCGATAACCTCCATTTCTATAACCTTGCAACCCTCTGACCTTTCTCCGGTCTCTTTATGAAAGGAACCGCAGGAAATTGTCGGGATACTTAGCGGGTAGAAATAGGTTTCGAAGCTCTCCTGCCTGTTCAGGAACCGGTCGGATAATAATACATATTCAATGAGATTCTCTTTACCGTGCATGACCTTCCCGAATTGCCCGATTATCAGCTTGTCGGGAGAATATGGAATGTAGTCGGCCTTTCCGGCTTCTTCATTTAGTTCGGCATATAGATCAGCCTTAAGATCATCCGGCGGAAGATCCTCTTTTTTATCAGGCATGACCGCACCTGTCCTGCCACCGATTGGCTTGCCTATTGCTGTCGCGGGCTTTCTGCGGGCTCTTATCCGTGTATATATAATGTAGGGCAGAACGACAGCCAAACCACCCAGACAGCCCCAAAATACACTGTTCAGAATATTCATATACTTCTTGTTTAGAGGGTTATTTCACATTTGTTATTAACCATGCCATGCTTCTTTCATCTGCTGTTTTTGAACTATACGGTAAATGGAAATCTGCCACATAGTTGGTCTGTTATTTATTTCTCGACGCTTCTAAAACCGGAAGATTGGTCTCCGTTGGTATGTATATCACTGTTTTATCATTTAAATTGCTTTGCTGACGTACCCATAAATATTGGATATATGCAGGGGTAATACTCCCATTCTCTATTCTGATGGCTTCTGCGGCACCTTTGGCACGTTCAACTTCGGCCTGGGCATTCAACTTTTCTGCTTCCAGATTAGCTTTCGCCTCTTCAATCTTAATCTTACGGTTCTGCTCTGCTTTTGCAAACTCTGCTTTACCCGACATTTCCTGTTGCCACACATTGTAATAAGGGACAATAAAAAGACCTCCCGTCATCATCGCAGCCACCAGGATGACTGTCACAATTCCTAATTTATTCATATAATGTTCATGTAGGTTTTATAAAGCCGCCCAAGGCTGTTTAATGCGTTTCTGTATTGTTTCTATCTTTGGTACAAAGCAGGTATGTGCCGTAAACGAAAGGAAAACAGATACTCAGTAAAAGGAATATCCGGCTTCCCACGGAAGGGGTGGAGGACAGGAGTTCCGCTCTTGCGGCGAGGATACAAAGGACTGTCGCTCCATATACCAGATAAGTTATTCCCAAGGCTTTACGGTTCATAATCATCTTATAAAAGATGCTGTGTTTCTTTCCCTGGGGGATACTCTTTTTTTTGTCACAATCTTGTTCCTTCATTTTTTAAATCATTTGTTTTTTTCTTTCCGGGGGAAACGGAGATATTTTCTCAGGATATAACCACAGCTCTTTGACAGGCGCAGGCGGAAGGTCTCCTCACAGGGGAGTACCTCCAGTGTTACCACTACGGGCGAGTCCTGCCAGGTGATTTTAGGAAATACTTCCTGGAGTGTCCCTTGGGAAACCTGCAGGGCTTCCTCTCCATTCCAGATCCCGGTATCCCTTTCGGGCTTGTAGGTAAAAAGATGCCCCGTGCCGGCATAGTCCACGGCATACCAGTATGTGCCCTTCATTCTTTACCTCCTGTCTTTTCCCCGAGAAAGAAACCGCTTCCTTCTCCCAGAAGGTTTCTTACTTTCGTAATCGAAATAATACATACCAGGTTATCCGGCTTTCCTTTCACGTGGATGGTCCATTGGATCTCCCGGTTGCCTGCCGCATCCAGATGCAAGGATTGTGTACGTGGATACTTGGCGTCAAGTTCCTCAATCCGGCAGTGGAGTTCCTCTTTCAGGTCATCCAGAACCTCCCTGTTCTTTATCAGGCTGTCCTTAAGCTTCAGGACATATTCCTGGAGCTCGCTTCCCTTCCGGTTCACCGATGTATAGGTCTGTATGGAGTGTATGAAATACATATGGCTGTTATTTAATGGGTTCCTGTCTTTTATCCTGTATCTCCATTCTCCGCGTGATACGTCTACGGTTTATATGTCTCAGACAGGCCGTTAGTAACATGAGGGCTATGATTACCATAATTCCGACCGGTACAAGAGGGGATCGTTCCAGATTAAACGCAAAGGGTGCCGTCAATATTCCGATAGCCAAAAAGATAGAAACTACAAACAGAAGTGGCCAAAAGATGGAATTCTCGGGCCTTTCCTTTTGGATCATTCCCTCTATAAACCCGTTCCGAAGATACTTTCCGGCAGGCAGTATTTCCTCAAATTGGATGGACCGGTTGTACCTGCATCGCAGTTCGCCTCCTGAGACTGTCTTGAAAAAGCAGACTACACTCCCCACAAAAGGGGTATCACCATTAAAGGAGACATGAAATGTGACCACTACGTTCCGTAGCTCCTGGTTCATTCGGGAGATTGTATCGGAGCACTCCCGGCTTTTGTCTTCCAGAAAAGAGCGGAAGTCGGGGGTTGACAAGGCATACTCCCAGATACGCCGGCTTACTTTCCGGGAGAACCTGCACACTTTCGTTCTGCCCTCAGGCATGTCTTCGTCGCAGTATGTGTAAATTGTCTGTATGTTATATGTAATTTCCATTCCTGTTCACTTGATGCATTATTCTATTTCTTCGCCCCATAACTCCACGTCAGTGGGGGCATGTCTGATTTGGTATCCCATCCATAAGATGACCGGGATATACAGGACGGTAAGCGGTATCCATACTGTCATCATACATTTCCTCCGTTTATTTGTCGGTGCAGGCTGATACTCCGTCCGTCACCCATTCCGGAGCTATAAGCCGAATAGTCGGTCTTGGCCTTTCTTGGCTGCACTTTGGAAGGACTTGTCCCGATTGTTTCCAGGTATCTCTCGATAAGGGCATTATGGCAATGCACCAGAGCGGTTTCATGCACTTCCTCCGCCGGAGCGCACCGGAGTGCTTCAAACTGGTCTCTTAGTCCCGGTGTCACGCCTTCGAGGTACGAACGTATATACTTCTTCCTGTACTTCTCGGTACGGTAATATCCCCGTTTGGTCGATACATACTCCATGTGCCTTTTATCTGCCAGGCGGCGGAAAGCCGTACGCAGGTAGTCATAAAGTACGGTTACAGCGGCAATATTCTCCTGCGTACCCACAATCAGCATGTCGGTGGTTCCCTGGCAACGGAGCATCCGGCAGTAATTGTATTCACACAGCACGCGCAGCAGGTCACGCTTCCAGTAGTTGCCGAAGCTGTCCTTATAGCTGATCGCTCCGGATTCCCTGATTTCAAACACCGTCTCCGGCCGCTTTTCGTTCACGTCAAGCAGGGAAAGGTTATATTCCTTCAGAAGCCGGTTCACATGGGTGGCGGCAGCTTTGGCCTCGCCTTCCGAGGTGGTCGATTCCTTCAGGCGTATCAGTTTCCGGATACGTTCCAGGATCTTGTCCGGTATGTCATTTTCCTGTTTCATTATTCTGTTTTGTTATCGGTTCGTAAATCCTGCCGGTTAAATGTCCCGTTTTCCGGCTCTTCACATTTCCCGCCCGCTTGCCGGGCACTTGATTTTCTGCAAAAACTCGTTGAAGTCATTGCATGACGGATACAGGCGTTCCGCCTCATTCACCAATACCGTGTCCTTGGGAAGGAAATGCCGTATCTTTCTCAGGGCCTCGCGTCCCGGAGCGTCGTTGTCCAGGAAAGCGTGTACCTTTTCATACCTTGAAAGAAAATCCTTTGACCGCTCAACGATGGAGGTGGAGTTCAGTACGCACAGGTCCAACTGTCCCAGTGCCGGCATCTGGGGATGATCCTTCGCGTATTGCTTGAAACTCAGCAGGTCGAAGAACCCTTCAAAAACGGCACAGGACCTGTTACCCGCAGCAAGGCCGGTAATGTCCTTGGCGGTGGCACATCCCTTGAACATACTGTTACGCAATTCAAAACCTCCGTGGTCGTTGGCGAACCCTAACGCGTATTTCTCGCGGGGATTCTTCTCGAAGCAGTAATGCACCTCCACGCAGTGCTCACGGACGATATCCGCATCGATGCCCCGTGAAGCGGCATAGTCAAGCAGGTGCCCGTTTTCCACCGGAATGATTTTCAGGAGAGTCATCCCGGAGGTTTTCTGTACCGTTACCGGTACCGGCCTTGGCTGCGGAATCATGCCGGAGGAAAAGCCCAGTCCTTCGATCTCTTTCATTGCTTGTGGGAAGGAGCAGTTCTGGATGCGCATGACCAGATCCACGACCCTGCCGTGGCTGCTGTCTCCGAAGTCATACCACCGGTTCTCGTTCCTGAAAACCTTGAAGCTCGGAGAGCTGTCGCAGCGGAAAGGGGAGCGGTACATGTCGTATCCCCCGTACCGCCGGGAAGGTTCGTAACCGTAGCGGGAAAGAATAGCTTCCAAGGGGATTGAATTGGCTTCCTGTGATGTCATGGCTTATATTTCGTTAGGTTTCAACAAGTTTAAATTCAAATATTTATGCCGGTACAGCCCTTCGCATCCGACTCAGGAGGAACATGGTGGGGCTTTTGATCTTTTTGTTTCCCCAGGTTTCCTTTAAGGCTGTATCCAGCACTAAGGGTGCAACGGAGGCAAGCTGGAGGATTTCCTGCTGGTCCTTCACCGGAACACCCAGGAGCTCGAGGGTTTTACGCCGGGTGCGCAGGATCTCCTCCTGTTGCCTGGCACGCTCTTCACTTCCGTGTTCGGCATTATACTTGGCTATATAGTTCTTAATCAGGGGATACAGGTAATTTTCCTTGGTCAGTTGGAAATTGCTTTGCTCCATGTCAGAGATCGCCTTTTCGATAGGGAAATCTGGATAACGGCTTTTCAGGAGCCGTACCCATTGAATGATGTTGGAATCCACGCCCAGATATTGGAGCTTCCCTGAAAGAGAATTTCTCTCCTCCTCCCTCTCCGGAGTGTAGCCGGACTCTCCGGAGGGGTTTGGGGAGGATATATTTTCTTTTCTTTTATTTTGTGGTCTATTTTCGCGAATTATTCCCGATTCTTCGCGAACTACCCCGGCGGCGCTTTCCGGTTCTTGCAGCCTGCGTTTAAAATCCGCAATGGCTTGCATCAGTTCCGTATCCTTCTCTTTTTCGCCACTCCGCACGGGTTCCGCAACAGGTGCCGTATGGGTGGCGGGACAGGGAGCGGCAACCTGCGGGGAAGAGGTGGTGGCCGGGGCAGCCGCGTTCAAAAGCAGGTAGTCATCCGAGATGGAAGGCTTGCGGTGGATCGACTTGCAGATGCCCATATACCTGTTCTGTATCTCCTCGCTGGTGAGGACCTGACGGCTCCGCCAAAGCCCTTTGTCGAAAAGCCCCAGCTCGGCGCAATAGTCGACAATACCCGCGATGCGTTGCTCGTCCATGCGGGAATAGTCCGAGACGTCGAACAGGCCGTCGGAGTCCATGATCATGTAATAGCCTTCCACGCGGTGGATCTCGTTCACGATGAAATGGAACACGGCCCAGCCTTCCATGCCGAATTTATTTTTGAGTCTCTTGACTTTGGGGTCATAAAAATGATCGGTATCGAACCCGTAATAGGTGAAACCTTTTTTAGCTGTTCTTGGCATAAACTTATGTATTTATTAGTGGATAATAACCTTATGAATCAACTGGCCGAAAGAGCGAACTCCTCCTGGATGTAGGCCATGCCGCATAACTTGAGGTAGTCCTGCTGGATGGCGGCAGAAGTCAGTACTCTGTGCTTCCTGTACAGTTCGTCATTGAACAGGCCGACCTGTACGCAACCGTCCACGATCCGGGTAATGTCTTCCAAAGAGGCATTCCAGTAAGAGGCAACCGCACGCGCGGTCTCCTCACACCAGGGAAGGAAATACTCCCCCTTGTAGAGGGCCTCACTCACCAGATAACGGTAGATGCTGTATCCACCGAATCCGTAATTACGCGTCAGTCTCCTGACTTTCATATCAGAAAATTGCGAAGTGCTGATCTCATAAGAGGGACGGACCTCGCGCCCATGCCGCTGTGCATGCCCCGAAAGAGAGCGGCAGGTACCGGTTTGACGTTGGGTATTCATATATTTAGTTTTAATTATTGTTTCTCTCCATGAAATAAGAGGATAGCCCTCTGTATTTTCAATAGCCATTCAGGGAGGTTGTTTTTTGCGTCTGCTCATCCATTTTTTTATCTGCTTTCTGAGTGTTCAGGCCCAATATCCGCCGAAACGGTTGTGCCCTGTTACTACCTCTGATTTCAGTTGTCGGCGACGAAACTTGTTGATTGCACGTTTCGCGTGCTTCCTGCCTGATGGATTACAATGTTTCTTATCAAGTCGGCACTGGCGACAATGGCAAATGCCTATTCCGGTATGTGATTCTTTCATTAATCGCTCTTTTTATCACATTTATTAATCGGAATCCTCACTTCTTTCCCATACCACGAACACCAATAGTAAGGCTGAAACAGATTAGGTGAATGTGTACAATACTTACACATCTCACATAAATGGATCTGAGTCATTTCTATTCCGTTATGATTGTTATTCTTCTTTCAGTATATTATCAATCAAATCATCTATTTCTTGATCGGATAGAAATTGCTTACCTGCGTCCTTCTGTTTCTGAAGCTCAACTTTAAGCCTATTCTCTATCCTTTTCAACGCAGTACAAGTGCTCTTATCCGGATAATACCAGTCTATCGAACTGCATACAATTAGCTTTATATGATCTAATTCCGGACTATCCGGGCAATGTTTATTGAGAAAATCTAAATCCTCTTTGATTAGCTTCTCGTATGCGCTTTTATTAATCGTTATGCTCATATCTGTTTAGTTATGAATTAAACTCTTGGATTAGTTCAGCCGCTTTATCCCACACCTTATTAAAGAAATCATCATCACCGTCAAAATCTATTGCAACATCACGCATTTCTCTTACTCCGGCTTCATAACCTTTAGTATTCTCCTTTTCTTTTTCTATCACCGCCTCTTTATATACCATTCCGGCGGAGAATGTATTTCTAAGAGCCAGTTCTAACTTAGACATGTCAAGGTCTTTTTCGTCAATCTCATTATATAGCTTTGTAAATTGATCTACTGCCATATTTTCCGCTTCTCGTTCATTTAGAGAAGCCAGCTTTTTTGTCTGTTCATCCATTTTCTAATGTTCCTTTCTTCAAGTTTAGAGGATTATTTCACAATCGGATTCAATAAGAAAAAAGATCTCTTTCGTGTCTTTATAAACTCTACGTTTCGCACCAAGAGCTTTCAATTTCTTATGCGAGATTACCACTCTGGCATCTTCAACTGAATCCATACCGTCAATGCAGGTATGAATCTTAAGATTCTTTTGGGTTACCATCCAGGCCATATTTATCCTTTATTTCTGATCAACTTATGATGTTTGCTATATTAAAAATGTGTATATGATGGTCCGGAACCCGCTATTAATAGCAGGACCGGACTGTTATCTGCCCGAAGGAATATCATATTTCTTTCGGATGAATTGCACGTAATTATGTACGGTCTTCTCACAGACTTGTGGGAAGGAGGAAAAGTGTTCCTTTAAATGGTCGTGGACACGGCTGCTTGAAATGGAAGGAAAACTGATAAGTAAAGAGAGGATCTCACGCTCGTAGTTCTGGAGTTTATATCTGTTTCCCTCTTGGGTCTGACACTCCCGAACAAGTTCATCTGAAGTTAAAGATTGCAGATGTCTCACTGTATCGCGTGAAACACCAAGACGATGTGCGGTTCTTGTTATATTGATACCTCGAGAACGAAGATCAACAATATTACTCCATAAAGTGTATTTTTTCCTTAAAATTTCGGTATCCATGATCTACTAAATAGATTTTGCATATGGGACATCCAACTATGCAAGAAAATGATACCGCTAAATTAACGCCTACACTGGAGAGAGATTTTAAAGATGACTGTCTAATGAATAAATCAGAAAAATATGAACGTAACATTTGAAACCGTAATTTGTGCATGGGATGAAAAAATCCCTGCACTCCTTATCCGACTGGTAAACACCCTTCTCTTTTGCCGGACGGAAGAGGAACTCCGCCAATCCATTGACAAACTTCGGGAAACGACCGAACTGGACGAGTTTTTCACCTACGGCTATGGCTCACACCATTTCTGGTGCAACCAGCGCATTTCCAAAGGAAGCGTGCAGTTCATCCAAAGCCGGTTATTCATTGCGACATTTTAACCCTTAATACATAATGACATGAAACCAATATCCCAAATGACACGAGAAGAGAAATTGCAGGAGATTGTAGAATACAGTCCTTGCAGGGTGGAGCGCAGCGCAGTCCTCCGTTACTTATTGGCGGTACGCCGCAATGACACGGAACAAATCGCTTATTTCGAGAGTTTCGGCAAGAGTGTACGGCATATCATACTCAATGTACGCACATATGAAAGGGGGCTGATTTTCGGCTATGTAGGCAAGCGGTTCAATGAATACGGTTGGATAAATGGCATGTTGCCGATAATAGAGGAAATCAAGTTAGACACCTTCAACACGATCCATATCGGGCAATCCGTTGACGGGACGTATGCGGTAGCCATCGACTGGTGTACCGGCACAGCCGGAGGCGGTAGCCACCCGTCCGTTTGGGATGAACCTGTCAGAGATTATAAGGAAGCTGTCCGGCAAGGAATCCTTCTGTTGGAGCGACAATACGACAAAGCGGAACGTTGGTCTGTTTCCGACAGAAGCAATTACAACCCGAAGGTTATCCGCAGTCTGAAAGGAAAACTGTTGGAACTCAAGCGGAAATACACACAGCCCCGACAGTTAAATCTGTTTTAATATTCACGAACTATAAAATCATAAGTTATGGCAACAAAAATGAACGAGAACGGAGTTTCAACCTGCAAAGCGGGTGAGAAATATGAAAAATTCCAAATGACCGTAGGACGGAAAAGGCGCACGTTTTACCATTATGATTACAGGGATACGGCAGACAACGAACTTTTCTCCTGTGTGAAGCCCACATTGGAAGAGTGCAGGCGACAATGCAACAAGTGGCTTAAAAAGAAAGAGGACAAGAAATAATACAGGAACAAGTTCCCCTTACCGGTTTCCATTCCGGTAAGGGGAGCTATCTTATTAGGTTTTCATTCAGATTCTCCACCCAATGTTGGTGCAGGTAGCATATCAACATATTTCTTCATATCATCGGCCATCCGGCTCTCTTCATATTTGGAACGACTCAAACTCTCAAACACGATCTGTCTTGGAAGGACTTTCCAACAGAAATAGCTTGATCCGAAATAAGCGGCGTTCTTTTCCGTAAACTGGATACGTTTGTTGAACAACAACATCTGCATCTCCTTTTCCCGGAACAAGTGAACCGGTGCACTGCTGTTCAGCCAAAGATTGGAAAGCAGTAACGCAAACGGCTTGCCGAGTGCAAGGCAGCGTTCCACAACCTTCTGTTTGATACTGAACGGAGGATTGGAAACAATTAGATCCCACTCTTCCGGCTCGTAAACGAAGAAGTCCTCACCGGTAAGGATATGGGAGTGAACCACTCTGATACCGGCGGCTTTCAGCGCAAGCACGTACTCACTATGCTCTGTATCAAACGGACACCAGACTATTTTATTTCCGGGTATATATTTGATTATAGGAGCCACCGCATAAGCCGGAGTGTACTGCTCGTCGCTGCTTTTTTTCGAGGTATATCCGGCATAAATCATTCGGTATCCTCCTTTTCATCTTCCGCTTCATTATTAAAGGCAAAAGACTTTTGCACAACCTGACCGAAGGAATCAAGGATGTAAATGTCTATTTTCTGCTGGTCTGTGCCAAGTGACTTGTAATAGAGCCTGAACGTTTCTTCCGGTAACGGATACAGGTCGTTCGGCAACAACACCGTACCGTTCTCCATGCGAAGCTCCCCTTTGCCTGTCGGTTGGAAGTACCTGATGAAGTATTTGGTGTCCTGATACTCGCCGCTTCTTACAAGCTGACAACGGATTTCCGCTTCCTCACCCTTTATGATTGTCGTCTGCACCGGCAAGGTCGCCAGATCAAACTCATACATCTGCTGAACCTCCAATTTGTCAGAACAGGCGGTCATACATAACAAGGCTACCAGCATACAACCTGCTATAATCATGCTTTCAATCATCTTTTTCATTCTATTATTGTTTTATCAATTCAAAATAATTTTCAATCCCACCCCGAACTGGAAATGAAAGTGTCCGCTGTCATTTCCCCAGAGGCAACGCTCACGGGCATGGAACAGCAATACCACCTGGTTGGCAAGGTAGGTTTCTATCTCCAGCGATACCGCACCGCCATAGACAAACGCATCCCCGGCACACAGGCGTGAGCCGTCGAACAGTGTGCCTGTGCCCCAATTCACGGTTTCATATCCTGCCAGCACCGAACCGCCGGCATAGCAGAGAAACACCTTGTTGGCATCCGAAAGGAAATTATAATAATAGCCGCCTTCCACAGTGAATTGGGAAACCGGGACACGTATGTCCTTGTATGGATAATACTTCTGGAGATACTCGCCACCGAATACCCACTTATGGCAGCCGTTCACATATCTGTCCGTTCCCATCCCGAAATGGTAACCCAGCTCGTTACGTTTGTCCGCAGTGTGAAAACCGTCCGTCATGCCGGCGGTAATACGCAGCCCTTTTGTATCGGGCAGGCAACGTTGGGCATGTGCCTTGTCCGTCAGGACAAAGCACAAAAACATACATATAATAACAGATACCCTTTTCATACTATTTCACCTTCAGCTCGTTAATGACTCTGGCACGGATCAGCTCGGCGTTGGTCAGAATAAACCGCTGATGCCTTCCCCCGTTCTGCTCGTTCATCTCGACAACCAGCTGCTTGTCATCCGGAAGGGTGAATTTGGGTAGGGTAAATACCGTCCGTTCCTTGCTCTTTCCGTCAACCGCCGTCACATAGTTGAAGGCACGAAGCGGCACGATAACCTGTTCCTGAATGGCGGTACGTTTTGCAACCTTTTTGTCCACCACCTTAAAAGTGACGAAGTCAACGGAGAACGGCACGTTGGAAGCGTTTTTCAGTTCCGTATGGAAATAAAGCAGACCGTTGTGCGTATAAATCCCCTTCAGGATATACTGGATGCCGAAGCGCTTGCAGCCGATATGCTTCACCAGACGTTTGTTGTTGTCATAGACGGACTTCATGATCAGCCGTACCAGCAGCGGGGACTCGCTGCCGAGTTCCGTAAGGTAGATTTCCTGCGAGTTGTTCGGCCGGTTCACCGCCTCGCCATCATGGATGAAGTCTTTCATCTCGATATTCAGCTTGGCCGGCTCGTCCGCATACTTCACGTTGAATGTATAATAGCTGCCGTCATCCGTGATCACCGCCAGATTCGTTTCACGGGAGAAGTCCCTCAACGCCGCTTTCACCCGAAGCACGTTCTCCGAACCGTCCGCTTTGCCGGCAAGAATGTCAGCCGATCCCAGATCCACATACTTGATAGCAGCCGGGAAGATAAGGTGTACAGTTTTATTGAATGTCACCTCCAAGGCGTATGGAGGAACCATCCGGTCGAATGTCACCGGACGTGTCAGCCCGTCAAACAAATCACCGGTGGACGGACTGCGCCTTGCGTCCTCCTTATCCGGCAGCGGCGTGGTTTCCGTTTCTCCGGAATCCGCCGTTTCTTCCGTGTCATTTCCCGTCTTTTCCACTTTCACGGTCTTTTGTGCATACGCACCGGTCATACCAATGGCAAAAGCCATCATTAAAATTACTTTTTTCATGCTTGTTGTTTTTTCTTGATTGATAAATTGATTTTAACCGTTTATTGTCTTGACACGAGCAATAGCTCGTAATCCGCCTTCAAAGTCGCCTTGGCAGTCCTGAACTTTGTGGAAAGGTATTGCGATGCGCCCTGTATCACCCCTTTGCCCAAGTCCGCAGCCAGCTGTGCGCCGGCATTGGTGGAGATATTGATGCTGCTTCCCATTGCCGAACCCATGTTGGCCGCCATCTCCTTGACAGCGGTAAGCTCCTGCGATCCCCTGACCTCAATGCCCTTCATGCCCCTCGTGTTATAAGCGTCCAGTTCCACCGGCAGGATTGTTCCCTGAAAGGCGACCGAGGAAACGGTGATTTCCATGCGCTCACCGCTGATTTTCGCCGTGCCGGTCAGTATCGTGTTGGCGGGTATGTACAACTCTCCGGCCTGCACCGGCTCCAGCAGGCGGAGTCCCACCTCCTGACCGTCGCTGCCCGAAACCGTTACCGTCCTGTACACGCAGGCACGGATACCGTTCCTTTCCGTACGGCTCCGGACTGTCCCCACCGTGTGGAAACCCATATTTCTGGGCTTGCCGTACTGTCTGGCGAACTCTTCATCAGACAGGGGTGCGGCCAGCAGGCTGACCACCCGTTCCGTTACCTGCGTAACCGGACAGACCGGCGTTTTGCCCGTAGAGGAGGACACGGCGACCTGTTTGGCTTCGCCACCGCCACCGGGCATGTACCTTGCCGCCATCTCATAGGACTTCTCCATCAGCCGCAGTTGTTCCTCGCCGTTTTCCCTGGCCTTGCGCTCTTCCTCCGCCTGACGCTCCAGCTCCTGAATACGCCATTCCAGTTCCAGCGTTTTCTGGTCATCTTCCGCAGGCCGTGTTTCATAAAAACTGCCCAACTGCCGGTTGATGTCCTGATAGGCATTGGCGGAGGAACGGATAGACGGACTGCCGTTGTCCATGCCCTCTTCCGTCAGGAATACTCCGTCCGCCATCGGTTCTTCCTGTTCCAGCGATACCGCCAGATCCTGAAGCGTGTTCATTTTCTCCTTTTGTTTCTTTTCAAAGGCACTTTGTTCGTAGGCGGTCTTTTTATCCGACAGCAGCCCCTTGTCCTCCGGCATCGGGACATCCACGTTGAATCCCTCCCTTAATGGCTCGTCGCTGTCAGAAGGAGCGAATATCAGCCACATCGCTCCCAGAAACACGAGAAAGAACAACGGATACACGAGCATTTTCTTTCGTTTGAGCATCTCTTCCGGAGTCAGAGGTCTGGCCTCTTTCTTCCCCTGTTTCGGCGTTTGCCCTTTCTCTTCCGCCTTTTCAGGCGTTGCAGCGTTCGCCGGTTGCCGTTCCTGATTTTTTAGGTTCTCCATAATCCACCTGGTTTTTAATGTTTATACTATCCTTGTTTATCCCCCTGTACAGTTCCATCCGCCTGATATGCTCCATTTGCAACTGCTCCCCCTCATGCCTGCCGATGCGGTATATCGAAGATACCGTCATGTATATCGACAGACAGCCGAAGCCGGTGAGCATGGCCACCACGCAGACGAGCCGTACATCGGGCGACATCCGTCCGCACAGATAGCGGAGTCCGTCGTCTATCCTGTCAGGCACGTACCTGATCCATTTTTTCAATCGGTTCATTTCCTGTCTTTTTTTTAAGTTATCGTTCAACGGTTCTCAAATCCCGGTTCTCCACGATATTGAACTGCTCCATCGTGAAGCCGTGCGGGTTATTGTCCGACCTGACCGAGTTCAACAGCCGGCAACGGGTTACAAGGCTCCGCTCCGTGATGTTGCTCGCCCTGACGAGCGACTGCCGTGCGTAAGTCGTCACCACATACGGGTAGCTGTTGAAGTCGCACGCCACGCTGTCCACCCGGATGCTCTGGTTGATATTGGCCGAGATTATACGGTTGTAATATCCCTTTTCCTCCCAGTCCTTGTAGTAGCGGAACGCACTCTCGTCGCACAGGAACAACGCCCTGCGGATATTCGACTCGATAGCCGCCTTGTCGGGCGACAAGGTGAAAAACAGCTCGTGGAAACGCCGGATATGTTCTTTTGCCTCCACCGGCCTGTTCTGCGAAAGGTCTTGGGAAAGAGCAAGTATCAGGGACTTCCCATTGTCCAGCACATAGATTTTCTCCCTCTGCCGTTCGGCGAACCGGTAGGAACTCCAGAGAGCATAGCCGGTAACCAGAGCACAGAGCGAAACGAACACGATACCCATCGTGCGGATTTGCCGGAAGCTCGTTTCTATATTCTTCAAACTCTTAAATTCCATATGTTCCTAAGATTTTATATTGGATTATCTGCCTCTTAACTTGCCGGCCACGTGACCGACGGCAGCGCCGGTAACGGCGGCAGCCGCACGTCCGCCCTTCAATGACCACGAGTTGACCTGCTTGCCGTAGTTGCCGGCTCCCGATGCCTGAATCACCCATGTGGATACTGTCGGAATGGTGAAATACCCCACAATGGCTATCAGCATGAAGATGATGTAAGCGGAATTGTTCACGTCGGGCACATAGGCGGGATCGCTCAGTGCGGCGATGTCCTTCTCGATCATCAGTACCTGAATCCTTGCCAGCACGGAACTGAACAGGTCGGATATGGGCAGCCACAGATAGATGCTGATATACTGGCAAATCCATTGGATCATCGTATTGTGGAAGCCGTCGTACACCGATATGGCGAACGACAGGGGCCCCAGAATGCTCAATACGATCAGGAAGAAGGTTCTCAGCGTGTCCAGTACCAGCGAAACCGACTGGAACAGCAGTTCCAGAAAGCTGCGGAGAAAATTGTTCACACCCTGCCTGGCTTGGTATTTGAAGCGTTCCGCCGCCATGCCCGCCATCGCTTTCAAGTCCGAAGGCGACCATCCCAGATCCTCGATCTGGCGTTCATATTCCTCGTTGTCGACCAGATACGCCGTTTCCGGATTCCTTGTCATCGCCTCGTATTCCAGCTTCTGCCGCTTCTCGGAATACTCCCGTATGTTCAGCGTCTGGCCTTCCATGATACCGTGGCAGCCGGTGACCACCGGACTCATGATACCGTTGATAGTCCCCAGAACGAATGTGGGGAAGAACATGATGCACGCACCCAGACAAAAAGGTCTGAAGAGCGGATAAATGTCAATCGGCTCGGCTCTCGAAAGAGCCTGCCACACCCGTGAGGCCACATAGAACAGCGCACCCAGCGCAGCCACTCCGGTAGCCACACCCGTGATGTCCGAACAGAGCGGCATCATCTCGTCATAAAGGTTGCGCAACACTTCGTGAAGGTTGCCGAAAGTTTCCTCGCCCGTCATGTCACCAGTATTTTTGATTGTCCGTTCCGTACAAGTCCAGCACCCTTCGGGTATCGTTCTTCTTTTTTGCACGCAGGTAAGAGATGCCGATGTTCCGGTTCGTGTAATACCTGACCAGATTGCGTTGGTTCCTCACGTCACGGTACACACGGTCGATCACATCCATGCGCTCCTTGTCCGTCATGGAAAGACCGGTGGAGGTCACGACCGTCTTCATCTCGTTCAGCATACCGCTGCTCTCTTCCAGCATCTTCGCATATCCGGAGGCGATCGCCGAAAGCTCGTCCGGCGTATAGTTCCCGTCCGTCAGCATTTTCTGGAAAGAGCTTACATAGATGTCCGATATTTCACCGACCAGAAGAACGGTCTGCTGCACCTTGCGGGCATCCTTCACCAGATTGTTGACCGCTTTCAAGGCGTCGTAATAACGCTTCCCCTGTTCGTAGATCTTGACTGTTTCCTGAAAATTCTTCACCATATTTTCTGCCGTCGTTGTGGTCTGCACCACGTTACGGGTTGTATTCACGATGCTTTGTGCAAGGTTCGAGGGATCGAACGTCACCCATTGCGCTTTCGCCATACCTGTCCCCAACAGGAACAGGCAGCATACAATCATCATTTTTGCTCTCATAAATTCTTATTTGTTTTAATATTGAAATGATTTACTTGATCACCGTACTGGAGCCATCCTTTCCGGTACTCCCTTGAAAAGACATCCATTTTTCTGTGCACAGGATACAGTGCCTCTATCATCCGATAGCTCACTTCCGGCTTGCGGCTGTGTTCCCTGCCTTTTTCCGTCAGCACGGTAGTGAACCTGCCCCTCTCGCTACGGGCTATCGGCAGGAGCTTTTCCTTGTAAAACCATAGCAGGTATTCATGCGCAAACCTGACGGTAAAAGCCGGAGCCACCCCGTTCAGCTTGTTCCACACCATCCTGCAATGGCGTCTGTATCCACGTTTGGACATTTCCGCCTCGCATTCGGACAAATATCGCTCTGTCGTCCACATGAATATACAATGGTTACTTTCTGCAAGCGGAAAAATATCCCTCTCCAGGAGGCCGAAAATGCCGGGTACGGAAATCGTTTCATAATCAAGCTCACGCCCTTGATGCTTCCGTATCTTACGGAGTCCCCCCTTGCGTTGTTCCCACGGGGCATCAATCACGAATATTTCTATTTTTTCCATTGTTTACCTTATCCGTTAATAATTATTCCGCACGTACATAGATCCCTTCGGTAGCCAGCACCAGACGGTCTTCCTCCCGGTCATAAGCGAGCTGCACCCTTCCCAGCAGGTCTGCCCAGATGATGCCGCCGCTTTGGTGGATCGTGCCGACCACCACCGCATCAAGGTGATAGGTCAGGGCAATCTTGTATGCGCCACCGTCACGGAATACGGTAACGGGCGGCGACTTGCGGTTGCTTTTCCACTCCCCGCATATCCAGTAGAGCGGAAACAAGGTTTCATACTCCATAGGCATTTACGGTATTTCATTGTTTGGATTTCGTTTCTTTTCCGCAAGCCTCTTGATAGCCAGCTCGATATTGCCGTCCAGCTGTTTCGCCAGTTGTTCCACTTCCACCTTCTCGCTCTCTTCGGTCGTGTAGCACAAATATTCTTCAGGCGATACCTCCGTGGCGTACACCGTTGACTGCACGCCCCCCAATCCGAACCAGACCTCCTTGTATTTGCGCTTCGGATCGTTGGACATGTTCACCGACAAAATCTGCGCCTTTTCCTTGTCCGTCAGTCCCAGCAGGGACTGTATCTGCGAGAACTTGTTAAGGTACTTCCGCTGGTCAAGCAGGATCTTGCAGTCGCTGTTGTTCACAATGGACTCCTTTACGACAGGCGAGGAAATGATGTCATCGACTTCCTGCGTCACCACAACCGCCTCTCCGTAAAATTTGCGGACAGTCTTGAACAGATAGCGGATGTAGTCCGCCATCCCTTCCTTGGCGATAGCCTTCCACGCTTCCTCTATGATGATCATCTTGCGCACCCCTTTCAGACGGCGCATCTTGTTGATAAACAGCTCCATGATGATAATAGTCGTTACCGGGAAAAGAATGGGGTGGTCTTTGATCTGATCGATTTCGAATACGATAAACCGCTTGCCGAGCAGGTCAAGCTGCTTGTCCGAGTTAAGCAGGAAATCATATTCTCCGCCACGGTAATAAGGTTCCAGCACGTTCAGGAAACCCGCAAGGTCGAAATCCTTTTCCCGGACTTCCTTCTCTTCCAGTATCCTCCGGTAGTCCGTTTTCACGAACTCGTAGAAAGTGTTGAACGAGGGAACGACATTCTCATCCTCCTTGATGCGCCTGATATACAGGGCCACCGCATTGGACAGCGCCACTTCTTCCGAACGTGTCGCCGGTTCGTTGTCCTTTTTCCAGAGTGTGAGGATCAGTGTCTTGATACTCTCTCGTTTCTCAATGTCGAAAACCTTATCATCCGTGAAAAAAGGGTTGAACGCTATCGGGCTTTCGTCCGTATAAGTGAAATAGATGCCGTCCTTGCCGCCGGTCTTCTGGTGTATCAGCGAGCAAAGCCCCTGATAGCTGTTCCCCGTGTCGATCAATACCACGTGCGTGCCCTGTTCATAATACTGCCTCGCCAAATGATTCATAAAGAATGACTTGCCGCTACCGGAGCCGCCCAATACGAATTTGTTGCGGTTGGTGGTCACGCCACGCTTCATCGGCAGGTCGGAAATGTCCACGTGCAGCGGTTTCCCGCTGATACGGTCTGACATCTTCAGTCCGAAAGGTGAAACGGAGCTGCGGTAGTTCGTTTCTTCCGCCCAGAAGCAGAGAGCCTGTTCGATGAACGTGTAGAAGCTCTCCTCTGCCGGGAAGTCAGCGCCGTTCCCCGGCATCGCCGCCCAGTACAGCGTGGCGGCGTCCACCGTATTATGGCGTGGCTTGCACTCCATCATGGCGATCTGGCTGCCCACGTCATTGCGCATGTTCTTCACCTCCATCGGGTTGTCCGTCCATGCGATGATGTTGCAGTGGGCACGTACCGAGGTAAGCCCGAACGAGTGTGCGTCATTCAGGTACAGGTCGATCCACTCCTTGTTGATCTGATTGCTCCGTGAGTACTTCGAGAGCGACTGCATGTTGCGTGCGCTCTTCTCAAAACGTTGCAGGTTCTCGCCGCTGTCATCCAGAAAGATATACTGGTTGTACAGGTGGTTGCACGAGAGCAGCAGGCCTACCGGACTGGCGAATGACAGCTTGCAGTCGCTTTTGTCCGTTGACAGCCTTTCATACCGGCAGTCCGTACCCACCTTGTTGGGCAACGCATCCAGTTCCGAGAGCGTATGCACCGAAACATGCTTGTCGCCGACACGCAGGCCGTCATCTCCAAGTTCGATGTCTTCCAACGCAGTCGTATTTTCCATTGACAGACAGAAATATTTCTCCACCAGTCCGGCCTTATCCTCCGTGCCGGTAATCTCATCACCGCCGAGCCGTCTTAGGCGCACCAGCCCCGTATCGTGAACGATACGGGCGAATTGTCCCACCGTATCCAGAAAATGGGCGGTGGTATCCTTGTCCACCTCCTTGGGGATGATGAATCCCCTGCACAGCGAAGAGAAGTTGCTCTGCATCCTCATGCGCTCTTTCGTCGTCTTGGTCAGGTACAGATAGCATTTATGGTTCAGGAAAGGACGCTCGTTGAAGTGCATCTCGTAGCTCCGGGAAAGGAAACTTAGATTCTCCTTGTCCGTCTGGCTACGGTAATCCTCCCGGATAAACCAGTCCTGCTTATGTACCACCGTATAATTGGGCAATACCTTGATTGCCTTTGCCCATGCCGCATGGATAGCCTCGTATTCAGCTGCCGTCACCGTGAAGAGTTCGGGCAGATCCACCTCAAAGACAGCGGTGATATCCGCATCTTTGGAGATGATACAGTCCGCTTCGACGGCGAGAAGCGGGAACTTGCTTTCCAATGTGGCGGCCTTTAGTGTGTTCCGCATACATTCTTCTTTTTAACCGTGAATAATTTTCGGGGACTGATCCGGTTGATCAGGTAGCGGGGGTGCTGTTTTCTGGCCAGCAGTTTCATCAGCCCGTGTTCTCCGAACCTGCCGTTCAGGTGGAATGTCAGCCAGACCAGTGCGGATGCGGAGGTTACACCGAAAGCGATGCAGATCCATTGGCCGACACCGGCCATATAGAGAATGACAAACAGCACGAACAGAGCCAGCAGTCCGCCGGCGAAAATAAAAAGGTATTGCGCCTTGAGTCCCTTGAACTCCGCACTCTCGCCGATCCCCTTGTTCAGTTCATAGTCCATATACATTATTATATATAAGTGAATATGTCCCTTAGAGGAAGAACGAACGCAGGATAGTGGCGGCGACAATCAGAAAGATGCACGCACCGAACCAGGAGGATGCCACCTTGCTCACATCCGGATCGCCGGAACTGAACTTATTGTACACTTTAATCCCGCCGACCAAGCCGATCACGGCTCCGATTGCGTAGCACAGCTTCGTTCCCGGATCAAAGTAGCTTGTTACCATTTTCGTCGCCTCTGCGATACCGGCCGAGCCGTTTCCCTGCGCATGGAGCGAGCCTGTGGCGATTAGCATGACCGCCACGAATACAAGTTGTTTCGTGTTCATAAATTTATCGGATTTTGAATATTGGACACGGCGGAGGGAAGAGTCCGCCGTATCCGGTTGTTAATTAAATTTGTCTGGATTTCTACTGGTAAGAATGAACCGGCAGCTATCCGTAATCTCTTTCTTTCATGTACGCTTTACTTTATTCGTTAGACAATATCACTTATGGAGAAAGTGTCCGGTATGGTTTCTGCCGCCGCTTCACTGTCCGGCTGTTTACGCTTGCGGTACGCCGCAAGGTGCAGCTCGATCAGCGAGCCGATCCGTTCCTCACGTTCCGCATCGCCGGAGGCCAGCTGTTCGAACATCGGGGTATTGCGAAGTTCCGCCAGCGTCTTTCCGGCCTGAAGCCTTTCCTCCTCACTGGCCGCTTCACCGCTGACCGCCACACGCACCGCCAGTCCCATGTCCTCGAAGCGGATGCCCGTGGCTTGCGGCGTGCATCCCGGCAGGCGTTTGTCCTGCTCGTCATCGTCTATCGGAGGATTGTCATCCGTCGGTTCTTTCCGGAACTCCAGCGGAACATCCATATCTTCCATCAGTTCCAGTTCTTCCGGCAGCGGACTCCCTTCTGCAAACAGCTTGTCCAGTTCCTCGGCGGAAACTGTTTTCGGGTACTTTTCTTTCTCCGGTGCAAAAGTATCTGCTTCACTTACAGATTTTTCGTTTTCAATTTTTTCGGGTGTTTGTGGCGTGGAGTGGCTAAGGGAAAATGTGCTTTTGCCTAAAATCTCGCTCACGTCCACCGCCATCCGGGTAAGGATCTGCCCGGCTTTTTCCGCTCTCTTCCTTCGGTTGTTCCGCTCGTAACAGAAATAGGCGGCTATCCACAACAGATAGCTGCCGATAAGTAAGAATAAGATTGCTGACATGGTTTCCGGGGTTTAAAACAGTTCGGTACTTCGTTTTCTGTATTCCTTCGTGATCTCGTCCTGATAGGCGGCAAAGTGCTGTTCCAGCACGTTGTCCACATAGCTGAAAATGGACATCTCGTTGTTTCCGATTGTCTGGACAATCCTCTGAATCCGTTCATGGAACTCCTTACGAAGGTAGATTGTCTTGCCAAGCCGTGCGCAGACCGGTGACTCGTGGATGAACAGACGGACATATCCGCTCTCTTCACCGGACTGTTCCTTGTTCCCGGCTGCTTGCGCCTGCCCGTCCGCCGGCCGGCCTTCCTTGAACGAGGCGACTATGGAGTCCTCGTCAATGTCCGTCAGATTTATTTTTTTCCGTTCGTTTCCCATAGCCTACTTCCTGATAATGGACAACAGTTCTTCCGTAATCTCTTTCAGGTTACTGCCTTTGACCAGCGTGCCGTCCGCAGGGAACAGCGTGGAACGGAACAATGCCTTATGTTCCCCCGTCAGCTCACGGCGGAACCGTTTGCTGTCCGGCAGGAAGGTATTCAGCACTTTCAGTCCCAGCTCGCCGATCACCTGTTCGTATACCTTGTACAGTTCCGATTTCTCCCGGCCGTCCACCATGTTCCACAGAAGGTACAGCCCTTTGATATTCGTCTTGCCCGTAGCGATCAGCGTGTCATTCAGCCGGCTCGCAAAGCGGAGTGTGCTTTCCATCACCACCCTGTCGGCGGCAATGGGGGAAAAGACATAGTCCATGTTCGCCAGCGTGTTCAACACGCCCGTACTGTTTACCGTGCCCGGCAGGTCGAAGAACACGATGTCCGTTTCCGGCATCTTTTCCAGCAGCTCGTCCGCCTTCGTGACAGCATCCTCAGCCGTACTTTCCGCTATCGGATAGGCTTTCTTCCGTATCCGTTGCAGTTGCCTGTACGCCATCAGTTTGTAATGCTCGTCCTCCATGACCGTTTTCAGGTCACGTTTTCTCATCTCGGCAATGCTGTGTTGCGGGTAGTCGCAATCCACCACCGCCACATTCATCCCTTTCACATAGTGCAGGTAACTTGCCACCAGCACGGTCAGCGTTGTTTTTCCCGCTCCGCCTTTTTGCGTGGAAAAGGCGATAAAGAGTGTTTCTTTTTCCATGATGCAGTTTGTTTACAAATGATACTTTTGAATCAACGCCGCAAATAAAGAAGGAAAAAGAAGGGAAATTCATGGTTGGGGAACGGCGGGGTTCGAGTGGCCGGCTTCTGACGTGGAATGGCTGACTGAACAGCCGACCGACCGAAGTATTGTCCGTCTGATTGGCCGACCGACGGTCTGACCATACATGACACAATCCGGCGGACTGCATAGCCTGTCGGATAATCAGCCAAGGAAACAACCGACAGATGAATAGGTTGCCCGAATAAAAGGTTATCCGCTTGGTTGGCTGGTCAGCCAGCCGACCGCACCAACGTTGCAACGGCTGACCGTCTGGTTGGTTATCTGACCGGTTGGTCATTCAGTCCGTCATTACGCATCCCATTCAGGCACATCCTCAACCGTTGGTTCAGCCACCATCGGCCGCCCGTTTATCCTCTTGTTCCACCCGTGTGTACAAGTGGCTTCTATTTGGCATAATGTGGCTAATATTGGTGATATACAACTGATTATATCACTTCCTAACTTTGCGCCATCCAACCGGGGAATGGGCAGTTTGCCTTCCGTCGGTCGCCAATCCCCGCTTTCCCCGAAAGCGCTCTTTCCTCTCCAAAGAGGAAAGATTTATGTTCGCCCGAACATAGCAAGCTGTGTTTTTTGCAGCACCACTCCGTTTTGCAGCAAAAAACGCTTGCCCTTGCAGGGGGCTGCAATTTGCTCCGAAGTCGCAAATTGTGGGAGGGGGAGCTGACGGCGGCAATTCCACCCGGTGGAATTGTACCACATAAAAAACGTATATATGAACAACGAGAAAAAGCGTCCCCGCACAAGGGGAAAAGGGGGCAGGTTGCCCAAGTCGAACCCGGCCGTCCGCCGTGAGACAGTCAATCTGGACGAAGCCGGCCATGCACGGTTTCTCACCATGTTTGAGCAGTCCGGCCTGTTGTCCAAATCCAAATTCATCGCCGCACGGATCTTTAACGAGGAGTTCAGGGTGATCCGGACAGACCGTGCCACAATGGAGTATGTAGCCAAGCTCACGGAATTGTTCCGGCAGTTCCGTGCCATAGGAGTGAATTACAATCAGGCAGTCAAGGAATTGCACATCCATTTCACCGAAAAGAAAGCGTTGGCACTGCTCTACAGACTTGAAAAGCTCACCCTTGAACTCGTGGAGCTGAACCGCCGGATTGTCGAACTTTCCCAAAAACTCGCCTCACATGGTAGCCAGGATCAGCGTGGGTAAGAACTTGTACGGCGCACTGGCCTACAACCAGAACAAGGTCGATGAAGGCGGGGCGAAAGTCCTTTCGGCACATCTCCTTCGTTATCCCGAAGACGGGCGTTTCCGTCCGGATGAATCCGTGCGGCAGTTTCTCGAATGGATGCCGAACCATTACCGCACCGAGAAGCCGGTCATACACATCTCCCTCAATCCGCATCCCGACGACGTGCTGACCGACGGGCAGCTGGCGGAAATCGGCAGGGAATACATGCAGCGGCTCGGTTACGGTAACCAGCCCTATCTTGTCTTCAAGCACGAGGACATCGGCCGGCATCATATCCACATCGTTTCCCTGCGTGTCGACAGTGAGGGAAGGAAGGTTTCCGACAAGTTCGAATACCGCCGCAGCAAGGAGATTACCGAATTTCTGGAGCAGAAATACGGACTGCATCCGGCGGAAGGCCGGAAGAAAGGCGAAGAGTGGCAGCTGAAGCCGGTAGATGTTGCCAAAGGGGACATCAAACGGCAGATCGCCTGTACCCTCAAACCCCTGCTCAAGCTTTACAGCTTCCGCACAATGGGCGAACTCCGTGCCCTGCTTTCCCTGTATAATATAGGTGTGGAAGAAGTGAAGGGGGAAATTGGCGGACGCACCTACCACGGCATACTCTATACCGCTTTGGACGGCAACGGCGAAACGGCGGCCACTCCCATAAAGTCCTCCCGGCTGGGCAGAACGGCCGGTGCACAGCAGTTGGATAGGAAGATGCGGGAAGCTGCCGCAAGAATCAAGTCCGATCCGTGCCGTGAACGGCTTCGGCCGTTAGTGGCCGAAGCTTTGCGCCGGTCCGTGGACGAACGGGATTTCCGTGACCGGCTGGCGAAGGAACAGATAGACTTGGTTCTCCGCCGCAACGGAACCGGCAGGATTTACGGCGTTACCTTTATAGACCACCGCAGCCGCACCGTGCTCAACGGCTCACGTCTGGGCAAGGAGTTTTCGGCGAACACGCTCAACGGACGCTTTCAGGAGCGGCCGCAAGATTCCCTGCCGCCACTTCTGCCGCCCGTTCCGTCCGCTGCGGTTTCCGGAAACGGGGAAAAAATTTTGGGAGGGTTGCTTTCCGGCATGGAGCCGGAGCTGAACTATGTCCCCCGGCATCCCAAGCTGCTGAAGCCCGACAAGAAGAAACGCCGGCGGCGTTACGGGCGTCAGGACTGAACCCGTATTACATAATTATCAAGACGAAAACTTTTTAAAATTCAGTATTATGTCACAAGAAGATGATCTCAGGGGACTGGCGAAAGTCATGGACTTTATGCGTGCCCTCAGCGTGTTGTTCGTAGTTGTCAATATCTATTGGTTCTGCTATCCGTCCATCCGGGAGTGGAATGTCAGTATCGGAGTGGTGGACAGGATTCTGCTGAACTTCCAGCGCACGACCGGGTTGTTCGGCTCCATCCTTTGGACAAAGCTTTTCTCCGTTACCTTCCTTGCCCTCTCGTGTCTGGGCACGAAGGGTGTAAAGGAAGAAAAAATCAAATGGGTGCATATATGGACAGCCCTTTTCACAGGTGTCGTCCTCTTCTTTTTCAACTGGTGGCTGCTCTGCCTGCCCGTACCGTTAATGGCACGCACCGCCTTTTATATATTCACTCTTGCCGTCGGCTACCTCTGCCTGCTCGCCGCCGGTGTATGGATCTCCCGTCTGCTCAGACAGAACCTCATGGACGATGTGTTCAACAACGAGAACGAGAGTTTCATGCAGGAAACAAGGCTTATCGAAAACGAATATTCTGTAAATCTGCCGACACGGTTCTATTATGGCAAGAAGTGGAACGACGGCTGGATCAATGTCGTGAACCCCTTCCGTGCCTCCATCGTACTGGGAACGCCCGGTTCGGGAAAGTCCTTTGCGGTGGTGAACTCCTACATCAAGCAGCAGATAGAGAAAGGCTATGCCGCCTATATCTACGATTTCAAGTTTCCCGACCTCTCCACCATTGCTTACAATCACCTGCTCAACCATTTGGAGGGGTACAAAGTGCCGCCGAAGTTCTATGTCATAAACTTCGACGATCCCTCACGCAGCCACCGCTGCAATCCCCTCAACCCGAAGTTCATGACCGACATCTCCGATGCTTACGAGAGTTCGTACAGCATCATGCTCAACCTCAACCGGTCGTGGGCGGCGAAGCAGGGCGATTTCTTCGTCGAGTCGCCCACCATTCTATTTGCCGCCATCATCTGGTTTCTGCGGGTGTACAAGGACGGCAGGTATTGCACCTTCCCCCATGCCGTCGAGTTCCTTAACAAGCCTTACGAGCAGATTTTCCCCATCATGTCCTCCTATCCCGAACTGGAGAACTACCTCAGTCCCTTCCTCGATGCGTGGCTGGCGGGAGCTGCCGACCAGCTCATGGGGCAGATCGCCAGTGCGAAGATACCCCTGTCCCGAATGATCTCACCGGCACTCTATTGGGTGATGTCCGCCGACGAGTTCTCTTTGGACATCAACAATCCCGACGAGCCGAAAATTCTCTGCATAGGCAACAATCCCGACCGGCAGGCGATATACGGTGCTGCGCTCGGACTGTACAACAGCCGCATTGTAAAGATTGTCAATAAGAAGGGCAAGCTGAAAAGCTCCATCATCATCGACGAGCTGCCCACCATTTTCATCAAGGGACTGGACAACCTGATAGCAACCGCACGCAGCAACAAGGTCGCCGTACTGCTCGGCTTTCAGGATTTCAGCCAGCTTATCCGTGACTATACCGACAAGGAGGCGAAGGTGATCATCAACACTGTCGGCAATATCTTCTCCGGGCAGGTTACGGGGGAAACGGCCAAAACCCTCAGCGAGAGGTTCGGCAAGATACTTCAGAAACGCCACTCCATCTCCATCAACCGGCAGGACGTTTCCACCTCCATATCCACCCAAATGGACAGCCTCATTCCACCCAGCAAGATCAGCGGGCTGACACAGGGGATGTTCGTCGGCTCCGTAGCCGACAATTTCGGGGAGAGGATTGAGCAGAAAATCTTCCACTGCGAGATTGTCGTCGATGCCGGGAAAATAGCCGAAGAGGAGAAGGCATATCAGAAGATACCCGTTATCACCGGCTTCGTGGACGATGACGGAGTGGATCACATGAAGGAAATGGTACAGGAGAACTACAACCGGATCAAGGAGGATGTCAAACGGATCGTAGCCGACGAGCTGGAGCGCATCGCCGGCGATCCCGCCCTCAAGCACCTCCTGGAACTGAACAAATGACGATGCGCCGAACGGAAAATCCCCTGTAAACGGCTACGGCTTGCAGGGGATTCTATCCGTTCCGGGAATCGGATTACCTTCTATGGTAATGTTTCTCGTCATCTTCTTCCATCCGTTTGAGCAGCACTTCACGCAGGCGGTCAATGAAATAGGTACGTTCGTCCGCCTTTCGCCTGCGTATCCGTGCGTAGTAGCTCGATGCGCTTTTCACGTCCAGTCCCAGCAGCCCGCACACGTATTCCACCACACGTTTCAGCGTGACATCACCGCTGTTGAACAGCTTCAGCTCGTGGCAGGCGTACAGCAACTCTATCAGGTTTATCACTTCCGATGTCCAGATGACCGGAGGGGTTCCGGCCGGTACGGTGGAAACATCCGCACCCGCCGGATGTATCTCATAGGCGAACTTGCAGTGGGCTTGCATCCCTTCCAGATAGGTCAGAGTGCCGATGATATAGGAGTAGCAGATCAGATGTTCCTTCTGTGCCGTGCGGTAATGCTCGCGCAGGATGACCAGCCTGCAACTCAGGTATTGCAGTTGGAAAAGGACAATGGTGATGTCGCTCTCCGCACGTTGCAGCTCGTACACTTCCTTTACGAACTCGGCATTGGCTTTCGACAGTGTTTCCTCGTTGCTGTTCTCTTGTCCCAGCAACAGGAGATAAGGGGTAACATTGAATAGTTTCATAATGTTTTTTCGTTTAAGTATGAAAATGGCTTCAATGTAAGCGCTTTGCCCGACATGCCTGTTCCGCTTTTCGCCGAAAGTGCCGGTGTCTATTCGCCCAGATAGAACTTACGGCGTTCCTTGCACAGCTCATCGTACAGATCCTTGTGCAGCTCGCTCGGACTTTGCTTCATCTGTTCCGTACAGAACTCCCAGAAACGGTTGGCCGATGCGAATCCGTTCTTCTCGGCTATTTCCATTAGCGGACGGTCATAGTAATATTTCAAGTCCCGCCGTATCTGTCCGATGCGTTGTTCCTGGAGCCATCTGTTGGCCGGGCGGTGGTAGATCTTGCGGAACTTGTCACGGAAGGTCGAAACGCTCATGCAGAACATTCCGGCGAGTTCCTCCACGCTGTGCGTCCGGTAGCTGTAGCGGTTCACCTTCATCCGGAACACGGCGGCATACAGCGGCTTCAGCCGTTTCTCGGCAAACTGGAAATCCAGCTCGGTAAGCGGTGTGTACTGCCGGCTGATCTGTTTGCGCCGTTCCACGAAGAAGTAGTCGCATACCTCATTACACATGTTGTACAGGGGTTGTGGAGTGCCGGTATGGTACAGCACCTCGCACAGATAGAGCATCTCCGGCGTGCGGTACGCTTTCCGGTAAGGCTCGACGAAATGGTGCAGCAGGTCGTTCTGTATCTCCACCTCTTTGGAGAGGGAGAGCAGCATCAGCAATGCCCGGTACTCTTTGCACGACACGGAAGGCAGTTCGGGCAGTTTTTCCATACGCCGCAGGATATGGCGGCACAGTTCCGTGTTCCGGGAATAGGGTTCCAGTACAAGGAATTTTTTCGTACTTTTCGCCTTTAGCAGTTCCTCCACTTCCGTTTGGAGGGCAAGGGTTGTTTCTCTCAGTGATTCCGGTACGGTCATCACCAGCTGTTCGATAAACTTCGTTTCCATGATAATGTGTTTTTAATGGATAAATCGGTAATGTATGAAATCCTGCAAAGATAACCGCCATAGACCGGTAACCGCTTCCGTTTTTCGCCGGAAATGCTTCCGTGTCTGGAAATGGAATTAGGGACTTCATCTCATCCTTTAATTCTTTACAAAGGAATAATACACCCAGTAGATGAAAATCCAGACCATATCTCCGGCAAGCAGACAGATGATCCGTTGCCTGAATTTCAAATCATACTTTTCCGCTTTCAGCTGTTTCAGTTTAGGGAAGAAGTCGCCGGGCAGATAGTACCGCCTGCACAGATAGAACGGTGCAAACATAAATATGACGAGCATTTCCCACCATCGGTAACTGACATTCCTGTTCTTCTCGTTCTGTTTGTCCATGCGGGCTTTCTCCGCACGTGCGGCGGCATCCAGCCTTCGCATGAAGGCTTCCTCTTTCTCTTCCATGATGTCGGCGATCACCTTGTCGTCCACGCCTCGGTTGTACAGTTCCAGCTTTACCTGCCGCACCTGCTTGTCTGTATATTCGTCCGTCACGTTATTGGCGATTAGCAACAGCTCATCTGTCGAATATTCTCTTGTCCTCATATACTCAATCTTCTATCCTACAATCCATAGCCAAGCCTTTTGGATTAGCCGCCATACCACGTGATAAAGGAACATGGCGGCAAGCATAAGAAAACCTGCCCGCAGGAAAT
>OGMW01000148.1_pt1 | contig 78100 bp, 81 predicted proteins | sample 1573281 | NCBI WGS metagenome assembly OGMW01 (sample SAMEA2581907, study PRJEB24529) | metagenome | biome: Human gut stool | place: China | collected 2011 | reverse complement strand
TTCGCGACCGGGCCGCCATCTTCAGCCCCTTCGCCGCTCTCTCCGGCCACGGGGCCGCCATCGCAGAGACGGCCAGGCTGACAGACCGGAGAATGGAGCTGGACGAGGACACCAAGGCGGAACTGGACCAAAGACAGGCGGTGCTGCTGGAGCGCATCGATGAACAGCCGGAGGTCTCGGTCACCTGGTTCCAGCCGGATGAGAGAAAGGACGGCGGGGCTTATGTCACCGTCACTGGGCGGCTGAAGAAAATTGATGAGGTGGGGCGGATCTTGATTCTGCTGAATGGGACGAGCGTCCCGCTGGATGACGTGGTGAGGATAGAGAGCGAATGTTTTCAGGGGCCGTTTTAAACTGGCTCTTACCACTTTGGGAAGGACTCGTGGTGACTTGCTATTCAGGCATCATTACTATAGCAAGACAGTTGGTTGGAAATAGGCCTATTGAGGATTCGGATGGAACTAGGGATTTGAATGAACGCCTCAAGATCTGATGCAATATCACAATCTGCGTCAGTATTGACCTTAAATCTTTTGGGGGAGGGATTTGTCTGTTAACAAAAACGGTTTTGACGGTGTTGGAAGAGCTACGAGATATAAATTATAAGCAAAAATATAGAGCTTCATCTCAATTAAAGGATGCAGCTGAAAAAGCTTCTGACGAGAGAGATAAATCTGCCCTTACAATAATCGGGGGTGCGCTTTCACTGGGTTATAATCACTCTGAATGCAATTATCGTCCGTTGATTCGACTATCTGATGGTCGTCGGTCGTATGCAATGGAGGATATTGATTCAGGCGCCATTGATGTGCTTAAAGAGGCAGTTGATGTGATCTCTCCAGCTTGGATGCGGGCGCAATTATCAGATATTATATGGATTCAAACATCTGACCACAGCTATGCAGAATATGCTATAAGAGAATATATCTCAGTGTTTGAAAATGTCTTTGATGAAGAGAATTGGGTGGATTGCTTTGATATTATTCAACATGTTTATGATATTTCCATTAAGTTAGGGAAAAAATCCACTTCATTTTTGCAAGTGCGAGAAACCATTAATTCTGCACTTAAAAAAATGGACGGAAATGACCCGTTGTTTCTGTCCATAAAACTCATTGAGCTTTCGTACAATGATGCCAAACCAGACGAGCAAGCACTATATCTATCTCTTGTTCAGAGAATATATCAGCATAACAAATCTTGTGCTGACGAAGAGCATGTCCATATTACAGAGGCATCTTTCCAATTATTATGCCGACTTCTAAAAAGAGCCAATCGCACAATGGAACTTCAATCGGTGTCCACTGAAATGGCACAGTATTACGCCATATGCGGCAAACAACTGGCAAATAGAGATCCTTCCAGAATACATCGTGCAATTGATTTTATTCAAAAGGCTTGTGGGTTATACAACAAATCATCAGATAAGTCAGACAGGCAAACAATTTTGGACCTAAGAGCCCTCATGAGTGAATATCAGCGTAAGGCTTTATCAAATATGGCATCAATACCGTTTGAATTCGATGCAAAACCAATTTATACCCGAATTTCTCAACTGTTTGAGGGATTATCATTAAGGGAACGGATAGTCCAATTTGGCTTAGTATCCAAGATTTACAAAAAAGAGGATGTGAAAAAGCAGGTCCTGGATAATCAACATAAGTTTTTAACAACATCTCTCTTTACAAGCAGAATGTTAAATGATGAGGGACATACGGTTGAAGTTATCCCGCCACTTGATTTACAAAATCCAGATGGTAATCCAGATGTTCTATTCAAACACATGATAAAATATGTGTCAGATTGCAGGAACTTAGATGAAGCTATCTGCCTTCAATTTGCGTATGGCCTTGTTAAAAACGAAAGGTCTGTATCCATCGATAATCTTTCCTTTTTAATAGATGAGAACGCTATAATACCCAATGGTAGAAATGAGATAATTAAATTTGGAATTCATTTGGGATTGAATGGAAATCTCTATGCAGCAATGCACATTTTGCTTCCGCAAATGGAACATATCTTCCGCAATCTAGTTGCATTGTGTGGTGATACTGTTTCTTTTATCAATATAAATGACGGTAAAGACGGTTGTGAGGAATATAAGCCGCTTTCACAATTATTTAGGTCCGACAAGTTGCGTGAATGTTATGACGAGAATATTATTTTTACGTTCCAGTCCATTATGGATGAACGTGCTGGCGCAAACCTTCGAAATCAAAACGCACATGGTCTTATGAGCGCAAGTATTGGTAATAGCGGCGTAGCGCTATGTTTCTTGAGCCTTACAATAAAATTTCTCTCATTGTATTCGCTTGAGGCCAACAAAATAATGAAAAAGCTCAGTGATAAGCGAAAGGCCAAGAAAGTTAATGAGCCATGACCTATCTGTTCTTCTCGATGCTGTCAAAACGTGTTTTCCCAGATTTTCCTTTAGTTCATGTTAGAACCATAGGGCGCTAACATGGTAGTTTCGTCGAATACCAAATCGACGCCTTTTTTGTTTACCAGGAGATATAAAGGATGAGTATGTCCTATCAGACATCTCTCCGGATATGCTGAAACTGCTCCGGGAAAAGCGGCGTGTGTATGCTGAATCTGGAAGAGAAATTACAGGACGATTTCATCGTATATATTCGTAGGGCACACGTGAAAGACGACTGAGAAGCGTTATAGGCCCTCTCTTCAAAGATGAAATCATAAAAGCTCTTTTGTCTTTCTGACCAGGTACAGCGGAATATTGGTAATGGCTCCATCCTTGCGGTACCCTCTCTTCGAAAAGCGGATGGCATATTTGGGGTGACGCTCAGCGATGTACCGCTTAAAGGACGGGGCGGATTTTTCCTCGCCGCCCTTTGCCTCGACAGGAATGATGTCCATCCCATGCTGCAGAAGGAAATCGATCTCCCCGTTTTTGTCAGAATAGTATCGTGGTTCCACTGCAAATTGTCCTCGGAGCTGCTGCAGGACATAGTTCTCCGTGAGCGGCCCCTTGAATTGGTAATCAGCCTTCAGAAGAATTGCGCTGTTGTCAATGCCCGCCATGTGCTTGAGCAGGCCGGTATCAAACAAGAAGAGCTTGAATTGATCCAGCTTGTCAAAGGCGGAGAGGGGATGCTCCATTTTGGAGACGTTGTAGATGCGGTTCAACATTCCCGCCGAGACCAGCCACTCAATCGCCTCTTCAAAATCACGAGCTCTGCCGCCTTGCCGCACAGCGCCGTAGATAAACTTCTCATTGGATTTGGCAAGCTGGGAGACAATGCTGCGGAATACCATCAAGATCCGCCCGCTATTGACCTTACCATTGTGCTTGGAAAAGTCATTTTCATAGATTTCGATCAATTCTCTTTGAATTTGGGAAATTTTGGCCGGATCTTTCTCCTTCACCCAGGAGGCAACGCACTCCGGCATCCCGCCAATGATCAGATAGTTGTTGTAGGCTTCCAGCAGGCGGTTGTGAAAAATCTCCTCGATCTGCTGATCCTTATGGATGCTATCATAATAGGCATAGAGCGCCTCGTCTGTAGCTTCCAAAAACTCATCAAAGGTCAGTGGATAGAGGTCCAGCAAGTTGACCATGCCCACCGGATAGGACTTCGGTTGGGCAAGCAGTGTCCCAAGCAGGCTTCCTGCCGCAATGACATGGTATTCATTGGCCTTCTCTTTGAAGTATTTGAGCGAATTCAACGCCTCGGGACATTCTTGAATCTCGTCGAAAATGATCAGCGTCTCCCCAGGGAGAATCTTTTCTCCGGCAATGAGGGAGAGCAGTTCAATAATGCGCTGGGGGTTCTTGTTGGACTCGAAAATAGACTTCAATTCGTCTTCTTCATCAAAGTTGAAGTAGACAAAGCTGCTGTAACAGCTCTGCCCAAATTCCCGCATCAGCCAGGTCTTGCCCACCTGGCGCGCGCCGCGCATGACCAGCGGCTTGCGGTCCGCACTGTTTTTCCAGCTGATCAAATCAGAAATCGCATTTCGCTTCATTGAAATCACCGCCACAGCTATAATTTACAAATAATGTAACACGTTTTTCCGATAAATTCAACCAGTTATTATCACATTTTCCTTTTATATTGCAATCAAAAAATGCACGCTATTTCGAGTTTCTCCTAAACAAAAGGAAAATAAAACATGATCAGAGAGTCCATCTACACCTAAAATGTAAATCTAAAGAGAGGACAAGGCCGTGATCCCGAAAGGGGGAGCGGCCTTTTTGACGCCCTTTTTCGGGAACTGGGCCGGAAAGGACGACATGACGAAGTATTTTCTCAGGGATACCCCTCTGGCGGGACTGGAGCGGCAGATGATGACGCCTCCGAATTTCATGCCTCGCGGAGGCGGCCAGATGATCCTCTGCCGGTTCCGATACCGACCAGAGGATGTGGACTGCAAAAACTGTACGGAATATCGTAAAAAACGTGACGCCCCGCGGGTATGCCCCTGGCTGGAGGAACGGGCGGAGGCCGGCGTGGTGACATACGCTGTTCTGGCATTCGAATTCTACGAACGCTGGATGGACGGGCCGTTCGGAGAGCGGATTCGAAAGGTGCTCTCAGGAAAAGAGGCGGCTACCTATTATAACGAGGGTCACGCTGCCCGCCTGCAGGTCTATTCCACATACCTGACTACCCATTGGAAAGGCGGTGACAGAAATCATCGTTTGGCGGCCATGTACCTGATGACTGCCACTGAGGCGCTCCGGCGGTGGGCCATGCCAAATCTCTTCGGCCTATGGCCAACAGCTTTGCGTGAATGGCGTGTACTGCACGGCCTCAGCGGGCAGGAGTATGCCATGTATCAGGCCGCACGAGGGATCAGCCAAAGGCGGCGGACCATCACAGTCCCCGAGATGTGCGATGAAGACCTGGTGGACGATCTCACATTAGCGTTGATCCTGAACGCCCTGCTGATCGACCACTACGGATCTGTGGTCCTGCGACTGGGAGGAACTGGAGGTAAAACAAAATGCAAGCCATACTGAGCAACGCGCAGCACCCTGAGTATGGAGAGGTGACTATCCCATTCCCTATTGGGGAAAATGAATACGGCTGCTGCCTGGAACTGCTGGGGAAAATGGAGATTGGAAACCCAATCGAGCGGGACTGCTTTATCCGGGAAATCCAGCACGGCCCTTCCGTCCTACAGCAGTTGGTCGGATGTAATGTGACAGTGGATGAATTGGACTATCTGGCCAAGCGGCTGGACAGCTTCGATGATCGGGAGATGGCAAAATTCCAGGGAGCGGCAGTCAGCTACGGTTGCCATGGGATCGTAGATCTCATCAACCTGACCTTTTCCTGTCAGCAGGTTACCATCATCACGGATTTTTCCGACTTGGAGGAGATCGGCCAGAATCACTATATGGATCTGAACGGCGGCACCGCCAGAGCGGAGGAACTGGAAAATCTGGATGGATATGAAACAGCGTTGCTTTTGATCGAGGGTGGAGGTGGAACAATCACGCCCTATGGCGTTGTGTATGACAATGGCATGAAGCTCTCACAGCTTTATGATGGCCGCCACTTTCCGGAGTATTTCTACGAGAGCTGCCTGGCCTCTGTGATACTCTCGCTCCCAGACCATCCTATGGAGCAAGAAACGCTGTATTTCCCATGCGCGGAGAGCAAAATCGCTCGGACCCTGCGGAGATTGGGTGCCGAACGGCCTGAACAGTGTGTGGCGATGCTGGACACTTCCGAAATCAGCGAGGCGGTCCGTGGTGTCTTCGAGGATGAGTATCCCTTGAATAAACACCTGGAAACACTGAACGCACTGACCCGATGCCTGCAAAAGTTCGATGGACAGGCGCTTGAGGACTTCCATACAGTCTTTGATACTGTTTGGCCGGAGACACCGGAGGAAGTCCTGTATCTGGCAGAAGAACTTCGTGATTTTACTGTGGTGCCGGACATCAGCTCGGCGGAAGAGTATGGCTGGTTCCTGATTAAGGAGTCCAAGAATTTAGACGTTGATCCCAAATTGGAAGCGTACATCGACTATCAGAAATATGGCCAGCACCGCATCCAGGAAGAAGGCGGCCATTTTGGGGACCGGGGCTATGTAGCATATCTGGGGTCAAAGTCGGAAATCCGTTCGATCATGGGCCGAAATCTGTCGGAGAGGCAAATGAATCAGAGTTTCTGGCAAAAGAGAAATCCCAGTATGAAGATGGGCGGCGAGTGATATTGAAAAGAAGATTGAAGATCCATGGCGAATGACGTACAATAGGAAGCAGAAATCATGAGCCGTTTTGGTGTTGGCAAGATGCCTGACTCTGCCGCAAACGAAGATCATCTTTTCGGAATACCTGTTTTGTTACTGTCAGAAGGATTTTGATATGGATGCACGGAACAATCTAAAGATCATACACACCGTGGACGGCGCAATCTTGCAGAACCGGTATGGCAAGGCTGTTATCAGAAGCCACGACATCGGCCTTATCAGTCTTCCGACAGGTGAGATCGTGATGGCAGATCCAACGCTGCGGTTTGAAATCGCCGATTTCAAACGGAAGGCATTTCAGCAAAAGGTCTCTCCCGGCATATATCCTGTATTCGCATATTCCGCTCATGCAGGAGAGGACCGCACACTTGCGTTTGCAGAGATCCGTTTCACAGATCAGCCACCCGTTACCTTCACGGCAGCCAAGACCATATGTGACGCCGAGCAGTCCAGCCGCAGGAACTGTGGCTATGTTGTTAATGAGTCAACGACGGGATTGATGGACGGCCGGTTTTTCAGAGAGTCCTGTATGCGCTCTAATTCCTTTGAGTTAGATTACGAGACTGCCCTTGATGAACTTCTGGAGGAGAATCTGGAACGATGGGGCATCAACTGCGCAGCAGGGATCGCTCCGAATGGTAATTATTCAGCTGCCCTTTTTACGGTCCCGAGCGGTGTCTATTACTGGTACTGGGGAAAGGACCCAAAAGGCGAGATCTGCTGCTTAACAGCGGACTTCTTTACGTACCTATAAGCTGTGCAAGTTCCCCTGCCGAAAAGAGTATATTGACAAAAAGAGACCGCGGCTGCCGAAGGGTGCAGAGTGGTCTCTTTTCCTTGGACCATGTGACGAGTCCAAGGATATTCCAGTAGACTTTTGACGGGAGATGTGGTATTGCTTGTGATCACAGAATGTGAGGTGAAAGAGATGAAGGATCGTAATAATCCGGCGGTAGAATATTCCGTTGCATTGAAACCCGCTTCCCAAGAGGAGGCGGGTTTGTTCTATTCAGACGAGAAACAGGACGAGGTCCTGGGGACAGTAGGACATCTTCGGATAGATTTCGGCTCCGGCGGCAAGAGCTTCTGGTCCACATGGTGGCCTCACAATTCAGACCAGTTTAATACCCCGGAGTTTAAGAGAGAACTCCAGCAAATCGTGGATACACTGCGGCGGAATGGACCGCTCCAGAGCCTGTCCGCGATGAGTTCCTACTGCTGGACGCATGGTGGAGAGATCTCGACGAATGACCGTGTCTACGGCTATATCGCGGAGACTGAGCACTACCGCTTCTGCCTGCGCTGTACCCCACGGCCTGGAGACTACCAAGGATATCTGTACTGTTATGACCTGAGAGAACAGCAGATGCGGCAGCGGGAGCGGCTGGTGGGTCGGGTGACCTATACCAGCGGTGAGCGGCAGGAGTTCACAGATCCGCAGGAATATCTTCGAACCATTCAAGAAGAACTGCCTTACCGGAACACCACTGGCTTCCGGTATGAGACCCTGACGGATGACCCATCAGTGCGGGAGGCCGTGGATGATATCCTCTGGGACTTCGTCGGTGAAGAAAATCCGCGGCGCACCAATCGAGAAATAACATTCGGAGGTCTTGGTAAATGAATACAGAAATGAAATTCAAACGCCCGGAGCTGTGGAGCTGGCTTGATCAAGGAGGATGTGAAGTATGAAAATTGCAAAAGAGTGGCTGGACTTTCTACGGGAGCAATACCCTGCGGGCAGCCGCATTCAGCTCAGAGAGATAGGCAGCGACCCAGCCCCTATCCCACCTGGCTCCATGGGGACCCTGGATTACATTGACGATGCGGGACAGTTCCAGATTTCCTGGGACAAAGGCCGTAGTTTGGCGCTGGTCATTGGAGCGGACCGTTTCACGGTCCTGCCCCCGGAACCAGCCCTGTTGAAGCTCTATATGCCTTTAACTGCCGACTTCTACCCGCGGGACGAGTGGGGGGATTCCTCCGAAGAGGGAGAGCGGTGGGATGATCGGACACTCATGGAATACGAGGATCAGATTCTCGGTGCCCTCGTCAAAAACCGGATGCCGGAGGAACGGGAACGTGGCCTCATGCACTGGTACGGGGAGCAGGACAGTCTGAACGCCAAAGTCCGCTCCGCAGAATTCACGGTGGAAGTTCGGGATGGCTGTCTCTGGGGTGTAGCGGAATGTCAGGTAGTGGGTGAACTCACTTCTGGAGAGCTGACCAGGCTCAAGGACTTTATCAGCGGCCAGGCATCAGATGGCTGGGGCGAGGGCTTTGAACAGCGGGAGATCAAAGTGGATGGTGGAGAGCTGTATGTCCATCTCTGGAATTCAGATGACTGGAGCATCCAGACCGAACAGGAACAGTTTGTCCCCCAAATCGCCAAAGGGCTGCCGGAGCTGTGCTTCTCCACTTTGCAGACCACTGGCCAGCTCATCTGCATCAGGCGGGGCGAGTCCGGCTACTATCCCTCCGAATGGGGAACCGGCGATAAAGAGCGGAATGTAGAAGAGGCGGACAGGCTCAACGAGAGGATGGGGGTCACCCCCGCCCAGCGGCTGGCCATGGAGATCGGTTCCATGGCGGGCTGGGATGTCCCGGGCGCTGATCCCAAGAACTATGAAATTCAGCGAAAAGAGCAGATAGGAGGGATGACTCTTGACTGAAAGAATCTTCGAAGTGGAGATCAGCAACAAGACCTCAAAGGGGTACGAGACAGCCACTGCGCTGGAGATGCCGGCTACCTGGGCAGAGTTTCACGACGCCCTGGAGAAAGCCCGGATCAAGGATGCCAGAGACTGTCATAATGAGCTGACCAAAATTGAATATCCCGGCATCCAGCGTGGGATGATCGGCGACAACGTCAACCTGTATGAATTGAACCTCCTGGCCCAGCGGCTGGCCATGCTGAGTGAGGACGACCGTATGGGCCTGGACGGCCTGCTCCAAATCGAGGGCGGACGGCACATCGGCCCCATCCCTCTGCCCCGCCTGATCAACCTGACCTACAATGCGGATATCTGCCTCTTGGCGCCCCATGTTTTCAACAATCAGCAACTTGGGGCGCTTTTGTACGAGAGCGGGATGCTGACGCAGGAGGCCATGACACTGTTGGATACCACCGAGGACGGCAGCGCATATCGAAAGGATCTGCTGGAGGTATTCGGGAAGCAGTATCAGGAAGATCACGGCGGGGTGTATACTCGCCGGGGCTATGTGGAGCCAGGTGGGGACTTCAAAGAAGTTTACAACCGCAAGGAGATCATGCCGTACTTTAACCGCACCGGTGCCCCTGTTGTGTTGGAAGTGCGGAAGGGATTCTTTAATGACCCTGCTTACGACAATGATCTGACTGCAACCCTGGATCTCCCCGCGGTGGATGACGCGATCTGGAATGCGGTAGAGACTGTGGATGCGGCGTCGATGAAAGAATGTGCTTTCCACTGCGTGGACTGTCGGATCCCATCCCTGCGAGAGCCCATCAATGATGCGATAGAGGACGAGGACGGAATTGAACAGGTCAATGTATTTGCCCAGATGCTGTCTCAAAGGCAGCGTGTTTGGGATACCGCATCCTTTACTAAGTACAAAGCACTGTTGGATGCCAGTGGTAACCCGAACTTGGAGCAGGCAATCGAATTGGCAAAAGAATTGGACCAGTATGAACTCCGCCCTGAGATCGCAGAGCCTTGGGATTACACGGAAGTGATTTTGCGGGAGAAGTACCCGGACTTACCGGAGGAGCTGTTCCAGACGCCCCAGGCGGCCTGGATCGGGCAGAAATGGCTGGAGCAGGGTGACGCAGCCATTACGGACTATGGCCTGATCCGCCGGAAGGACGGTGGTCCTCTCCCCTGCTTCCGGCAGGAGCAGGCGCAGCAGACGCAGTTTCAGCGTGGCGGTATGGAGATGAGGTGATCGACATGGACAAAATCGATGGAAAACCGTTTGGACAGCCCGCAAATGACATTGAGAAGCAGTGGCTTCTGGATCGGTTGAAGACCCTCTCTGCCCGGGAGGCATATCAGCTGGCCGCAATGATGCTGACGACCGGACGGCTGAGAGAAGTCTCTGGAAAAGAGGGAGATGAACTGCTGCTGGCAGTGCTGAAGCTGGATCGGAAAGAGACCACAGAGGCCATCAACTGCCTGCTCTCCCTCTCAGACTATCAGGTACTCTGCCCCGCGGGAGGCTACGAAAAGCTGGGGGAATACTACCTGCGCTATGAAGCGGAGATGCCGGAGGCGGTGCTCCCCTATGCGAACCTGCAGCAGATCGGCTTCCGGTATGAAGAGCTGCACCCAGGCGTCTTCATCGGAGATTGCTTCGTAGTGCTCCCTGGCCGGGCACCGAAGCAGATCTATGATGGCACGAACCTAGATAAAGTGTGGGAGACGGACTGGAGCCTGCGGCTTCGGCTGGCAACCCCCGCTGTGCCAAAAGGCGTCTGGCTCTGTCTTCCGGATCATGCTGCCACAGAAGCGGATGGCAGACTTGGTGAGATTGCCTTAGCCCTGCGGGAGTTAAAGGCGGCGAGTATTCAGGAATGCGATCTATTGGAGGTGCGATGTTCCATCCCAGGGCTCTCCATCCTTCCGGATGACTATGAAGATCTGGAGGACCTGATCCGGGATGGCAACGATCTAGGCTTCCTGCTGGAGGAGCAGGGACAGGGAATGCCGGATTTCATGGAGAGATTCACAGCGGCCTTGGAATATGAGGGTTGCCATAGGCTCAAAGAAGCTCTGGATATTGCGGAAAACCTGAACTGCTATGACCTCATGCAAGCAGACGGTATCGAGTTATATGGAGAAGAAGAGTTGAAGAAGCTCGGGGTATTTCAGGATTCCACCTTGCAAGACTGCATCGATGCGGCCGGGTTCGGGGAAGCCCTGCTGGAGCAGCGGGGATACCGACTCAATGCAGCGGAGACCGCCTACATCCGGCGGAATGACCGGGAGTTTCAACACCTGCGGACCCAGCCCAAACAGGGGTGGGACATGATCATGAAATAAGAGTCTATATACAAACTAGGGGCCGTTTTCCTGAAAGGGACAGCGGCCCCTTCTTTTTTTGCGCCCATTTTCGGGAAAGCGGGACCCGGAAGGGAGCGATCATGCGAAAAGAAGAACAGCTTCTGGCATACTTGAAAAGTTCCTGTCCAGGCCGGCAGTATGTGGCGCAGGGCAGGAAACTCAGGGACATCCTGGGCATCAGCGAATCCAGACTGCATGAGATGGTGAATCATCTGCGGCAAGAAGGACATCCCATCGGCAGCAGCCAAAACGGCTACTTCTACGCGGAGACTGCTAGTGAGGTCTATGTGACCATTCAAAATCTGAAGAAAATGCCGGCAGGTTTGGGTGCGGCAGTCCGAGGTTTGGAACACTCACTGGACAGCTTCCCGAAGGGTAGGTGAAGCAACATTGCCAAGCCATTTATCCCATGGGTAGGCGGTAAAGGAAAGCTTCTTCGTCTGATCCAGAAGCTGGCACCTCCATGGTACCCTCGCTTTATCGATGTATTCGGCGGCAGTGGAACGGTCACCCTTGGGCGCCCTATCCGAAAGGGCTGCCTGGAAGTTTACAATGATTACAACAGCAATCTGACAAACCTGTTCTGCTGTGTGAAGAATCGCCCCATGGCTCTTCTAAGAGAACTTGGTTTTCTTCCTCTGAACTCTAGGGACGACTACAGTGTCCTCTATAAATTCTTTTCCAAAGACGAATTCACAGATGACTATTTAAAAGAGGAATTGGAGCTGACCCAGGTCTATCTGGCTCCTCCTGGGCTGGAAGCCATTCGGAAACTGATGCTGGAGAGGTCTCCCCGCAGCAATATCCGCCGTGCGGCAGACTACTTCAAACTGATCCGCTACAGTTTCAGCGGAGGTGGAAAGTCGTTCGCTGGGCGTCCTTGCGATATCCGACGGTTCTTCTATCTGATTTGGGAGTGTTCCCGCAGACTGGCCAATGTGGTCATTGAAAACAAGGATTTCGAAGAGTTGATCGGCCAATATGATCGGGAGAACGCCTTTTTTTACTGTGATCCTCCCTATTATGAGGCGGAGGACTGCTATGCGGTGGAGTTCCCAAAGCAAGATCACCAGCGGCTCCACGATGTGCTTCTAAAGTGCAAGGGCCATGTGATGGTGTCCTATAACTGCTGCCCCTATATTTTGGAGCTTTATAAAGAATTCTATATTTTCCGCACAGTTCGGCCCAACAACATGTCGCAAACCGCAGGCAGCACCTATGAGGAGTTGGTTATGACCAATTATGATCCCAGGAAATCAGAAAGAGGCAGCCACCAGTTTACTCTGTTCTCCCTTGAGAACGAAAACGATGAGGAGGAATTGCACTACGAATTGATCCATATACCGGCTGCTGTTTGATCCATTTCAATTTCAGGAGGTAGTTATGCGATGAAATTCACACTGCACCGTAACCCAGACAGCAAAGCCCAGAAGCTCCCCTTCCCTGCTATGCAAATTGCCGGTCTCGCAGACGCAGAAGAGTTGGTGCTTCGTGCGGAAGAGGGCTGTATTCTTCTGGCACGTGACACGCTCTCCACCAGGGAAGTTGTCAAGGTGATTGCTTTCCTGGATGAGATCGTCACGTCCATGGCGGAACAACTGGCGAAAAAAAGCGACGAGATGGCCAGCCTGCAAGAGGAAGATGATCCTCTGAATGCATTCGACGAGGATGAGATCGACACGCTGGAGGACTTTTGTATCAACTTGGAGGGCCTCCGGAGCCTCCTTGCTATGGAGGATGGCAGAGATGAATGAAGCATATCTCTACCCATATTCCGCAGAGTATGCCCGCCAACGGGGAGAAGGGTCTCTATGGCGGGCCAGTTATCTGAGCAACATGGACTGCAAGGATGCCATTCGGAAAGCTGTCTGGCAGCATTACGACGGTGCCCATCTAGACGGAGGCTGTCTGGACAAAGTTATCCAGGAGTTCGGCTATAAACGAACAGCTTGGGTGCTGGCTAACACGATACAGCAGTTGGAATGGGGTGGCCAGTACAGTTCCGAGAATAAAGAGTGGGCCAGTCGAATCTATATCCCACCAGACAAATCCCACAATCTCAACTTTGTGGTGCCAATCCGCTCCGCTGTGCTGAATGGAGTGGTGAATCAGTACCGTGCCGCGTATCAGGCTTTGGGGCTCTTCAGCCCTAATCAATGTGAGCCAGACTCTTTCGAGAAACTGGACTACGAGGGAAAGGTGCTGGTGCTTTCTCCGGATACTCTGAAAGAGTCCTGCTGGAAGCCTGAAAATCAGCTCTGGTACGCCCATGACGGCTTTGGGTGCAGCCCCACCGCCATTGGAAGATCTATCCGCTGCACCTGCCTGAATGATGAAGAAATGGCCCGCTGGAACCGGACCGACTTCACTGGTGTGCTGAAGGAAGAGTTTCTGCCAGACTGGGCAAGGGAAAAACTTCAGGAACTGAAACTGAACAAATTACAGCAGATGAGTCGCTCCGAAAAGGAGCAAGCCCTTGCCATGCGGATCAACCTTGCATGGGACAGATATGAGATGTCGCTCCAAACGCTTTCCGTCTCTGAAGTCATCGACCAGATAGCGGATGTGTCCGCAGTGTGGATGTGTCGGGATGCTCTGCTCAAGGATATGGAGCTGTATTCAGATGAACAGTTGATATTTCTACTCTCCCTGTTTGACCCGCTGGACCAGATGCGGGACCATCTGGCCCAGGAGCAGGAGGCGGATCAAATGGAACAGGTGAACGATGCGATCCGATGCCTTCAAAAAGAGCTGCAGGAGAGTCAGAAAATCAAGACGCCTGGCCAAGGCGGAATGTCCATGAAGTAACAGGAGATTGCGATGCAGTATTACATCATTGATGACCTGCGCCTCCCGCCCAAGCGTACTTTTCACAAAGGGTGGACCATGGAGCGGTTTCCATCGCTGCAGGAGGCGCTGGCCAGGTACCGTGCGCTCCCCTCCCGCCAGGCAAAGAGCCTAGGGATGACAGATGGTATCCATGTTCTGGAGCTGGCACGGCACGTCCTGATATACCCCGCGGAGACAGCATGGGAGGACGTTCAGGCGGCCAGACCGGAACTGCTGCCGCTATGGGCGGAGATACCAGAGGCGACGGCTGCGGCAGAAGACTGTATCTCCGCTTTGAACCTTCGCTATCAGCTCTCCGGGAGCGTGGTGACACCCGTCCCATCCAGAGATAGACTGCGGCGGGACCTGCGGGACAAGTATCTGTGGTTGAGCGGCGAGAGCGGACAGGAAACCGCGCTCCGCTGGGTGTATATCGTTGGCGCCGGCTGGAAACAGCCGGCCTTTTTACGCCAGTGGAAGAGGACTGGACATCCCCTGGTGCTTCGCTGTCAGGCAGATGGACTCACGGAACAGGGCGCTTATATCCTACTGGAGACACTGCCCTGGGAATACGACGTATTGATGCGCCGCACATTGGAACAGCGAGAAAGAGAGGCAGAACGTATAGAATACAGTCATGAACAGAGTTCTATGCAGCTCAATACCAGGACCTACCTGCCCAAAGCGGAGCAGCAAGTACAATCCGGCCCCAAAATAGGCGGGCTGGGAGAAATGAAATAATGGAGAGGAGAATGAAGATGAGACGAGCAATGATGCTATGCGCCGCTGTGTTGTGCCTGACGATGACACTGGCCCCCACAGCCCTGGCCGCAGGAACGAACGAGGTGGAGATCTGCTACCCTACTGCTATCACCCAGAGTGAGGATGGCACCGAGCTGCGAAAGCTCTATGACCTGGGACCGGAGGACGATCCCACGGGCATCCCCCGGTCTGACTTTGAGCAGGATGGTTTCCACTATACTCTGACAGATCTGCTGCGGCAGGAACTGCCGGAACACGACGAGCGACAGCACACGGAAACGGTCAGCCTCCAGAGCGCCAATAAGGACATGGCCTCCATCCTGGCACTGCTGCCTCAGGAGAAGGAGTTCATCACGGAGGACGGCTACATGGGCACCCTGTCTCTCCAGCTGGACACGGTCCAAGTAGAGGTGTTCGGCTACGGCAGCAGCACCCGGGAGATCTCCGCCACCAGGTCCTATCCCAACCTGGCCAATCAGGACACTGCCAACATCCCCAAGACCATCCAGGACAATGGACGGACCCTGACCCTCCAGACCATCAACTGGCAGACGGACAACACAGCAACCCTGGACGGCTACGCCCTGGGTGACCGCTTTACTGCCGTGGCCACCTACACCGGCAGTGCTACCAGCAGCTATGTGAAGGGTTACACCGTCACCGCCGACTATACCGGCACTGTTGGCAAAATCAATCTGGACCGTGTCCGCTATGTGGCCATCTTCGAGGGCACACCCCTCCAGCCGGTGGAGGAAGTGCCCGCAGCGGCGGCCTTCAGCTGGGCTGTGCTGCTGGTGCCCATCGGCATGGTGGCCCTGGTGGGTGCCGTGGCCGGGGCGGCGCTGTTCATCCGGCACCGCCGGGAACACGAGCCGGTGGAGGAGAATGAAGTGTGAGAAGAAAGCATGGGAAATATGCGAGGAGGAGTTTTCATGAAACGAGTCATTGCAAGTCTTGTGAGCCTTTGTCTGGCCGCCTGTCTGGCATTCCCCGCAGGAGCCCTGGACTATACCATCGCCGCGCCGGGCGATCCGGAGTACGGAGATCCCACTTCCATCGAACCTGTCATCACGGCAGACGGCGGCGCGGCAAAAAATGAGGACCGCAGCAAGAACGCCGCCCGGATCCCACCGGCCTTTGGCAGTCCCAGCGCATACGCGCTGAACACTGGCACATACCTCACCCCCAGCCTGGCACCGGGAGGACAGGCAGTCACCGGGGCGGTCATCAACGGCGGTTCCGCTGTAGTGGTGACGCCGGGAACCCCTGTCTCTACCGGCAGCGGTTCCACAACATCCTCATCCACCGTTTTCACGGAAGTAACCAGTAATCTCTACTACAGCGGCGGATATCTGGCGACCCTCAAGATCCCAGCTGTCGACCTGAACGTCAAGGTGTACCAGGGCACGGGTAGCAAAACTCTGGCCCGCGGAGTGGGGCACTTTGAGGAAACCAGCATCTGGAACGGCAACATAGCCCTGGCGGCCCACAACCGGGGCACCAACGACTACTTCGGCGAAATCCATACCCTGGACATCGGGGACCGGATTACCCTGACCACCAAACTGGGGACTCGGACTTACAAGGTGGTTTCTGTGGAGAAGATCAGCGAGACGGACCGGAGCGAGCTGTCCCCCTCCGCGGAGAATCGCCTGACGCTGTATACCTGCGTCCGGGATCAGCGCGCTTACCGCTGGTGCGTCCAGGCGGTGGAGGTGTGATGGGCAAACTGCTGTATGATCGTGCGATTCCTTCTGCGTTTTGGTCAATAGCTTTCCACATTCTCTTGTCGTATCATGGTGCCACAGGCGGGAGGAACTGCCCATGACCTTGGAAGAGTTCCTCGAGATCCATCCGGATGAGGACATAGACCTGCAGGTGCCGGAGGGCCGTGTCCTGCTGGATCATGGACAGACCCAGCGTCTACTGGATGGCAGACCGGTCATCGTCTGCAAAACCGGCGTGCAGGACGCCCAATATGTGCAGGCGGAGGATCTGCTGACCCAAGTGGTCTATCTGGCCCACCAGACCCACGGCCTGTGGCGGGTATCCGCAGCCCACGATCCCAAGCTGGAAAAACCGATACGCTATTGGCCAAAACTGAAGAGGGGGATATCGCTATGAACAACAGAGGACAGAATATGGGACTGCTGTTCACCGGAATGGTGCTGGGAGCGACGCTATGCGGCGGCGCTGCGGCAGCTGGTATCATTGCGGTGCCCACCTGGCAGCCCATCTATGTGGATGGACAGCAGGTGGAGATGGAGGCATACAACATCAATGGTTCCAACTATGTAAAGCTGCAGGACGCAGGCAGACAGGTGGGCTTCAACGTCTACTGGGACAACGGCGTCCAGGTAGACACAGATGCCCCCTACACCGGCGTGGCGCCGACAGTCACCGCTCCTTCGGAGACAATAGTTACACAGGATATATCTGCTGTGAAGCAGGAGATCATCGACCAGACCAATATGCTCCGCCAGGAATATGGCCTTGCTTCCCTGGCCGTGGATGAAAATCTCATGGAAGCAGCTCAGGTCCGAGCCGACGAAATGGCTGCTACCGGCACCTACTCTCATACCCGGCCAGGCGGCTTAAAATACTACACAGTGACCGACTGCCCCTATGTGACAGAGAACATTCACCGCCTGAATCAGGAATGGCTGGATGCCATGGATCTGGAGCTGGCAGATGCAGCAGTACAGGACTGGACGGAGTCCTCCGGCCACCTGGAACACATGGTCAGCGGCAAGGTGGATGCGATCGGCGTCGGGATCGCGGAGGGAACGGATGACCAGGGCCGAGAATGCTGGTACTGCGTCCAGCTCTTCCGCTACACCGGGCAGAAGATCACTTGGGTGGACGAGCCTGCCCATCCCTGAGAAAACTATACAAAATCGTGGACAGCGGCGGATTTGGCGGGTATCATAGAGGCAGCATGGAGGGGGTATCCGTGATCTATACCCAGGATCAGATACGGCAGATGATCGCCCCTATCGCAGAGAAATACCACCTCAAAGCGGTATTTCTCTTTGGCTCCTATGCCAGAGGCGACGCAACCGAGAGCAGCGATGTGGACCTGTTGGTGGATACGGCCGGAACGTCCCTCAAGAGCCTGTTGTCCCTTGGCGCGCTGTACTGTGACCTTGAGGCTGCTCTGGGCAAGCCAATCGATTTGGTCAGGGTCAGTACCCTGGAGCAGAAGGCACAGATGCCCAGTGAGGCGCAGTTCCGGGAGGCTGTCATTCAAGAGAGGGTAAATATTTATGATGCCGCCTGATCTGCAAAGACTCCAACATATATTGGACTATTGCAATGAAATCGAAAAAAACCGTCGAACGATATGGGAGGAGCTTTCAGATCTTTGATCAGTATGCTGACTATCAGAGATCCATCGCATTCAGTATCCTGCAAATCGGAGAATTGAGCGGGGCTTTCCGAAGTATACCGAACCTCCACCGCAGATCGTATCCAGTGGGGACCCATGAAGGGAATGCGGAACATGGTTGCACATCACTATGGCGCTATGGAGCGCCAGATGATTGGCAAACTGTCATGACGGATATTCTCGAATTAAAGGCATTTTGTATGGAGCAGATTGATCCACACAAAAAATGAGCAGGCAGACGCCTGCTCATTTTCATGTCCTATGGTTTTCACAAAACCTCCTAGCGCCGCAGTTGTAGAGGATCGCCATGCGAGGCTCCAGGACCGGCAGCTCTGTGTCACCGTCCTCTTCCTGTAGATACCATTTGGAACCATCTGTGGAAAGGACCTTGGTGAGGTCCTTGAGCGAATAGGCATTCAACTGGATGCTCCCCCGCTCCCACATAGAGAGGATGTATGGGACATCCACATCAGAGGGTGAATCGATGATGGCCAGCTTCAGCTCCTGGATGTACGCCCCGCCAAAGACCTGGTCGATCTGCGCATTCTCAAAGCCGCTGTCGGAGAAAGCCTTTACGGCATCCACAAGATCCGTGTTGTTCCAGATTGGAGCCACCACATAGCTCTTCTTCAAATCTACCCGTGCGGTTCCTTTGGAGGAGATTTCAGACAGTGGGATCAAATCGTCCAAGGAAAACGGAGCTGTTCTGGTCTTTGGCAGGAAGATCCTGGCGGCGCTGTCCGCGGCCATGCTGGAAGCCAGAGCACGGATGGCCCAGTCCAGATAGACATTGAAATCCCGCCCGGTCTCGTGGCAGCGGTGCAGAGCCTGATTTAAGAATTTGGAAAATGCCTCATAGTCCGTCAGGGCCATAGGGGGCAGCGGGCTTTCATACAGATCCTTCATGAGGTTGAACGAAAACATGACAGTTCTTTTCTTTCCTCTCTCATCGCAAAAATCGACATCATTCTAGCACATCGCATCTCAAAAGGCAACGACTAGACTATGCTGTTTGCATAGGCGAGGGCAGGCCGTCCTACATGGACGGCCCGCTTTTTTTGCGCCCATTTGTACTCGAAATCTCAATATGAGGCCGTGAAAGGAGGTAACCGCAACGGCCTTTCGAGTGGACTGCTCCCTCCTTTCACGGTCAGAAAGGGTATTATGAAAAGGAGAATCGTAACCCTGCTTCTGACCCTGCTAACCATCCTGTCGCTGCTGCCCACAGCGGCGATGGCAGCGGAGTCCACCGGTGTGGGGATCACGCCGGTGACCAATCCCGACCTCTGGACCACACGGCTCAACTCTAACGGGCAGACCTATTCCTACCGCCCGCCCACAGCGGCGGGACGGCAGCTCTGGTGCATGGACCTGGGCTACTCCTACCGCTACGGCACGGAGTCGTTCCTTCAATCCTACACCTACCGCTCCGCCACCGGGGCCGACGCAGACGCTCTTTGGAATGACGCGGTGGCCGAGACCGGCCTGGGCGAGATGGACGCCATCACCCAGGAGAATGTCAAGTGGATGATGAGCTACATTGCCGACTACACTGGCGAGATCCCCGGCAGCCTGTTCATGGCGCTCCAGACGTACATCTGGGACAACCAGAGCGATAAATCGGCGGGCGGCGATCCCAGCGGCGACATCGACGCCGGCGGCTTCGCAAACGCCGATACGTATGACCAATATGTAGAGTATTACAACTGGATCTTGGGCCAGAAGGCCAATGAGGATGCAGAATTCCAGCGGCAGATCGAGGAATATGCAGCCCAGGGGATCCGGGCCTCCATTGTAGAGGACGAGAGCTCCAAGTGGGCGGTGCTGGCTACCTCCAGCGTGTCCGGGCGGCAGTCCTTCTTCGCTTACCACAGCGACCGCAAAGTTGTGACATCAGATGAACCCCAGCCGGGTGATCCGGACGAGCCGGCCCCTCCAGCCGGAGATGGCGACATCACCTTCCGCAAGGTGGCCGCTGGCACCGACCGCGGCCTGGATGGCGCGGTCTACAACATCTATCTGGACGGCCAGATCGTCGGCAGCGATGTGACCTCCGGCGGGGGGTATATCGAGGTCAATGACGTCACCGAGGGCCTGTGGTCCTTTGTGGAGCAGGAGGCCCCGGAGGGCTATGCTCTGGACCCCACACCCCACAGCGTCTATGTCAGCGTCACCGACGGCGACAAGCAGTACACCGTCACCGTCGAGGACGAGGAGCTGCCCGGCCTCAAGGTCATCAAGACCTCAGCTGCCGATGGCTCTCCCGTGGAAAACGCCGTCTACTCCATCAAGGGCGTCACTTGCGCCTTCAGCACCTCCGTCTCCACCGGGCCGGATGGGAGCGCCCTGGTGGAGGACCTCCCCGCCGGCGTTTATGTGGTCAAGGAGGAGTCCGTTCCGGAGCCGTTCGTGCGGACTGCCAGTGAGCAGACCATCGCCCTCCGGCCCGGCAAAATCAGCGAGGCACGGTTTGAGGATTACACCCGGCCCGGATTGGAGATCGTCAAGCGGAATATTGCCGACAGATCTCCCATTGAGGGAGTCACCTACCAGGTCCGGCAGATCGACGGGGATTTCCTGGACACCGTAGAGACCGATTCCAGCGGCAAAGCATTTCTCGAAGTGGACCCCGGCAGCTACGAAATTTCGGAGGTCAACGTACCGTCCAACGTCATTATCAGCGAGATTCCCCAGACCATTTTCCTGGAGCCGGGCGTCACCCGGACGGTGCGCTTCTTTAACGCAGTCAAACCATCGCTCACAGTTATCAAACGCAATTCCATCACAAAAGATCCACTTGAGAACGCCAAGTTCCATATCTATTATGCCAGCGACAACACGGAAACCGGCGAGATCAATGACCTGGGGACGTACTACACGGACTCCTCGGGGCGCATCGTGCTCACCAATGTCAACAGGGGCTGGTACAAGGTCGTCGAGGAGGAGAGTCCGACAGGATTCTCCATCCAGGATGACGGCGTCTATGAGTTCTACCTGGAGGCCGGCGTCAGCCGTGAGTTGGTCGTGGACAACACGCCTCTCAGTGCGCTTGTTGTCTACAAATACGATAGTGCGACGAAGCTGCCGCTGGAGGGCGCACGATTCGAGCTGCGTTACCTCAGCGGCGAGACCTCCGGCACAGAGGGGACGGTCATTGGCGAATATGTGACCTCGAAAAATGGGTCCTTCACGGTCACGGGGCTAAAAGAGGGCACCTATATCTGTCAGGAACTGGAAAGCCCGGACGGCCACCTCATCGACTCGGAACCCCAGACTGTCTATATCTCTGGCAAAGAGCAGGATGTGGTCACCCTGCGGTTCGGCAACGCGCCGTTGGGGTCTTTGCTTATTACGAAGGTCTCGGATGATGAGAAACGGGAGCCGCTCTCTGACGTCGAGTTCCTGCTGACGGACAGCAGCGGAAACTTCATCGGCACCAACAACGGCCGGTATGTGACCAACAGCGCGGGCGAGATTCTGGTGGAGGGCCTCACCCCTGGAACCACAGTGGTTGCGCGGGAGGTACGGGCCAAGCCTGGCTACCTGCTGGACGACAGCCCCCAGTACGCCCTGATCCGCAGCGGCGAAACCGTTGGCCTCGAATTTAGAAATGCTCCCGCAGGCAATCTGGTCATCGTCAAGCGGAGCAGCTCCGGCACCCATGAGCCACTGGAGGGCGTGGAGTTCAAGATCACTTATGCTGATGGCATCTTCGTGCCGACAGAGAATGGTCAGCTCTCCTCCAACGGCCTCTATTACACCGATCGGGAGGGGAAGATCACCATTTCCGGGGTGGTGGGCACCGTCGTGGTAACGGAAACGGCCTCGATTCCAGGCTATACCATCGACGAGGCCACCCGGACCCAGACGGTTGTGGTCCACCCCAATGACACCCAGACGCTGTATGTGTACAATGAGCCAGAGACGACCCTCGTCCTGGAAAAGTTCATCAAAGGCACAGACAACGAGCCGCTGGCCGGAGTGGAGTTCCTGGTCACCGACTCCAGCGGCGCCGTCGTTGGACCCAACAACGGCGTCTACATCACCGGGGAGGATGGCCGTGCGGTCATCACCGGCCTCACCCCCGGCACCACCATCACCGCAAGGGAGACCCGGACGGTGGACGGATTCGTCCTGGACGGCAGCCCCCAGAGTATTCTCATCCAGGAAGGTCAGGTCCAGACTTTAACTTTCTGGAATTCCAGAGAGGGTGGCGTGGAGATCGTCAAGGTCAGCTCCGCCGACAAGACGGAGCGCCTCTCTGACGCTGTTTTTGAAATCCGCAAGGCATCGGATGACGCCCTAATGGACACCGTCACCACCGGGGACACCGGAACTGTCTTTGCCCCGCTTGATGAGGGCGATTATTATGCTCTGGAACTGGAAAGCCCCTCCGGATTCAAGCTGGACTCTACCCGGCACTATTTCACCGTCAAGGATGGCGAGGTCACCCAGGAGGTCATTGAAAATGAGGCCGTCTCCAGCATTCTGCTCCATAAGGTGGACAGCGCCACTGGAGATGGAATTTATGGCGTCACCTTCCTGCTCTACGATGATACCAACACCCCCATTGGCCAGTACACCTCGGATGACCGAGGCTATGTTTTCATTGAGGGGTTAGAGAGTGGCCGCTTTTATTTGCGTGAATTGGAAAACGAAGGTTATATCGTAGACACGGAGAAAAAGACCGTCTATGTAAAGTCTGGGGAGACCACGGAGATCACCTGGAAGAATACCCCCATCACCGGTCAGATTCAGATCACGAAAACCTCGGCAGACTATAACAGTATGAATGGCTGGCCCGCCGGGACGCCCATCCCCAACACGGAGTTCGAGATTTATAACGCCCGGACCGGCAAGCTGGTAGATACCATCCGCACGGACAAAAATGGTGTCGCCGTCTCCAAGCCCTTGCCTTTGGCGCGCTACGAAGTGATCGAATCCAAAGCCGCGGATTTCTATGGCCTGGACAAGACTCCCATCGAGGTGGAGATCGAGTACGCCGGGCAAATCGTGAAAGCCGCCATGACCAACAAGAGCCTCTACACCAACGTCTCCATCAAGAAGACCGGCTATGTGGAGGTCATGCCCGGCCAGACCCTACGCTACGACTTCACCGACATCGCCAACAACTCCACCACATCCCTCGAGTCTTTCTACTGGAGGGATAGCCTGCCTGCTTTCGCGCACTTGCAGAAAATCGTCACCGGCACCTGGAACGTCCCCGGCAGCTACAAGATTGTCTATAAGACCACGCTTAGCGGAGATACCTACCGGGTCCTGGCGGACAATCTCAGCACCCAGCAGAACTATGTGCTGGATGCCTCGCCAGCGGCCCTGGGCCTCGCCTCCGGGGAGAAGGCAACGGAGTTCATGGTGGTGTTCGGGATCGTGCCGGCCAACTTTCGGCAGGTGGAGGCCCCTGCGGTGTACTGCACGGCCAGCCAGTGGCTCACCGGCGGCAGCCAGATCGTCAACCAGGCGGATGCCGGCGGTGTCCACGATGGGCAGTGGATCATGGCCACCTCCCGCTGGGTGACGAACGTCTACAAGCCGACGCAGCCCCTGCCCAGAACCGGATACTAAGTAATTGCATTAACAAGCGAGCCGCCTCGATTTTGGGCAGCTCTCTTATTTTCAGAAGGAGGCGCGATATGAAGCGAAAGAAATTGCTATGGGGCTTGCTGGCAACCTGCCTGCTGGCGGCTCTGTTCTGCACCCCGGCCCTGGCGGCCGGCAGCGTGGCGGACGCGGTGGAGCAGACTTGGGGCGATGCCTCAGAGCAGATCAAGGCTGTAGTGGACAGCGTAGTGTTTCCGGCGTTGAGTATGGTGCTGGCCATTGCGTTTTTTGTGAAGTTGGCACTGACGTATTTTGAGTATCGGAAGCACGGACAATTTGAGTGGACGGGCCCGGCCATCCTGTTCGTCTGTTTGATTTTCGTGCTGTTGGCGCCCAACTATATTTGGGGTATCATTGGAGGATAAGGAGAATGGCACTGCGGAGAGAAGAATTTTTGGAGAGGATCCAGACTCAGGAATTGGATACGCCCCAGGGAGAGCGTGCACGACTGGAAAACAAGAGACGGTTTGCAGAGGAACTGGCGGAGGGGGCCCGCCAGTTCCTTGCCCTGGAACAGACCCTTGGCGGTCAGGCAGGAGGCTTCGGAACATGGCTGCAAGCAGCATACGAGTTAAATGAAGATTTTGAAGAGCCATATTCAAAAGTGGTGGATGACATCTGCCAGGCGTTTCAAAATGTGGAGCACTGCTATGGGGCGGCAATCGCTCAACTACTGTATAACGTCCGCTCTGTTATCCTTCCGACAGAGATTCAAAACGCAGCTGCTTATCTGAGCCTTGGTGGGCAGTTGGAGGATCTTTCGGCATTGGCAGAGAACGGATTCTTTCTGGAAAAACTGGACCGAGACGCCATTATACGAGCCGTGGCTTATATGGAGACTGACGGCATGGCCTCCGGTGCTTATCAGGCTGCAAAAGACGATGTGCAGCCAAGCGGCAAGGCTCCCAGACAGCAGTTCTGGCAGAGAATGGGGAGGTAACTTCAATCAACGGAATGTCGAAGGCTCTGGAATCACGAAAATCGAAATTGCTTAATATCCTGCCGCAGGGTATAATAACCGCAATGCGGCGATTGTGTGGCTGGACAGGCTGACACAGCGGCGCAAGTTCGGAAAGGGTGCCATATCCATTCTGCGGATATGGTACAATAAACTCAGTGAGGAGGCGCGGGGGATGACGGTCAAAGCGAACGAGGAACTGTCCCATATTTGCCAAATCATTGCGGAAATGGTTGATGCTGAAAAAATATACCTGTTTGGCGCCTATGCCTACGGCATCCCGAATCGGGAGAGTGACTATGATCTGTGCGTTCTCGTCTCTGATACGGCATTGTGCCCCGCAGATGCGGTCAAACAGATCCGCCGCGCCCTGTTCACGATCCAGGCCACGCCGTTGGATGTGATTGTGTATCATACCGGAGTCTTTCGGCAGAGGCAAGCACACCCTTCGCTGGATGGAAAAATCGCAAGAGAGGGTGTAGTCCTGTATGAGCGGCCAAGAGACATGGAACAGCGAATGGTTTGACTTGGAGGAAGTGGACCTTAAGCTCTGTTTACAGGATCTGAATCCCCAAAATTTTCATGGCATTAAAGAGCCAAGGGAAGCAAAACGAGAGTTTGACCAACATATGGGATAATACAAAGGCAGCGATTTCTGATGGATTTCAGAAGCGGACACAGTTTCTGTGTCCGCTTTTGTTTTTTCAACCACAATCCGAGATGCACCACTTGTGCTGTGCTTCACTTTTGGTACAGATCATCTGTTTATAGAACGGAGGAATTTTTTTCATTGTTTATCTGGGACTTTGTAGCGTCCACGGTCATGGATGATCTCATCGACTGGTTCTATGGCCAACTGGTGGGCTTTCTGGGGAATTTCTTTGCCCAAATGGGTAATATGGGCGTGGAACTGTTCGACCTGGAATGGGTGCAGGCTGTGATTTTGTTTTTCTCCAAACTAGCTTGGGCTCTGTTCGCTGTGAGCCTAGTGGTACGAGCATTCGAGTGCGGCATTGAGTACGCCAGCGGCCGGGCCAATCTACAGCAAACAGCTCTGGACATGATCAAGGGCTTCTTTGCCGTGTCCCTGTTCACCGCGGTTCCCGTCCGGCTGTACGCCCTGTCAGTATCCCTCCAAGGAACTCTTTCTGTAGGACTGACCGGTTCGGACACCACCATTGGAGAGGTAGGGCAGCAGATCATCACGGACCTCGGTGAAATCGACTCCCTGGCGGACATGATCGACAACAGCTACTTCGGCCTGGGTGTCATCACCAGCCCCCTCATGATCCTGTTCTGCGTCATCCTTATGGCTTACGCAGTGATTAAGGTGTTCTTCGCCAACCTGAAGCGGGGCGGTATCCTGTTGATTCAGATCGCCGTGGGGAGTCTCTATATGTTCTCTATTCCGCGAGGATACATCGACGGCTTCGTCCAGTGGATGAAGCAGGTCATCGGTCTGTGTCTGACTGCATTCCTCCAGTCCACCATTCTGGTGGCAGGGCTCATGGTGTTCAAGGACCACGCCTTGTTGGGGCTGGGCCTCATGCTTTCAGCCGGAGAGGTCCCTCGGATCGCCGGGACCTTTGGACTGGACACCACCACCCAGGCCAACATCATGAGCGCGGTCTACACTGCGCAGGCGGCGATCAACACGACCAGGACGATTGCTGGGACGGTGCTAAAATAGGAATGGACGGTTGTAACTGATCGAAAACGAGCGTAGACAGATGTATCTCCTCGAGAAGAAATTTTTTATGGACTATGGAATATAGGTTGAATTTATCCTACTTTTTAGATATACTAAAAAAGCAGGAGGTGAATATCATGCTGATCAACACGGAGCAGATGATTTCCATGAGTGAAGCAAATCAGAATTTTTCCAGGGTTGCCCGAATGGTAGATCAGGAGGGGCAAGCGATCATCCTTAAAAATAACGTTCCCCGTTATTTGGTGATTGAATTTTCACAGGCAGAACAGGAGCAGACTGCATCCGATGAAGACGTCCGCGAGATATCCCGGCGGCTGATTGCAAGAAATCGTGCAGCCTATGAGGAGTTAGCTAAATGATTCGGCTGAATATGCAGCAGGTATTGCTGCTCCACGAAGAGTTGATCCAAGAGACTGGAGGCATCCATGGGCTTCGAGATGAGAACCTGCTTGAGTCTGCCCTTGCAGCTCCCTTCCAGACCTTTAACGATCAGCCGCTGTATCCGTCGCTCCAACAGAAAGCAGTACGGCTTTGCTATGGCCTTGTGATGAATCATCCTTTCCTAGACGGTAATAAGCGAATAGGTGCTCATGTCATGTTAGTATTTCTGGCGCTAAATGGAATTGAATTGGCCTATACGCAGGAAGAACTTTCTTCTATCATTTTGCGTGTAGCTGCTGGAGAGGCTGGTGCGACAGAGCTTTTGAAATGGCTTATGGACCACGAGGAGACAGGAAGCGTTTAAACAGGAAAAGGCCGTCACATCTGTGACAGCCCTTTTTCATAAGCAAAATAGCATAGCGTTCTTTTAACGAGGTTCCATTGATGGGACCTCGTTATTGTTTTTGGGGATTGACAAATTCCCCGGATGACAGAAGCAAGCCAGCTCGTGGTCGTTGACCACGCCCGTTGCCTGGAGAAACGAATAGATGATGGTCGTGCCCACGAAATTCATGCCCCGACGCTTCAGGTCCTTGGAGATGCGGTCAGAGAGCTCTGTGTGCGTGTGCGGAGTATCATCTGTATTCAAAATGACCTGGCCTCCCGTAAAGCCCCAGAGATAGCTGTCAAAGGAGCCAAACTCCTCTTGAATGGAGAGAAAGACCTTGGCATTCTGAATCGCTGCCAGAATTTTGCGCCGGTTGCGGACGATCCCCGTGTCCTCCATCAGTGCCTCGACTTTTTCTGGGCCGTACTGGGCGACCATAGCAGGTTCAAAGTAGTCAAAGGCAGTGCGGAATGCCTCCCGCTTATTCAAAATCGTCAGCCAGGAGAGTCCCGCCTGAAACCCTTCCAAAATCAGCATCTCGAAGAGCTTTCGGTCATCGTGTTCCGGTCGCCCCCACTCGTGATCGTGGTAGGCGACGTAGAGATCGGAACGCGGGTCAGCCCAACGGCATCTCATCATATTGATGGCCTCCATACTTTAAGATAGGTCCATTATACATGAATGCAGGAGTGCGGACCACTGTAAATTTTGTGTGCTGACCTGCAGACTCATGCTGCCGGGTTATTTTTCTTAGGCTTTGTGCTTGGCTTTCAAGGTTTTCTTTAGTGGCTTTGGATATGGCTTTATGACCTTCATTGGAGTATGTTTGCTTTACTAATCAGAGAGGAGGACACAGATGTGGCAGACACAAAAAATCTGTGTGCGCAGATCCCGATAGACCTGCACCGACAGGTCCGGGAACATCAGGAAGAGTCCGGGAAGAGCCTAGGCGAATACATGACTTGGCTGATCACAACATTTTATCAGACAGAGGTGGAAAAGCAGATGAGCAGTACAGAAGCCAGAACCGTTGCATTCCAGGTGCCGGCAGACCTGTTCGAAGAGTTCAAGGATTATCTGGATCGACATCATGTCAAGCAGAAAGCATTCTTCCTGGATTGCATCCAGCGGGCGCTGGCGGATGAAGCAGAGAGACCGCATGAGGTATCCACGGATGTAGATGAGGAAAAAGAGAATCATACAAGCGAAGAGTTGTAAAAACGACAGACGGCGCCGTCGGGGATATACCCGGTGGCGCCGCGTTTTGATTTCTAATGAAGGGGGCTTGTAATCATGTACATCTATCCCGAAAACCTGAAAGCCAAGCCCATACTGTGGCTGTGGCTTCTGCGTGATATTGCCGTCATCGGTGTGGCTGCGCTGATCTCCGTACTGTCTCTGGTGCAGGGAATCGGAATGGCGCCGCTGGTGGTGACCGTTCTATATGCCTTTCTCTCCATTCAGGTGGATGGGTCCAGTATTCTGGATTTTCTCCGTCGGGCGGCCTGCTTCCTGATTTTCCAGCAGCAGAGATACGAATGGAGGCTGGACCCTTGAAGTGGCTTCAGAAATGGAAAGATCGCAAACGGCTGAAGCAGCGTCAATCCACCCGACAGCTCATGGGCATTCGGAAGATCCTGCCCCACGGCGTGGCGATGCCGGACGGCAGTCTGGTGTTCTTCCTGATCCGCCCAGATAATCTCTCGGTTCTCTCCGCAGAGGGTATCCGGCAGAGGGTAACGGCTCTGAGCAACCTGTTTCGAGCGGAGGAACAGGTAGAGATTCTGGGATTGGATTCCAGAGAGTCGTTTCAGCAGAACGAGGCGTACTATCAGACCCGGCTGGAAGAGGAAACGACTCCCAAGATCCGGGAGCTGCTCCAAAAAGATATCTCATATTTGGACGAGATCCAGACCGCTTCTGCCTCGTCCCGGGAATTTGTTCTGGTGCTTCGTATGGAGGAGCAGGCCGCGCTGGATGAGGGCAGCCTGCGGCAGAAAGAGAAGGCCCTGTGCGACCACGGCATCTCTGTGCGCCTGGCGGATGCGCAAGACGTGAAGCGGCTGCTGGTATCCTACTACCTCCATGATGCAGACCCGGAGTCATTGGAAGACGTGGATGGAGAGAGGACGGTGTTCCATGGCTAAGAAGAAAAAGAAGAGAGCGGCGCCGAAACCGCCAACAGTCCAGCGGCCAAAAGAGTTCCTGGACCTGATCGCACCTGGTGCCATCCAGTTCAATACGGACAATTTCGTTTTCGGAAATACTTATCGCACTGTGATGATGCTGCGTGGATATCCTCCCACGACGGAAGAACAGGCTTTGCTGCGGCAGCTTGGAGAACTGGAGGGCGTGACTGTGCATCTGGCCGTCCGAAAGGTGTCCGCTGCGGAAGAGGAGGCCATCCTTCATGCCGCCACCAACAAGAGCCGCATGGAAAGAAGTAATATCAGCAATGTGAAGCAAAGCATTACCGCGGAGGCAAAGCTCCAGGACACCGCCTCCCTGATCCTGGGTATGCGGCGGGACCGTGAACCGCTGCTGCATACCTCCGTATTCCTGGAACTGACCGCCAGGACCATGGAGGAACTGCAGCGCCTGCGGGACAGTGTCAGCGCCATCCTCCTGCGCGGCAAGCTGTCCAAAGATCCGCTGCTCCTGCGGCAGCGGGACGGCTATTTATCATCCAACCCAGCTGGCCGAAACACTCTGGGGGCATTTGCGGAGCAGGTCCTGCCCGCCTCCAGCGCGGCAAATCTCTTTTTCCTGAGCTACTCCGGCAAGACGGACCCCCATGGTTTTTTCATCGGCCGGGACAAATACGGCTCCAATGTCATTGTGGACCTGGACCGGCGGGCACCGGACAAGACCAACGGCAGTTCCCTGATCCTAGGCAATACTGGGCAGGGCAAGAGCTATCTGCTCAAGCTCCTGCTGTGCAATGTGCGGGAGGATGGGAAAAACGTGATTGCCCTGGATTCGGAGCATGAGCTGGAAGATCTCTGTACAAGTCTGGATGGTTGCTTCCTGGACCTTCTCAGCGGCCAGTATCGGATCAACCTGTTAGAGCCCCGTCGTTGGGATGACGGCAGTGAACTGGGGGACCCGGACGCGCCGCCTGCCTTCCGGGGCACGCTCCTTGCCCAGCACATCTCCTTCCTCCGCGACATCTTCCGGGTCTACAAGGGATTCGATACGCCGCACATTGACACGCTGGAGCTGATGATCGAGCGGCTCTACCAGCAATGGGGCATCTCAGACGAGACGGACCTCTCACAGCGCGGTCCCATGGACTACCCAGTGATGGAAGACCTCTATGACCTGATCGAGCAGACGTATCAAAGCTATGAGCAGGAGCCTCTGCCCTTATATCCGCCGGAGATGCTACGGGACATGCTTCTGGGCCTGCACTCCATGTGCAAAGGCGCCGATTCCCGCTTTTTCAATGGACATACCAATATCTCGTCAGACCGCTTCCTGGTGTTCTGTGTCAAGGGCCTGGATGATGTAGCGGAGAACTTACGCAATACTCTGCTGTTCAATGTGCTCTCCTATATGTCAGATCGGCTTTTGACAGCGGGCAACACCGTGGCCTCCATTGACGAGCTGTATCTGTGGCTGTCCAATCCGGTGGCCATCACCTACATCCGAAACGCGCTGAAACGGGTACGAAAGCGGAACTCATCCCTGATTTTAGCTTCACAGAATCTGGAGGACTTCGACCAGCCCGGTGTCCGGGAGCTGACCCGGCCCCTGTTCGCCATCCCCACCCACCAGTTCCTGTTCAACGCTGGCACGATTGATAAACGGTTCTACATGGACCTCCTCCAGTTAGAGCCGGAAGAGTATGTGCTGATCCGCCAACCCCAGCGGGGGTTCTGCCTCTATAAATGTGGGAATGAGCGGTATCACCTCCAGGTGATCGCACCGCCCTATAAGGCCTCACTGTTCGGAACGGCGGGTGGTACATGAACATCGTAGGATATGGTGGGGGCACAGACAGCACCGCCATGTTGGTAGGGCTGTGGCAGCAGCACGTTCCGGTGGACCTGATTCTATTCGCTGACCCGGGAGCGGAGCAGCCTCACACCTATCACTACTTGCGGATCATGGATCAGTGGCTGCGAGAACACGGAATGCCTGGGATCACAAGAGTGTGGTACACAGACCGTCAGGGACAGAGGCTGACACTGGAACAGGAGTGCCTGCGTTCCGCTTCCCTTCCGTCTATCGCGTATGGCTGGAAGAAGTGTTCTCTCAAACACAAAGTGGCTCCTCAGGAGAAATTCTGTGCCCACTACCCACCATGTCAGAATGCCTGGGCCAGAGGAGAGAATGTTGTGAAGCTGATTGGGTATGACGCAGGAGAAGAAAAAAGACGGCTGGGAGCCCTACCCCATGATCTGGCGGATCGGAAATATCAGAAAGCGTATCCTCTGATGGAGTGGGGCTGGGACAGGAATCGGTGCATCCAGGAGATACAAAACGCGGGGCTTCCCTTACCAGGGAAGTCCTCTTGCTTTTTCTGTCCCTCGATGAAACGAAGGGAGATCCGGACTCTCTACCACCAGTACCCGGACCTGTTGGCAAGAGCGTTGGCGATAGAGGATCGAGCGCGGCCCAATCTCCTTACTGTGAGGGGATTGGGCCGAAATTATGCCTGGCGGGATTTCATTGAGGCAGATCAGGCACAGCAGGCAATTCCCGGTGTATTCTCCTCCGAAAACCTTCCCTGCTCCTGCAGCAAAGAGACGGAAAAAGCGAACAGAAAGGACGTGGCGCAAGATGGCAATGACTGCCGTGGCAGTCAAGGCTGCGCTGGCAGCCCTAACAGATGAACGAAGCAGAAAAAACGTGGGATGGATCGCGGCAGCGATCCTTGCTCCAATCATTCTCATCGCCCCCCTGCTGCTGTCGCTTCTCTCCGGCACGACCCAGCACAACAACGCCGCCGTGGACCTGGTATTCAACGGCGGCGTTGTTCCGTCTTCCATGTCCGCGGAATACGCTGCCCAGGTACGTGTCATGCAGACCTGTTTGGAGGAACTGGACAGTGCGGTGGCGGAGGTCAACGATCAAATGGAGAGCGGAAGCCTGGACGGGAACTGGGTCAAGGCGGTGTTCTTCTCCCTGTGCTTCGGGGACGAGCACCTGAAGCTCACCCCGTCCGAGGCGCGGGACTTTGCGGACTGCTTCGTCCGATACGAGGAGCGGACTCGCACGGTGGCCTCCGGTACGGACCCGGACACCGGCGAGACCATCTACACGGAAGAGACCTACACAGTGGCGGTGCCGGTCGATCAAGAGATCGCCTTTGACAACCTTGACGCAGCAGGGTATCCCATCACCGAGGACCTGGTGGTCAATGCCCAGGCGGTCTACGACCGGATCGCCTACGGTACCGCAGACGGCTATACCGGGGAGATTGAGTATGGCGGCAGCAGGATCACGGAGCTGGATGCCTCGGATTTCACCGCTCCGACTACCAAGAACGCGGATGATCTGGTGGCATACGTCACCCATGCCTGGGAGTCCGGCTGGGGGTATGTCTGGGGCACCTTCGGTCAGACCTTGACGGAGTCTCTGCTGGAGTCCAAGATCCGGCAGTATCCGGATGGTGTCGGAAGCTATGAGAGCGTCATCCGCTCCAAGTGGCTGGGCGGACGGACGGCGGACTGTGTGGGTCTCATCAAGGGATACGGATGGCTGGACACGGACTCCATGTCGATCCGATATGGCACCAACGGGATGCCGGATATCGGCGCGGACGCCATGTACCGTAACGCTGCCGTCAAGGGCCCCATCGGTACGATCCCAGAGATCCCCGGACTGGCCGTCTGGAAGAGCGGCCACATCGGCGTGTACATTGGAGGCGGAGAAGTGATTGAGGCCATGGGCACCAACTACGGTGTGGTCAAGACCCAGCTGACGGACCGAAACTGGACCGCCTGGCTGAAGATCCCGTACATTCAGTACGACTGAAGATCCCAGAGATATGAGATAAGGATGAGGTGCGCTATGGAAAAGATTGAGATCACGCTGGCCTTTGACGGCGAGAAGCTCGACGCGCTGGAATACGCGCTCCGAAAGGAGCGGACCACCGTTCAGAAGCAGATGGACGAGGCCCTCCGGCAGCTCTACGAGACAAAGGTGCCGGAGGCGGTCCGAGACTACCTGGACAACAAGAACAAGCCCACGCCGCCGAAACGGCCGCCCCGGCATACCAAAGCTGCCAATCCTGTTGAGAAAAAACGGGATTCGGAAGTGCAGGAGGATGAGGGCAATCCAGATGGACCGGTCCGAGAGCGTCAATAGTCCCCCTGGATCAGCGGCATGGTTGCTTTTGCTAAAAGGGGAATGCTGTTTCTCGTTGCTTTTGGTGAATGGATTTTCCAAGGCACACGTGGCATCGTGTGCTTACCCCAAGTGGAACGAAACAAAAGGAGGATCACAAAATGGATACCACGAGAGGCAGAGAATTACAGGAGCGGATCGGTCTGGACGCGCTGACGCAGTGGACACTGTTTGGAACAGCTACGGACACAGGGATGCAGGAGAGATGCATCCGCATCGTTGGAAAGACATGGGACATCCCGGAAGAGGAAACGCAGGCATGGCTGGATGCCATCGCAAGAGAACGCAGCTATGCCGAGAGCGGCTCCTCTGAGCACGTGCGGCCGGATGATGAGCTGCCCGTCAATCTCAGCGGTCTGGAGACGCTGAATATGATCTGGGACCTGTTCGAAACCGCCGTCCAGATGGATGATCTGTCAGACCGGCAGGAAATGCTCGACTTCGCAAAATGGATGGAGGAATCCCAGAACCTCCTGGATTGGATCAAATTGACCCAGGCTGAACGGAAGGCTTGGAAAGAAGGTTCTGCCTCCGCATAACTCTCCCGAGACAGGCACCGCCTCGATCACGAGGCGGTGCGCCTTTCTGCCTCCTGTAAGATTGCTTGAGATGATGATTTGAGAGGGGCCTGCATGAATAAGAAAAATGAACCGGAGTTCGAAGAACAGAACGTGCCTGAATTGTGCGGCAGTCGGCGGCTACTCCCGGAAGAGGTTACTCTCGAGAGTGAGATCGAAGAGGTAGATGGCGTCCTCAATTTCTACCTGGCGTGTTGGTTTGATGTGGACCAGGTCTTTGGTACCCATGTGGAAACGACCGAGAATGACGATTGGATCAACGTTTACGCCAACTACGATATGCGGACGCGGCATGTGTGCGGCGGTCTGGATGTGGTACTCCATCGGGAAGATGGGAGCGACGAGTTCTATATCTACAAATTGGATGAGGAAGAGCGCATGGTTGTTCTGAGCAAGATGGAGGAGTACTGTGTGCAGAGAACGGGCCAGACCTTGGGGGCACTTTGCGAAATGCATCTGGAACCTCCAGATCATCCAGCGATGGAGATTCGGATGCGGTAGCACAGGAGCCGCATAGGCCATGACGGTTTGCCGGAAACGATGGCTGACCGAAAAAAGTACGAGGATAAAGGACCGCCGTGGTGTGCCCCGGCGGCCCGGCCACAAAGCCCCGCAGTGCGGGGCTTTTCGAAGGGTTTCACACCGCCGTCGGTTTTGCCGCTTTGAAAAAAATCCGCCGTGGTGCTGTTGTGAGAGACCTACTGCCGCAGGGGATTCCGGCTGCTTTTACCGCCGTATATGGCCTTTTGAGAGATTTGGAGGAAATATGGAACAAGAGAACAGATTGAAGATCACTGTCTGGCTGAAGCCGGACGTCGTACAGCGTATGGACGGATGGCTCAGGGCGGACAACTGCAAAAGCCGCGGGGAGTTCACAGAGAAGGCCCTCCGGTTCTATATGGGATACCTGGCGACTGAAGACACCTCGGTGTTCCTCTCCCGCACCCTGGTGGACACCCTCCAGGGGATCGTGGCGGACAGTCACAACCGCCTGCGTTCCATGATCTTCAAATGGTGTGTGGAGCTGAACATGATGGGCCACACCATCGCCGCCCACTTCCGGGCGGACCCCATCAACCGCAGGGAGCTGCGGGTCTATGCCGTAGACGAAGTGCGGCGCACCAACGGCCAAATCAGCTTCGACAGGGCGCTGGATCAGCAGCGCCGGTTCCCGGAGGATGTCTTCGACGATGACGTATGAGTGACCTTCGATTCATGTCACCATATCTCAAAGGCGGAGGAGACAGCGCCCGGAGAGCAAATCGCATCCGCTACTTCGCCACTCGCCCCGGTGTGGAAGTGCTCTCCGATAGTGGAAGTCAACCCGCCACCAAAAAGCAGAAAGCCTATATCCAGCGGTTACTCCAGGCCTTCCCTGACGCCAGGGAGCTGTTGGAGTATGAGGACTATCTGAAAAACCAGACGCAGGAGTCCGCGTCGGAGTTCATCCGACAGGCTCGAGAGGACTTTGCGGTGCCCATGAGCCAGCGGGAGAACTATCTGGACTACGTGTCCCACCGCCCCGGCGTCGAACTCCGGGGAGAGCATGGCCTCTGGACCAGCGGCGGCAAGGTGGAGAATCTGGCCGAGGCGGTGCGGGAGGTGGCGGAGCATCCCGGCAACGTCTGGACGCCGGTGGTGGCGATCCGTCGGCAGGACGCAGAGCGGCTGGGCTACGACAACGCGGAGAACTGGCGTGCCCTGGTGAACGCCTGCCTTTGCGACATCGCCAAGGGCTACAAGATCCATCCGGATCACCTGCGGTGGTACGCCGCCTTCCATGAAAAAGAGAAGAGCGTCCATATCCACATGGTGGTCTTCTCCTCCGATCCCAAAGAGGGCTACCTCACTCCGGACGGTATCCGGCAGGTGAAGTCCGCCTTCACCCGGCGGATCTTCCAACAGGAGCTAATGCATGTCTATGAACAGAAGACAGCGTACCGCAACCAGCTGCAGCAGAATGCCGCGGAGACCATGCAGGAGCTGATCTGGCAGATGCGGGATGGGATCCTGGTGAACCCGCAGCTGGAAGATCAGATAGAGGCCTTGGCGCGGCGCCTGCAAACGGTCCGAGGGAAAAAGGTCTACGGTTACCTGCCGCCGGAGGTGAAGCTGATGGTGGATGGGATTGTGGATGCGCTGGCCGCTGACGAGCGTGTAGCAAAAGCCTATGACCTGTGGAACGAGATGCGGGAGGCCATCTGCCGGACCTACTCGGAGACTCTGCCGGCGCGGCTGCCGCTCTCCAAACAGAAGGAGTTCAAGCCGGTGCGGAACATGGTGATCCGAGAGGCGCTACTACTGGTACAGCAGGAAGAAGGGATTGCGGAAGAATCGCGGCGGGAAGCTGACCTACGTCACGTCCAACACGCTGCGGAGAGCGGCGATCCGGCGGCCATGTGTGATCTAAGCGACCTCCTGATGAAGCAGAGAAGAAGCAGTGAGGCGCTGTACTGGCTGGAGCAGTCCGCCCGAAATAGCGATCCTCGCGGGCAATATGTGCTTGGAACGTGGTATCTGAAACGAGGAAATGTCCAAAACGCGCTCCGATGGCTGACTGCGGCTGCTGACCTGGGCAGCAGCACCGCCCAGTATCGTCTGGGTGTGCTGTACCTCAAGGGCGAACGGGTGGAAAAAGATCTGGAGCTGGCAGTCCGATATCTGACTGCCTCCGCGGAACGCGGAAACCAGTATGCGCAATATGCACTGGGAAGACTGTATCGATTCGGAGATGGCATATCCAGAGACGAGGCCCTGGGACGGGAGTGGCTGTCCCGCTCTGCGGCCCAGGGAAACCCATACGCCCAGCATCTGCTGGATCACCAGGACCAGAACTGGTCTATCGCAGCCCAGTCTGTGACATGGCTGCTGTACCACATGAGCCGGATCTTTGAGGACAACTGCAAGACAGACGCCATGCACCGGGGGCTGCAGATCGACCGCAAGCGCCGTCAGCAACTCCGGGAGCGGAGACTGGCTCTGGGGCACAAGCCGGATGACCATGAAGATGAAGAAATCAGTTTGCGATGAGACAGTCACCCCCTTGACTAAAAATATATATCATGGTATATACTGAGTAAGGAGGTGTATCACCATGGAGACAGCAAAGATTTTTGAAACGGGCAGGAGTCAAGCTGTACGGCTGCCAAAGAAGTTCCGCTTCAATGTTGACGAGGTTGTTGTGCAGCAGTTGGGCGATGCAGTGCTTTTAGTTCCTAAGGAGTCTTTGTGGCAGACATTTCTGGATGGCCTGAACGGATTTACAGATGATGTCTTTGAAAATGGACGGGAGCAGGGATCACAGGAGGAAAGAGAATCTCTATGACGTATATGCTGGACACCAATATCTGCATCTATACGATGAAGAGAAAGCCCGAGAAAGTTCTGCAGCGATTCCAGAAAGCACTGGACGAGGGGCTATGCATCTCATCCATTACATTGGCCGAGCTGGAATATGGTATGCAGCACAGCTCTGATCCGGTAAAAAATGAGCAGGCCCTGATTCGATTCCTAGCACCGCTGAATATCCTCCCATTTGGCGTAACTGCGGCATCTGAATATGGTGTGATCCGAGCATACTTACAGCGTCATGGTACCCCGATAGGCCCTCTGGATATGCTGATTGCTGGACATGCCAGAGCGGAGAATCTGATTCTGGTAACGAATAATGTCAGAGAGTTTGAGCGAGTTCCCAATTTGGAGATTGAAAATTGGGCAGAGCAAATCGGTAACTGTCCATGAGGAAGTTTATATGGGATATCATTTCGTGCCGGACGATGGTATGGTCGTGAAAAGGGCCAGACAGGCCGTGACCCTGGCACTGAAAAAGAAGCGGATTTTAGGGCAGCCGATTGCCAGGTTCGATCCCAAGACCAGTAAAGTGTATCTGGAATATGGTGACGGCACCCGTGTGGATTGCGGTAAGGCCACGTGGGGGCGTTATAGCGAATACCAAAAATAGGTGGTCGCCTTTGTTGTGGCAACTCCCTGGATGTCCCGTATCGTATTTTCAAAAAGCTGAAGGAAGATATTGTGGCCCTGACAGGGATCAAGTCCGTTGTGCGCGGAGCACTGAGGAAGTAATCCTAAAACGAAATATAAAAATTAAAAGCATCAGCTTTCCATTGGAGAGTTGGTGCTTTTTCTTTGGAGGTGAAGATTGTATGGGCACCTTTGTCTATTTCACAGAGGAGCAGAAACGGAAGGCCAATGAGGTGGATCTGGAGACGTACCTGCTCCGGCGGGGGGAGAAGCTGCTTCCCTCCGGGAGGGAAAAGCGGTTGGCGTCAGATCGGAGCATCACGATCCGCGGAAACGAGTGGTTCGACCATGAGACCCAGACCGGCGGACATTCGGTTGACTTTCTCCGCGTCCACTATCAGATGTCTTTTCCGGAAGCCATGCGGGAACTGCTGGGAGGGAATCAGGGAGTGATTTATCCAACAGCAAAGCGGCCTGTAGCGCCGCCGAAGGCATTTGCACTCCCACCGCCGAACGACAATATGCGGCGGGCCTTCGCATACCTGATCCGGCAGCGCCACATTGACCGGGATGTGCTGATCAAGTTTGTGAGAGCGAAGCTGATCTATGAGAATGCGGATCACCACAATGTCGTATTCGTGGGCAGGGACGAAAATGGCATTGCGAAGCACGCGCATATGCGCAGCACCAACAGCTGGGGCGAGTCCTTCCGCCTGAACGTGGAGGGGTGTGATCCTGGATACAGCTTCCATTACGATGGCAAAGATGGGCGTCTCTATGTGTTTGAGGCGCCCATTGATTTATTGTCGTACATCTCTCTGCACCCGGACCGTTGGCAGGAACACAGCTATGTGGCCTGCTGTGGGACATCAATCATTCCAGTGTTCACGTGTCTGGATCGGATGACACAGCCGAAGGAGGTCGTACTGTGCTTGGACAATGATGAGGCTGGCCGGAAAGCCAGCCAGCGGATGGAGGAGCAGCTCACAGAAAAATGCAGCATCACGATCCGGCAGGAGCTGCCAGCATTGAAAGACTGGAACGACGATCTCTGCACATCAGGCAGGAACACGTCGGTGGAGGGGGTGAGCAGATGAATGAAAGCGCAGGGACCCTGATCGGCATTGCAGTTGTCATGGTGATCGTGATTGCAGGACTGTCTATGATCTCCCAGCACTATACCTTGAACATCAAGAGCCGCACAGTGGGCGATGGGCAGCACGGGACGGCGCGATGGGCGACCAGGCAGGAGATCCATCGCACCTATCATCTGGTGCGCTATACCCCACAGGCTTGGCGCAAAGGAAAAGATCTGCCGAAGGTGCAGGGCATCATCGCGGGCAGCATTGGGAAGAACCCGGTTCCCCTCCAGTTCCAGATCAAAAAGAAGAAAATCACCCTTCACACTGAGCGGCTCCCGCTCCAGAAGCACAGGCGCATGAAGGCGATTGTGGATGGCGACGACATCCATTGCATGATGATCGGCGCCAGCGGCGCCGGCAAGACAGCCTACTTCTTATATCCCAATTTGGAATACACCTGCGCCACTGGCATGAGCTTCCTGGCGCTGGACAGTAAGGGAGATTTGGCACGGAATTACGCAACCATCGCAAAAAAGTATTACGGCTACAAGATCTCCATCATTGACCTGCGGAACCCTACGAGATCGGATGGAGACAATCTTCTGATGCTGATCAACCGATACTCGGACAAGGCCCGGAAGGCGCCGGACAACCTGGGATACAAGGCCAAGGCGGAGAAATATTCCAAGATTCTGGCAGAGACCATCATCAACCAGGGCGGCGAGTCCGGACAGTTCGGTGAGAATGCTTATTTTTACGATGCTGCAGAGGGCGCGCTGGCCGCGTTGACGATGCTCCTGTCGGAATTTCTCCCACCCCATAAGGGCGAGGCCGATGTACGGCATATCATCTCAGTGTTCAAGCTGACACAGGATCTTCTGGCTCCAAGCCCTGCCGACAAAGGAAAAAATGGATTTCAGGCTTTGCTGGATCTGCTCCCATCAACGCACAAGGCCAGATGGCTGGCGGGCTCCGCCCTCAACGCTTCGGACCAGACCATGGCATCCGTCATGTCCACGATTCTGTCCCGGCTCAATGCATTTCTGGATACCGAGATGGAGCAGGTACTTTGCTTTGACAACTCCATTGATGCGGAGACCTTTGCATCGGGGCGGTGTGCAATCTTTCTGATCCTACCGGAGGAAGACCGCACGAAGAATTTCATGGCCACCCTTATGATCCAGAACCTCTCCAACGAACTGTTTGCCATTGCGGACAGGAATGAAGGAAAGCTGAAAAATCGCGTCGTGTTCTTCTGTGATGAATTCGGCACCATGCCGCCGTTTGATGTCATGGCCCTCTTTTCCGCCGGCCGGTCCCGGAAGCTGACGATGGTACCTATCATCCAGAGCGTTGCGCAGCTGGAGCAAAACTATAAAAAGGAGGGCAGCGAGATCCTGCTGGACAACTGCCAGCTCACAGTCGCCGGCGGTTTTACACCCCAGAGCCAGACGGCGGAATCAGTGTCCCGTGCACTTGGAAACCGCACTGTCCTTTCCGGCAGCGTCTCCAAAGGGAAAAACGACCCCAGCCAGTCGCTGCAGATGATGGAGCGCCCGCTGATGTCGCCAGATGAACTGAAGTCCATTCCGAAAGGGCATTTCATCGTGATGAAAACGGGCACCCATCCCATGCAGACACGGCTTCGCCTCTTTCTGGATTGGGGGATCACATTTGACGAACCCTATGAAATGCCGGAGAGGGCAAACCGGAAGATCCACTATGCAAATAAGGAGGACCTGGTCCGCAGCATCCTAGCCAGCAGACGGAGCGGCTATAACACCAGGCGGGAGGGAATGACATGAGCTATTTTGATGCGGTCTATATGGACCATGAACTGTCTCCCCGCGCCAAAATGGTCTGCATGTATCTCCGTGACCGGGCCAACAGGGAAGGGGAGAGCTGGTATGCCATCGGTACCATTGCATCAGATCTTGGCCTCTCCCGGTCCACTGTGAAGCGCGCTCTTGGCGATCTTGTCCGTCAGGGGCGCGTCGAGAAGCAGCCGAGGTACCGAAAAAACGGTGGATGTACCTCCAACCTTTATCGGCTGCTGTGAAAAACGAGCGCAATCCCCACCAAGAGGGGATTGCGCTCGTTTGCTGGATTGGGGGCCGGGTCATTAAGGCCCAGCCAGAAGGCCCAATAGAAGGTACGGTTATAGTCAGAGGATAACAACCACATGGGATTTTCTATTTTTGACGTATTCTCTTGAAAACATATTTTGACGGATATCACTTACTTGTATTATAGCCCTGTGCGTGCACCGATCTATCTTTGCGCTTTTAAGGATGCTTAAACAAAAGAGAGCCTGGGGCATTGCGTGCCCTCTCGTATGACAGTCTCGCTTGTCAGGGCCGCTTATGATGCTATGATGGGAAACTACGGACCCGAACTGAGGGGGCTGAATGCGTAATCCATAGCGATCAGGGTTCTCAGTACCTCTCCACAACCTTTCAGAGACTGTTGCCAGATGAAGGCTTCCTCAAATCTGTTTCCGACAGAGGTAATTCCCAGGACAACGCTCCCATAGAATCGTTTTTCGGGCGGATAAAATGTAAATTACTTGACCTAGTAGCACTGTGTCCAGACGCTGAAACTGTAAGGCGGATGATCAGCGGCCTATAACCATCAGCACTACCAATATGCACTGGCGGGACTGATTCCATCTGAATACTACACCTACGTGACTACTGACGTCTACCCTGTGGGTAACTACTACGTCATCAAAGTTCGTGCCAATCCAGGCATTGATAACCGCACGATGCCACGCAGCAGAGGGAAAAGCCAGAGGGCCTGCGCCAAAAAATAGGCTATAGCGCAGGAGAAGCAAAAGTCCCCCGCATTTGTTATCGCAAGAGATCAGCACATCCTGCACCGCGAAATAGCAAAATGGACCAGCTCCAAGGAATTTGCGGTCAAACAGATATCCCAACTGAGAGGGGGCCTGAGATGCCTAAGAGAGTGGGGCCTATTTAATGTCCACACCAGCTGACCTGATTACTCGGCTAAGCAGTGGAGAGAATTGGGGCTCCCATCCCGAACTCGCTTACATTTATGAAATGCGCGGACTTTTTTAGGAACCCTTTTATTGTTGCATTTCCGACACTTACTAATAGCTGGAGATATTACTATCATTTTTATTATTTATAAGTCGTGGTATTTCGCTTTACTATAGGGTCAATTCAATGCTGTTATCCCTATGTCTTCTGCTATCGATAGAGAGCACTGGCCGATATTGTCTATGAGTTTAAAATTGTATTCCGCCAGTAACAACTGCTGAATACCTTGAACAGAGATTTCTCCTTCCGAGACCTCTTCGTTCATAGTTCCAGCGATCTGAAGTACGATTCGTAATTCCTCTGAAGATATGAGAAGCTGCTCCAGCAGCAGTGCGCCAAATCGGAGACTGCCGGAAGTCAGCAGAGTTGACAGGCGCGATACCTCCCTACTGCAGGAAGATCACAGCATTGGAGGAAAGAGCCCGCTGATCCACCTCGGAAACGGGGGCCAGGGAGCATCCCTATCGGGAAGAAGCGGCGTCAAGGCGTGTTTGGACTGGGCGGCAGAAAAAGTTGCGGCCAGAGTCATAAAAAGCGCAGAGCATATCCTGAAAAAACATGGGAACGGCCTGACAGTAGGGAGAGACGGCCTTAACAGGCGGAAACCTCTATATGTACCGTTAGGCCGGACTGCCATGATAGCGTGGCCCGCAGGGGACACTGCCGCAGCTGGAGCAATTGCCGACAGATGCCGGTGTAATCGTGGTAATGCTGTGGGGGATTTGTCTGTTGGGATTACTCGTTGACTTGCCCTTCGGCGGCTTCTTCCCGGATGGCGGAAATGCATCGGACACCTCGGCATCTTTCATGGGCAATTGAGAAAATACGGCGGACTGAAAAGCCAAGAATGAAAGAAAATATCAACTAAAATTGTGCGCAAATATGCAACGGTCAGATTTTTTGCATACACATGCGGCAGATAGAATAGGGAACTATATGTGAAAAACAGCTTTGCAAAAGCGACGGCTATCAAAATAAATTGTGGAAATATGAGAAAAAATTCAAATATTCGACGAATATTCCTACAAAATCCTCAATTTATTAAATAACGCGAATAATGGCATAAATTTTGCTATTATTAAAACCTGTGTGCATTGCAAGTAGATATTCCGCTGCCTTTGAGTGAATCTTGTTTCCTTCTTGGACAGTAGGTTTGCCACAGCAGCACTCTGCACACCAAAGAATGTTGACAATGCGCAGATACCATTGTGTGGTTAATTGCATAGACTAAGATTTTTACCGTTAAAAAAGAAGACACAGATTGAAGGGACATTGTGAGATGCGGAAAATTCTGAAGAGCCCTGGGAAATACGTGCAGGGCGCGGGTATCCTTGGCGAGATTGATGAATATTTGCAGGGGATGGGCAGACGGCTGCTAATCTTAATCAGCCGGTCCGGCACAAAGCGCATCTGCCCGACACTGGATGCCTGCTTCCAGGGCAAGGACTATGAGTTGCACTACGAAATATTCCAGGGCGAATGCAGTCAGACGCAGATTGATCGGCTGACGGCTGTGGCCCGCGAGCAGAAGAGTACCGCAGTCGTGGGCATCGGCGGCGGCAAGATTCTGGACACGGCCAAGGCGGTGGCCCACTATGCGGCTTTGCCGGCAGTGATCGTGCCCACCGTGGCATCTACGGATTCGCCCTGCAGCTCCTTGAGTGTTGTCTACCTGGACAACGGGGAGTTTGACCATTACCTGTTCCTGAACCGCTGCCCCGATATGGTGGTGGTGGATACGGCCGTTGTCGCCAAGGCGCCGGTGGCGCTGCTGGTGGCGGGAATGGGTGACGCTATGGCAACCTATTTTGAAGCGCGCGCCTGCCGGGCCTCCGGCAGCGATAATCAGACGGCCGGCAAGCCAACCCGGGCCGCCACGGGGCTTGCGGCCATGTGCTGGCAGTATCTGCAGCGGGACGGCCTGCGGGCCAAGATCGCGGTGGAGGCCGGTGCCTGCACTGAGGCAGTGGAGACCATCGTGGAGGTGAACACCTATCTCTCCAGCGTGGGATTTGAGAGCGGCGGCTTGGCCGCGGCCCACGCCATCCAGAAGGGCTTCACATTTATCCCCCAGCTTCATGACCTGTACCACGGGAACAAAGTGGCATTCTGCACCCTGGTGCAGCTGGTGATGGAGGATGTGCCCAAGGAGGAGTTGGAGAGTGTGCTGAAGTTCTGCTGCGACGTGGGCCTTCCGGTGTGTTTTTCGGATATGGGCTATGTAACGCTGGAGCACGACCTGTTGAGGAAGGCGGCGGAAAAGGCTTGCGTCCCCGGCGCGACGATCCACAACATGCCCTTTACCGTCACGCCAGAGATGGTGTATCAGGCCATGCTGGCGGCGGACGCCCTGGGAAGGTGCTATCACGTCGGCCGCTGAGGAAGAGGGACCGGAGAAAAATCAAATAACGCGGGATGTCTCCGTCTCTGCTCCGGCAGAGGCGGGGATGAGGAAATTCGGTGAGAGTCCGAAACGTGCCGGCACTGTAAGCGGAAGATTTCGCCTAAACGCCCTTTGGGGCGCTGAACGTGAGTTCGCCATTGGAGCAATCTGAGAAGGTGGGTTGAAAATCGGGGAGACATGGGGATCCCTGCCGCAAGTCAGGAGACCTATCTCGCGGGAAGCGGCGTATTTGCGGGAAGTAAAGCGCGTATTTGTTGTGGGAATATCGGCCACGGCAGCCTTGGCTGCCGTGGCTTTTTTAGGCGTTCGGGCGCGGAAAGGAAAGGGCACAGTGGGAGAGAAGAAAACCTGTCGGTATGCATTTTTTCAAAACCGGGAATGTGAGATGTTCCCCTGTCATGAGGGGATATCGGCAGAGGAGTTCAACTGCCTGTTCTGCTATTGCCCGCTCTACTGCCTGGGGCCTGGCTGCGGCGGAAGCTGGACCTATACCGACCGGGGCGTGAAGAGCTGCGCGGACTGCACCTTCCCCCACAGGCGGGAGAATTACGATGCGGTGCTCCGCCGCTTCCCGGAACTGCAGCGCATGGCAGCGCAGAACTGCGGGGCGGAAAACGATACCAGAGCGAAGAAAGAAGAGAGAACGTGAGCAGACAGAGAAAAAGAGGGATCAACCGGGCGGCGGGGGTGCTGATGGTGCTTCTGATGCTGACCCTCCTGATCTCCTGCGGGGCGGAGGAAGATTCCCATCCCGCCCCCGAGGAAGGCGGAGTGACATTTACAGACGACCTGGGCCGGCAGGTGACTGTGCCCGCAGCGCCCCAGCGGGCAGCGGCGCTGATCGGGAGCTTTGCGGACGTGTGGTGCCTGGCGGGGGGACAGGAGACGCTAGTCGCTGCCGCCGAGGACAGCTGGACCCAGTTTGAACTGGAGCTGGACGAGTCCGTGACAAACCTGGGTGAGGTCAAGACCCCGAATGTGGAGGCACTGCTGGCGGCTAATCCAGACTTTGTCCTGGGGAGTGCCAAGACAGCCGCCGACGTGGAGCTGATGGACCTCCTGGAAGAGCTGGGGATCTCGGTGGCTTACTTCGACATCAGCTCTTTCGGGGACTATCTGCGGATGCTGGACATCTGCACCCAGCTTACCGGCTGCCCGGACAATTACCAGCTCTACGGCGCCCGGGTGGAAGCACAGGTAGAGGTGGCCCGCGGCCGGGCGCAGGACCCGGGGCCTCGGGTGCTCTATATCCGGGCCACCGGCTCCAGCTGCAAGGTGAAGAACAGTCAGAACACGGTTTTGGGAGAGATGCTGGCGGACCTTGGCTGCGTGAACATCGCCGACAGCGAGACGGGCCTTTTGGAGAACCTCAGCCTGGAGACCATAGTGGCGGAGGACCCGGACTACATCTTTGTGGTGGTGCAGGGCAGCGATCCCGCGGACGCGCAGGCGCTGCTGGAGGCCACGCTGCTCTCCAACCCTGCCTGGGAGGGCCTGACCGCGGTGCGGGAGGGCAGATATCACGTGATGGATCAGAGATTGTACAATGTAAAGCCGAATGCACGGTGGGGAGAGGCGTATGAGAAACTGGCGGACATCCTCTATCCGGAGCAGTAACCGGGCCGGCGCTATGGCGATTCTGACGGTGATGATGCTGCTTCTGGCGCTGCTGAGCCTGTGCTTGGGGGCTGAGATGGTGAATCCGGGGAAAATCCTGGCAGAGCTGCTGGAGGGCGGCAGAGATTCTGCGGCTGTGCGCATTTTCCTCTATGTCCGCCTGCCCCGCACCTGTGCCTGCCTGCTGGCGGGCGCCTCCCTGGCAGTGGCCGGGACTATTATTCAAGGCGTACTGGCCAACTCCTTGGCGGCGCCTAGCACCATCGGCGTCAACGCTGGGGCGGGCCTTGCGGTGGCGGTGTGCTGCGCGGTGGCGCCCAGTGCATCTGCGGCCACCCCCTGGGCCGCCATGCTGGGCGCATTCGGCGGCGTGCTACTGGTGTTGTACATCTCTCAGAGGACCGGCGCCTCCAAGATCACCCTGGTGCTGGCGGGGGTGGCGATTTCCAGTATCTTCGGCGCGGGGGTAGATCTGGTGGTCACGTTGGTGCCAGAGGCGCTGAACGGCTATTCGGACTTCCGTATCGGCGGCTTTTCCGGAGTGTCCATGTCCCAGATCATGCCGGCGGTGTGGCCGATCCTCCTGGGCATGGTTGGGGCCCTTTCCCTCCACGGGGAGATGGACGTCCTTCTGCTGGGGACGGAACAGGCGCAGGCACTGGGCTTGCCAGCCAGACGGCTGCGGCTCATCCTTCTGGCGCTTGCGGCTCTGCTGGCAGGAGCGGCCGTCAGCTTTTCCGGACTTCTGGGATTTGTGGGGCTGATCGTGCCTCACATGATGCGCCAGTTGGTGGGCGAGGAGAGTGGGCCGCTTCTGGTGGCCTCCGCCTTGGGCGGGGCGGGACTCCTGTGCGGCTGTGATCTGCTGGCAAGGCTGCTGCTGGCCCCCTATGAGATCCCGGTGGGGATTGTGATGTCTCTGGCGGGCGGGCCCTTCTTCCTGTGGCTGCTGGGCAGAAGGGGGGTGCACGGCCGTGATTGAGCTGCGGAAGCTGAGCTGTGGCTATCGGGAAAACCCGGTGCTGCGGGAGGTGAGTCTCACCTTCCCTATGGGGAAGGTAGTGGTGCTGCTGGGCCCTAACGGCTGCGGCAAGAGCACCCTGCTGCGGACAGCTATGGGCCTTCTGTCCAAGCAGGGGGGCGAGGTCCGTTTTGACGGCGTGGAAATTTCTGCCCTGTCGGCGCGAGAGATCGCAAAAAAGGTGGCCTATCTCTCCCAGTCCAGAAACATCCCGGCCATTACCGCGCGGCGGATGGTGCTCCATGGGCGGTTCCCATACCTCTCCTATCCCCGCCGGTACCGGTCGGAGGATTACGCCATCGTCCAGCGGGCGCTGGAGCAGGCGGACGCGGCGGACCTAGCGGAGCGGCCTGTGGGAGAGCTGAGCGGCGGTCAGCGCCAGAAGGTGTATCTCGCCATGGCGCTGGCGCAGGATACAGATACCGTGCTGATGGACGAGCCAACCACTTATATGGATGTGCGCCATCAGCTGGAAGTAATGGCTATGGCCCGAAAGCTGGCTGGACAGGGCAGAGCAGTGGTGCTGGTGCTCCATGATCTGTCCCTGGCCCTGCGGACGGCGGATGAAGTGGCTGTGCTGGACCGGGGACGGCTTCAGATGGTGGGGACCCCGGAGGAGGTCTTCACCAGCGGTGCTTTGAACAGCGCCTTCGGCGTCACGGTGAAGCGGGTACAGAGTGAGGACGGCTGGCAGTATTACTGCCGGTGAGAGGAGGGGCATATGGGGTATTTTCCCTTTTTTGTGGATCTTCAGGGGAAGGCAGGACTGGTGGTGGGCGCCGGCGCGGTAGCCCGGCGGAAAGTGGAAAAGCTGCTGCCCTTCGGAGCGAGGCTGCGAGTGGTGGCACCGGAGATCTGCCCGGCGCTGCGGGAACTCCCCGGCGTGACGCTGGATCAGCGTCTCTTCCGCCCGGAGGATCTGGAGGGCGTGGATTTTGCAGTGGCTGCCGCCGGCAGCGTCCAGGTGGACCAACAGGTGGCCCGACTGTGCCGCAGGATGGGAATCCCCGTCAACACGGCGGACGGCGGGGAGGGGACCTTCCTCTTTCCGGCGCTCATCCGAAGGGGGATGCTGACGGTGGGGGTCTCCACCGGGGGGGTGAGCCCCGGAGCGGCGGCCTGCCTCCGGGACCGGATGGAGGCGGCGTTGCCGGACCGGACCGAGGAGATCCTCGTGTGCCTGCATGCATACAGGGAGCGTGTCCGCGCCCTGCCGGAGCCCCTCCGGCGGCAGGCCCTGGCGGCGGCCCTGGAAGCGTGCCTGGAGCGTGGGCGTCCCCTGGAGCCCGCGGAACAGGAGCGGCTCCTGGAAGAATACAGGACGGGAGGAGAGAGGAAATGAGAGGATGCGTATATCTGGTAGGTGCCGGCTGCGGCCGGGCGGATCTGATCACCCTGCGGGGGCTGCGGCTGCTGCAGTGCTGTGACGTGGTGGTCTATGATGACCTGATCGACCGGCATCTGCTGGAGGCGGCACCGCAGGCGGCGGAGCGGCTGTATGTGGGGAAGCGGCTGGGCCGCCACTCCACGCCTCAGGAGGAGATCTCCCGTCTCCTCGTGAAAAAGACCCTGGAGGGCAAGGTGGTGGTCCGGCTGAAGGGGGGAGATCCCTTCGTCTTCGGACGGGGCGGCGAGGAAATGGAGGCGCTGCTCTCCGCAGGCATCCCCTGCGAGGAGGTGCCGGGGATCACCTCTGCGGTGGCCGTTCCGGCGGCGGTGGGAATCCCGGTGACTCACCGGGGAGTCAGCCGCAGCTTCCACGTGATCACCGGCCACACCTTTGATGAGCGGGGGGAGCCCGCTGGCGGCTGGGGCACCCTGGCCAATCTGGAGGGGACGCTGGTGTTTCTCATGGGGCTGGCCAATCTGGAGGGGATTGCAGACGGGCTGCTCTCGGCGGGAAAGCGCGCTGAGACTCCGGCAGCGGTGATCTCCAGCGGAATGGGCCCCCGGCCAGTGGCGGTGCGGGCTCCGCTGGCCCAGCTGGCGGAAAAGACCCGGGCCGCGGAGCTGAAGGCTCCGGCCATCATCCTGGTGGGGCCCACGGCGGCACTGGACTTTTCCGCCACGGTGGAACATCCCCTCTCCGGCGTGCGGGTGGGTGTCACCGGCACGGCTGGGCTTCGGCAGAAGCTGCAGGAGCTGCTGACCGAGTTGGGCGCCGTGGTGGAGACTGCGGCGGGCTTGACCGTGGAGGAGCTTCCACTCCCCCTCCGGCTGGAGGCCCTGTGTGCCGGAAGAAACCCCTGGCTGGTGTTCACCAGCGCCAATGGCGTGGACATCTTTTTCCGCAAGGCCCGACGGGAGGGCCTGGATCTGCGGCGCCTGGCCGCCTGCCGTTTCGCGGTGATCGGTGCGTCCACCGGACGGCGTCTGGCCAGCCACGGCATCCAGGCGGACCTGTGCCCGGCGACCTATACCAGTGCGGGTCTGGCGGAGGCTCTGAAGGGGCGGCTGGAGCCCGGGGATCAGGTGGTGCTGCTCCGCTCCCGGCAGGGGACGGAGGTGCTGCCCCAGCTGCTGGCCCGGTGGGGATACGAGGTTCGGGAGCTGTCCCTGTATTCTTTGCGGGGAGAGCGCACCTGGGATGAAAAGCGCCCTCTGGACTATCTGCTGTTCGCCAGCGCCGGCGGCGTGGAGGCGTTTTTCGCCGGCGGCGATGTGGCGGAGGGGGCCGTGTGCGTGTGCATCGGGCCGGTGACGGCCCGGGCGCTGGCGGGCCACGGCTATCGGACTTTTCTGACGGCGGCGGAGATCTCCGCGGAGGGACTTGTGCAGGCAATCCTGCGCCACCACGCAGGCGGGGAACAGGCAGAGGGGGAACCTATCAGAGAACCGGAGCTGAAGGATTTCCGGACAGGGACCCGAGAAAATAAAAAAGGAGAATCGACATGAAAAAATGGGAGAAAAACCTCGTCTCAGCGGCCGGCGCTCTGGCGCTGGTCCTGTGCGCCGTCCCAGAGGCTTCCGCTATGCACATCATGGAGGGATACCTGCCCCCGGTGTACTGTGTGGCGTGGGGGGCGCTGTGCCTGCCCTTCCTGGCATGGGGGCTGGCGTCCATCCGCCGTCTGGTCCGGGAACAGCGCAAGGCGCTGCTTCTGCTGGCCATGGCCGGCGCCTTTGTATTCGTCATCTCCTCGCTGAAGATCCCCTCTGTCAGCGGTAGCTGCAGCCACATGACAGGCACCGGCTTGGCGGCGGTCCTCTTCGGTGCGCCCGCGGCGGCGGTGCTGGGGCTGATCGTGCTGGTGTTCCAGGCCCTTCTGCTGGCCCATGGGGGGCTGACTACCCTGGGGGCAAACACATTCAGCATGGGCGTGGCCGGACCTCTGGTCAGCTTCGGCCTGTATAAACTCTGGGAGAAGCTGGGCCTGCCCCGGCTAGCGGGGGTGTTCCTGGCGGCGTTTGCCGGTGACCTCTTTACTTACTGTGTCACCAGTCTCCAATTGGCGCTGGCCTATCCCAGCCCGGTGGGCGGCGTGGCCGCCAGCGCGGTGGAGTTCCTGGGGGTGTTCGCTCCCACCCAGCTGCCTCTGGCCGTGGTGGAGGGAATCCTCACCATGCTGGTGGTCATGGGCCTGGAGACCTATGCCCGCCCGGAACTGCGGACCATCGGCTACATGAAGGAGGTATGAGCCATGACGAAGAATCAGAAGATCACAGCTGTCTCCCTGATCGCGGTGGGACTGATCGTGCTGGTGCCCCTGTTCGCTCTGCGGGGGGCGGAGTTTGGCGGAAGTGATGACGCCGGCAGCCAGATGGTGGAGCAGATCCAGGGCGAGAGCTATGAACCCTGGTTCACCCCTGTGCTGGAGCAGGTGCTGGGCGGAGAGCTGCCCGGCGAGGTGGAGAGCCTCTTTTTCTGCCTGCAGACCGGTATCGGCGTAGGGGTCCTGGCGTTTGGCTTCGGCTATCTGGTGGGACGGAGCCGGGAGAGAAAACGGCATGAACGGCAGGAGGAGTGAGAGCGTATGACGGGAGTCCTGGCCGCCGGTGTGGTGTTCTGCCTGCTGCTGGGCAGGATGCCGGTGGGCTGGACCGCTGCGCTGTCGGTGCTGGCGGGGCTTTTGCTGCTGGCGGGCCACGCCCACGGCGGTGTGCTGACCATGGATGTGTATGCACACCGCTCCCGTCTCTCCGGATGGAACGCCCCCCTGAAAATGGCCGGCAGCGCGGTTCTACTGGTGCTGTGCGTGGCGTCGCCGGGGGCACGGATGCCCCTGATCCTGGCGCTGGTGCTGTGCGGGATGACTGCCTGGGGCGGAGGATTGGGGGCCAGGCGGTATCTGGCGCTGTTCCGGCTGCCGGCGGTCTTTATGCTGCTCTCGGCCCTGGCGCTGCTGTGGACCTATGCCCATGAGCCGGAGGGGGTGCTCTCCATTCCCTGCTTCGGCGGCTGGCTGGTAGTGACGGGAGAGTCCCAGGCCATGACGGGACTGGTGCTGGCCCGGGCTGTGGGGGCGGTGAGCTGTCTGTACTTCCTCAGCCTGACCACCCCTGTGCCGGAGGTGCTCTCCGTCCTGCGGCGGCTGCGGATGCCCGGCGTGCTTCTGGACCTGGCGATCCTGATCTACCGGTATATCTTCATTCTGCAAACAGCCTGCCGCGGGATGCGGGACGCCGCTGCCAGCCGCCTGGGATATGACGGCCTGGCAAGGAGCCTGCGGACCACCGGCATGGTGTACGGCAGGGTGCTGGCAAAGAGCTTCCGGCGGGCCGGCACCTGCTTTGACGCCATGGAGAGCCGCTGCTGCGGCGGGGAGATCTGCTTCCTTCCCCGTTCCGCGCCGCCCCGCCCTGTGGAGCTGTGGGTCTTCGCGGGATTGATGGCGCTCTCTGCCGGACTGCTGGCGGCGGAAATTGCTTGAGGAGGGCTTATGGAGGAACTGCTGCGCTTTGAAAATGTGTCCTTTGCCTATGAGGAAGGGCGGGAGGAGTATCCAGCCCTGCGCGGGTGCAGCGTGACGGTCTCGGCCGGGGAGCGGATCGCCGTGCTGGGAGAGAACGGGGCGGGCAAGTCCACCTTCTTCCTGCTGGCCAACGGCGTTCTTCGGCCGTGGGAGGGAACGGTGTATTTTCTGGGGCACCCTGTGGGGAGGCGGGAGCTCAACGACCTGCGCCGGGGCGTGGGACTGGTGTTTCAGGACCCGGACGTACAGATCCTGGGCGGAACGGTGGAGGAGGAGATCAGCTTCGGCCCCATGAACCTTCGCCTGCCCCGGCAGGAGGTGGTCCGCCGGGTGGAGGCGGCCCTGGAGCAGCTTCAGATCACCCATCTGCGCGCCCGGGCGCCTCAATACCTCTCCGGCGGGGAGAAAAAGCAGATCTCCATTGCCGACGTACTGGCCATGGAGCCGCGGCTGCTGCTGCTGGATGAACCGGCCGCCAGCCTTGATCCCAGGCACCGCCGGATCTTTGAGAAAACTTTGACGATGCTGGAGTCCTGGGGAATGTCCCTGATGGTGTCCACCCATGACGTGGACTTCGCCTGGCGCTGGGCGGAACGGGTCCTGGTGTTCCGCAGCGGTGAGCTTGCGGCAGATATGCCCCCCGAGAACCTGTTCCGGGACAGAGAGCTGCTGGAGGGCTGCGGCCTGGAGCAGCCCGTCCTGTTCCGGGCCGGAGAGGCGCTGGGGCTTGAGCCGCTCCCCAGGACCCTGGAGGAATTCGAGACCGCCGCCCGCCTGCTGGCCGGGACGGCAAAAAGGGAGGAAGGGACATGAAAAAAGCACTGCTGTGTGTCAGCTTCGGGACCAGTGTGCCGGAGGCCCGCGGGAGCATTGAGGCGGTAGAGGCGGCCCTGAAGCGGACGGCACCGGACCGCCGTCTGGCCCGGGCTTTCACCAGTACGATCATCCGCCGGCTCCTGTCCGCCCGGGGAGAGGAGATCCCGGGCGTGTCCGGCGCCCTGGAACAGCTCGCGGAGCAGGGAGTGGAGGATGTGCTGGTTCAGCCCACCCACATTCTCTTTGGCAATGAGTACGAAAAGATCTGCCGGGAGATGGCCCCCTGGAAGGACCGTTTCGCGGCGCTGACGCTGGGGCCGCCCCTGCTGGGCGGCACTGACGACCTGCGGCAGCTTGCGCAGGTCCTGTCGGCAGCCTGGCCGGCGCAGGAGGATGAAGCCCTGGTGCTCTTTGGACATGGAACGGACCACTTCGCGAATGTCATGTATGCGGCACTGCAGACGGTGTTCCAAATCCAGGGCCGTGAGGATGTTCTAGTTGGCACCGTGGAGGGCTGGCCCGCCTATGAGGAGGTGTCCGCTCAGCTCCGGAGGAGCGGGCGGAGAAGGATCCGCCTGGCACCGCTGATGCTGGTGGCCGGGGACCATGCCCTCAACGATATGGCCGGCCCGGAGGATAGCTGGCGCACCCGGCTGGAGGCGGAGGGATACCGCCTGCGCTGCGAGATGCAGGGCCTGGGTCAGCTGCGGGGCGTACAGGAGATGTACTGCCGCCATCTGGAGCAGGTGCTGCGGAGGGAGACGGCAGATGGCCTTTGAGCATTACATCCGCAGCGGACAGAAATGGCTGCGGCAGGGGTATACCACCGGCACCTGCGCCGCCCTGGCCGCAGCCGGAGCCACCCGTTTTCTTCTGACCGGGTCCCCTCCACAGACCGCGGCGCTGGTGACACCTAAGGGCCTGGAGGTGGAGGCCCCGCTGCTCCGGCAGGCCCTGAAGGGGGACTGCGCCTCCTGCGCGGTGGAAAAAGACGGCGGCGATGACCCTGACGTGACCCACGGGTGCCTGATCTTTGCCGACGTGGCCCGTATCGCCGCCGGGGTGGAGATTGACGGGGGAGAGGGCGTCGGCCGGGTGACGCGCCGGGGGCTGGACCAGCCTGTGGGCGCCGCCGCGATCAACCATGTGCCCAGACAGATGATTGCCGCCGCTGTGGAGCGGGAGTGCCGGGCCGCCGGCTATAACGGCGGCATCCGGGTGGTGATCCGCATCCCCGGCGGCGAGGAACTGGCCCGGCGGACCTTCAACCCTCACTTGGGAATTGAGGGGGGACTCTCCATCCTGGGAACCTCCGGCGTGGTGGAACCCATGAGCCAGCAGGCCCTTGTGGACACCATCGGCGTGGAGCTGCGGCAGGCCAGAGCCTATGGCGCGGACCGCCTGCTGCTGACCCCCGGAAATTACGGACTGGATTTTCTGTGCCGGAGCGGGCTGGAGCTGCCCGGCGTCCCATGTGTCAAGTGCTCCAACTTCCTGGGGGAGGCGCTGGATATGGCCGGGGGAGAGGGCTTTTCCGCCGTGGTGGTGGTGAGCCATGCGGGAAAGCTCGTCAAAGTGGCTGGCGGGGTGATGAACACCCACTCCCGGTTGGCGGACTGCCGGATGGAGATCCTGGTGGCCCATGCCGCAGTCCAGGGGGCGGATCAGGTACTGTGCCGCCGACTGATGGAGGTTGCCACAGTGGACGCCGGAATCGCTCTTCTGGAGGAGGCCGGACTCCGCCGGCCGGTGATGGCCAGCCTGATGGCCGCCATTCAGACCCATCTGGAGCGGCGGGCAGGCGGTGTCTTCCAGGTGGGCGCGGTGATGTTTTCCAACGAATACGGCCTGCTGGGGCAGACCCGCCAGGCAGAGGAACTTTTGTCAAGATGGAGGAGCGCATGAGAAAGGGAGTATTTTATGGAGTGGGCGTGGGCCCCGGCGATCCGGAGCTGATGACGTTGAAGGCGGTGCGGCTTCTGGAGCGGTGCCGTGTTGTGGCCGCGCCCCAGACGAAAAACGGCGAGATGCTGGCCCTGCGCATCGCTGCCGGGGCGGTGGACCTCAAGGGGAAGACCGTGGTGCCCCTCTCCTTTTCCATGAACCGGGATCCCGCTGTGCTGGAGCAGACCCACCAGAGGGCGGCCCGCACGGTGGCGGAGTTCCTGGACCGGGGAGAGGATGTGGCCATGCTGAACCTGGGAGACGTGTCCATCTACGCCACCTGCTCGTATCTTGCGGAGCTTCTGCGGGGGCAGGGCTATGAGACGGTGATGATTGCCGGGGTCCCCAGTTTCTGCGCGTCGGCGGCCAGGCTGGGGGTGAGCTTGACGGAGATGAACCAGGGGCTACACATCCTGCCGGGCAGTGCCGACACGGAGGCTGCCCTGGCATTGCCGGGCACGAAGGTGCTGATGAAATCCGGCCAGCAGCTCCCGGCGATCCTGCACAGCCTTGAGAGCCGCGGCCTTCTGGCGGAGAGTATGCTGGTGGAGAACTGCGGCCTGCCGGGCGAGGCGGTGTACCCGGACCTTTCCCGGGAGAGGCCGCCGGAACACACAGGCTATTTTGCCACATTGATTGTGAGGAGATGAACGTATGGTGCACTTTGTCGGCGCCGGCCCCGGCGCCCCGGACCTGATCACCCTGCGGGGGGCGGAGCTGCTGCGCTCCGCCGATGTAATCATCTATGCCGGGAGCCTGGTGAACCCGGCGCTTCTGAAGATGGCGGGGGAGGACTGTGAGATCTACAACAGCGCGGAGATGACTCTGGAGGATGTCCTGGAGGTCATGGAGCGGGCGGAACGGGAGAAGAAGAACACTGTCCGGCTCCACACCGGGGACCCGTGCCTGTATGGGGCCATCCGGGAGCAGATGGACGCGCTGGACAGCCGTGGCATCCCCTATGACGACACGCCGGGCGTCTCCAGCTTCTGCGGCGCGGCAGCGGCTCTCGGGGCCGAATATACGCTCCCGGACGTCAGCCAGAGCGTGATCATCACCCGCATGGCCGGCCGGACCCCGGTACCGGAGGGGGAGAATCTGGCCTCCCTAGCGTCTCATGGGGCCTCCCTGGTGCTGTTCCTCTCTGCGGGGATGCTGGATAAGGTCCAGGAGGAGCTGCTCCGGGGGGGAGCCTACACGGCGGAGACCCTGGCGGCCCTGGTGTACAAGGCCACCTGGCCGGAGGAGAAAGTGGTCCGCTGTACCGTGGGGACGCTGGCCCGCACTGCGCAGGAGGCAGGCATTCGCAAAACTGCCCTGGTGCTGGTGGGGGATTTCCTGGGAGATGCCTACAGCCGCAGTAAGCTGTATGACCCGGCCTTTACTACGGAATTCCGGGAGGGGAGGCCGTGAGCGGGCGGGATATCGCCTTCGCCGCCTTTACCGACCGGGGCGCCGCCTTGGCGGAGCGGCTGCGCCAAGAACTGGGAGGCACACTGACGAGGATCGGGGCGGGCCAGGGAATTTCCTTGGGGAATTGGACCCGGGACGCCTTCCAGACAGGCTGCCGGGCGCTGGTCTTTGTGGGCGCTGTGGGTATCGCTGTGCGGGCAATTGCACCCTGCCTGCAGAGCAAGGCCGTGGACCCGGCGGTGGTGGCTGTGGACGAAGGAGGGCGCTATGCTGTGCCGGTAGCCTCCGGGCACCTGGGCGGCGCCAACGATCTGGCCAGGGAGATTGCCCGGATCTGCGGTGCGGAGGCGGTGATCACCACCGCCACGGATCTCCGGCACGCCTTTGCTGTGGACGAGTGGGCACGCCGGCAGGGGTGCGTTGTGACAGAGCCCGGCAAGATCAAGGAGATCTCCTCCCGAGCGCTGCGGGGGGAGAGCATCCGCGTCTTCTCCCGCTGGCCTGTGTCAGGAACGCCCCCGGAGGGCGTGCTCCTGACCGGAGAGGAAGGATGTCACGTGAGGGTGGATGTGGGCCGGGGAGATGGCAGAGCCCTTTCGCTGGTGCCCCGGGTGGCGGTCCTGGGGGTCGGCTGTAGGAGGGGCACCTCACGGGAAACTCTGGAGGCGGTCTTTTCAGCCCTGTGCAGAGAGACCGGGCTGTGGCCGGAGGCGGTGGTCCTTGCGGCTACCATCGATCTCAAGGCGGCGGAGCCGGGGCTTCTGACCTTCTGCGCCTCCCGGGGGTGGCCGCTAGCGGCCTATTCTACCAGCCAGCTCATGGCAGTGGAGGGGACTTTCACTGCCTCCGAGTTTGTCAGGCGCGTCACCGGGACGGACAATGTATGTGAACGAAGCGCCGCCCTGGCTGCAGGGGGCGCTATTTGGACGGGAAAACACGCAGGAGACGGCATCACCATGGCGGTAGCCCTGCGGCCGGTTTCCCTGGATTGGAGATGGACGAATGCGTAAAGTGTATGTAGTGGGGCTGGGTCCCGGGGACAGTCGCTGCCTCACCGCCGAGGCGCGCAGCGCCCTGGATGAGGCCCATGTGCTGTGCGGCTATGGGGTGTATGTGGATCTTGTAGCGCCCCTGTATCCTGAAAAAGAGGTGTTCACCACCCCCATGACCCAGGAGTTGGAACGCTGCCGCTGGGCGCTGGAGAGCGCCCGGAGCGGCCGGACCACCGCCCTGGTGTGCAGTGGAGACGCGGGGGTCTACGGTATGGCGGGGCCCCTTCTGGAGCTGGCCCGGGACTACCCGGAGGTAGAGGTGGCAGTGGTGCCGGGGATCACTGCGGCACTTTCCGGCGCTGCGGTGCTGGGTGCGCCGCTGGGGCACGACTTCTGTGTGGTCTCCCTGTCGGATCTGCTGACGCCCTGGGAAACTATCAGCCGGCGGCTGGAGTGCGCCGCCGCTGGGGACTTTGCCCTGTGCCTGTACAATCCCGCCTCCCGCAAGCGGCGGGACTATCTGCGCCGGGCCTGTGAGATATTGCTGCGCCATCGGTCCGGAGACACGGTGTGCGGCTGGGTGCGCAACATCGGCCGGGAGGGGCAGGAGTCCCGCCTGCTGACGCTGCGGGAGCTGCGGGAGGAGCAGGTGGACATGTTCACCACGGTCTTTGTGGGCTCCTCCACCACCATCCTGGCGGAGGGCCATATGGTGACGCCCCGGGGGTATCGCCAGAGATGAACATTCTGATTTTCGGCGGCACCACAGAGGGGCGGGAGATATCGCACCTTCTGGCAGAGCGGGGAGCGCAGGTGCTGGTGTGTGTGGCCACCGAATACGGCCGGGAGGAGCAGGGGAAAGCCCCCGGGATCACGGTGCTGACCGGACGGAAGGACAGGACGGCGATCCTCTCGCTGCTGGAGGGAGCGGACCTGTGCATCGACGCTACGCACCCTTACGCGGAAAATATCTCCCGGACTCTCCGGGATGCCTGTGACGCCGCGGGCGTGCCTCTGCGGCGTCTGCTGCGTCGGGAGAGCGCTGCAGACGGGATCCAGGTGGCGGACGCGCCTGCCGCCGCCGCTCTGCTGGCGCAGGAGCGGGGCAACATCCTGCTGACCACCGGCAGCAAAGAGCTGGGGGCTTTTTCCGCCATTGAGCCGCAGCGGCTTTATCCCCGGGTCCTGCCCAGCCATGAGAGCCTTTCAGCCTGTGAGGCCGCGGGCATCCCCCACCGGAACATTCTGGCCATGCAGGGACCTTTCTCCCAGGAACTTAACGAGGCGTTGATTCGCCAGTACCACATCGCTTGGGTGGTCACCAAGGACGGCGGCGCCGCTGGGGGATTCCCAGAAAAGGCCCGGGCGGCGGAGACTACGGGAGCGGAGCTGATCGTGCTGTGCCGCCCGGAGGATCAGGGAGAGGATCTGGCATCTATTGTAAAACTGTGCGAGGAGATGATGAGATGACGCTGACACTGGTGGGCATGGGCTGCGGCAGTGCAGCCACGCTTACGGAGGAGGGGAGGCAGGCTCTTTTGCAGGCGGACCTTCTGATCGGCGCGTCCCGGCTGCTGGAGGACCTGCCGGAGGGATGCACCTCCCGCCGGAGGGCGGCGGTCCGCACGGAGGAGATTCTGGAGCTGCTGCACCTTGAGGGGGCACAACGGCCTTGTGTGCTCTTCAGCGGAGACACGGGGATCCACTCCGGCGCCAGCCAGCTGCTGCGCCGCCTGCAGGAGATGGGGGGGGAGGATATCCGCGTGCTCCCCGGAATCTCTAGCGTGCAGCTGCTGGCAGCCCGCCTGGGCAGACCCTGGCAGGATTGGAATCTGTGCTCTGCCCACGGTACGGACTGCGACCCTGTGCCTGCCGTGATGGACGGCCGCCCGGCCTTCTTCCTCACCGGCGGCGCTGATGGACCCGCCCGCCTGTGCCTGGCCTTTGCGGAGGCGGGACTGGGCGGCCTTCCGGTAACGGTGGGGGAACGCCTCTCCTATCCGGACGAGCGTGTGGTGTGCGGGACGGCGGAGTCGTTTTCCCACAGGAAATTTGACTCGCTCTCGGTGCTGCTGGCGGAGGCGGCGGAACCGTCCGCTGTCCGGCGCACCCCTGGATTTGCGGACGAGGCCTTTTTGCGGGGCAATGTTCCCATGACGAAGCAGGAGGTTCGCGCCGCTGCCCTGGCGAAGCTGGCCATTCGGCCCGGGGACACCGTCTGGGATGTGGGGGCCGGCACTGGAAGTGTCTGCGTGGAGATGGCCCTGGCGGCCCGGTGGGGCCGGGTATATGCTGTGGAGCGCCAGCCGGAGGCCTGCGGACTGATCCGGCAGAATCGGGAACGGTTCGGCGCCTGGAACCTCACCGTGGTGCCCGGGCGCGCGCCGGAGGCTCTGGCCGAGCTGCCTGCGCCGGACGCGGTATTTGTGGGCGGCAGCGGCGGAGAGCTGGCAGACATCCTGACGGCTGCAATGGAGCGGAATCCGGCGGCCCGCATCTGTGTCTCCGCTGTCACTCTGGAGACGCTGGCCGCGGCTACTGCGGCCCTGACAGCTGCGGGACGGGAGGCGGAGGTATGCCAGATCGCGGTGAGCCATGCCAGGGCGGCGGGGAGGTATCATCTTCTGACGGCTGCAAACTCGGTTTTCCTCATCTGCGCGAAGGCGCCTGCGGGAGAGGAGCCGTGATCCGGCTGATGGTGTCCGCCCCAGCATCCTCCTCCGGGAAGACCGCCGTCACTTGCGCACTTCTGACGGCGCTGCAGCGCCGGGGGCTGGACCCCTGCGCCTTCAAATGCGGGCCGGATTATATCGATCCCATGTTTCACCGCTCCGTACTGGGTGTGGAGAGCCATAATCTGGACCTGTTCTTCACGGAGAGGGCGGCCATGAAGAATCTCTTTGACCAGTGGTGCCTGGGCCGCGGGGCGGCGGTGTGCGAGGGGGCCATGGGCCTGTACGACGGTGTGGGCGGCACGGATCAGGCCAGCGTCTGGCAGGTGGCGGATGCCCTGGAGCTGCCGGTGCTGCTGGTGGTGCGCACCGGCGGCGCGGGGCTGACGCTGGCCGCGCAGATCCGGGGGCTTCAGAGCTTCCGGGAGAACAGCCGCCTGAGGGGAATCCTGCTCAACCAGTGCCGGCCGGAACTGTGCCGCCACCTTGCTCCGATGCTGGAGCGGGAGACGGGCCTTCCGGTGCTGGGATGCCTGCCCCGGGAGGAGCGGGCGGAGGTCCCGAGCCGCCACCTGGGGCTGTACACCGCCGGTGAAATCCAGGATCTGCGGGCGCGGATCGGACTGCTGGCCGACGCGCTGGAGAGGCATGTGGATCTGGATCGGCTGCTGGAACTGTTCAGCGGGCCGGATTGGCCGGGAGATCCCGCGCCGCCGGTGCCCGGACATGGAACCGCCATTGCAGTGGCCCGGGACGAGGCGTTTTGCTTTACCTATGCCGAGACGCTGGAGACCCTGGCCCGGGCTGGCGCGCGGCTGCTGTTTTTCAGCCCCCTCCGGGACCGGGCCATCCCGGAGGGGAGCTGCGGACTGTATCTGCCGGGGGGATACCCGGAGCTGCATGCCGCGGCCCTGGCACAAAACAGCGCCATGCGGGCGCAGATCCGCGCTGCGGTGGAGAATGGCATGCCCACAGTGGCGGAGTGCGGCGGCTTTTTATATCTGGGACGGGCTCTGCAGGACGCTCAGGGACATCCGTGGCCGATGGCCGGCTTGCTGCCTGGGGAGGGGTTCCCCACAGGGAAGCTGGTGCGCTTTGGTTATGCCGTGCTCACAGCAGAGGAGGAGAGCCTGCTCTTCCGCCCGGGAGAGCAGGTGCCGGTCCATGAGTTTCACCATTGGGACAGCTCTCATAACGGCGGAGCTTTTAAAGCAGAAAAAACGGGGACAGGCCGGAGCTGGCAGTGCGGGTTTGCGTCCCCGACGCTGTACGCAGGGTTCCCGCACCTGTATTTTGCAGGCAGCCCGCAGATGGCGGAGCGGTTTGTCGCCGCGGCGGAGCGATATGGAAAGGAGCGGAGAATAGGGTATGAACTTGCGGGAAGTTGTGGAGAAGATTGGACCTGAGGACCAGGGGGCCCGGGAGGAGGCCCACCGACGCTGGAGCGCCTGTGCAAAGCCCCTAGGAGGACTGGGATTTCTGGAGACGGTGGTGGAGAACGTGGCCGCCCTTACGGGGAGTACCGCAGTGGATTTCGGCCACCGGGCACTGCTGGTATTGTGCGCCGACAACGGGGTGGTGGCCCAGGGGGTCACCCAGTCCCCCAGCTCCGTCACAGCGGCAGTGGCGGGGAATCTGGCCGCCGGACGCAGCTCTGTCTGCATGATGGCGAAGGTGGCTCGCTGCCGTGTGGTGCCGGTGGACATGGGAATCCTGGACTTTTCCGGCCTTCCTGGCCTGCTGGACCGCCGGATGGGCAACGGAACCCAGGATATCTCCGTGGGACCCGCCATGACCCGCCGTCAGGCCGAGCAGGCGGTGCTCACCGGAATCGAGCTGGTCCGGGAACAGCAGGAGCAGGGATGCCGTCTGCTGGCCACCGGAGAGATGGGCATCGGAAACACCACCACCTCCAGCGCGGTTGCCTGTATGCTTTTAGGCCGGCAGGTCCAGGAGCTGACCGGCCGGGGCGCCGGACTGTCGGACCAGGGCCTCCGGCGGAAGATCGAGGTGATCCGCCGGGCAATTGCAGTGAACCGGCCCGACCCGGAGGACCCTCTGGATGTGCTGAGCAAATTGGGCGGCTTTGACATTGCGGGACTGTGCGGGATATTCCTGGGCGGCGCGCTGTACGGCATCCCGGTGCTAATCGACGGAGTAATCAGTTCCGCTGCGGCTCTGTGTGCGGAGAGGCTGTGTCCAAACTCTGCCAAAGCCATGGTGGCGAGTCATGTCTCCCAGGAGCCGGCGAGCCGCCTTCTGCTAGAGGCCCTGGGCAAGCGCCCGCTGATCACGGCGGGTATGCACCTTGGAGAGGGCACCGGCGCCGTGGCAGCCATCCCCCTGCTGGACATGGCTCTGGCGGTGTACCAGGGCAGCAGCACCTTCGACGAGACGGGGATCGAGGCCTATCAGCCTTTGGGAGGTCAGCCATGATGACGCTTGTGGTAGGCAGCTCCGCCAGCGGAAAGAGCGCCTGGGCAGAGGAACTGGCGGTGCACTCCCCCGGCAGGCCCCGGATCTACATCGCCACCATGGAGCCCTCTGATGAAGAGTGTCTGCGGCGCATCGACCGCCACCGGCAGATCCGGGCCGGCCGAGGCTTTGTGACGGTGGAGTGCTACCGGAATCTCAGGAACCTGTCCATTCCCACGGGGAGCACGGCTCTGCTGGAGTGCATGGGAAATCTGTGCGCCAACGAGCTGTTCCGGCCGGGGGACACTCCCGCGTCGGCACTGGAGGCGGTCCTGCGGGGCGTGGACGCCCTGCGCCGCCAGTGCGGGGAGCTGATCGTGGTCTCCAATGAGGTGTTCTCCGGCGGCAGTCAATATGGCGAGGGGACGCTGGAGTACCTGCGGCTGCTGGGAGAGGCCAACCGGATCCTGGCGGCCTGGGCGGACTCTGTCTGCGAGGTGTCCTGCGGGATTCCAATCTATCACAAGGGGGGAGAGCAATGCTGATCCTGGAGACCGCCGCCGTGGCCTTCTCCATGTTCTCGGCGCTGCCGGTGCCGCAGCCTGTCTGGAATCAGCGGAATATGCGCTATGCCATGTGCGCCTTTCCCCTGGTGGGACTGGTGCTGGGGGCGCTGTGGTGGTGCTGGGCGGCTCTTTGCTGCCGCCTGGCCCTGCCGGAGCTGCTGCGGGGCGCGGGATTGTGCCTGCTGCCGGTGGCGGTGACGGGCGGCATCCACTTGGATGGCTATGCCGATACCAGCGACGCACTGGCAAGTCACGCCCCCCCGGAGCGGCGCCGGGAGATCCTGTCAGATTCTCACTGCGGTGCCTTTGCCATCATTCGCCTGTGCACCTATTTTGTGGGGTATTTTGCACTCTGTACCGCTGTGGATCCCACGGAACCGGCTGCATTGTGCATGGGACTGTCCTTCGCCCTCTCCCGGGCCATGTCGGGGTTTGCCATCACGGCCTTTCCGCTGGCCAAGGACACAGGGCTGGCCCATACGTTTGCTTCCGCCGCCCACCGGGGGCGGGCGCGAACCATCCTGGTAGTCACGATGCTTCTGACTGGAGTGCTGATGTGGGTCCTGGGCGCTATACCCGGCACTGCTATGACGGTAGCGGCCGCGGTGGTGATGTGGCACTACATCCGCACCGCCCGGACCAAATTCGGTGGGATCACAGGCGACCTGGCCGGCTGGTTTATGCAGAGAGCGGAATTTTGGATGCTGGCGGCGCTGGTGGCCTGCCAGCAGGTGGAGGAGCTGCTATGATATTCATTACCGGACCGCTGTTTGCCGGAAAGCGGCAGGCGGCGATGAGGCTTTTGGGCTGGAGCCGTGAGGAACTGGAGAAAAAGGCTGTCTGGGACGTGCAGGACCTAGCCCCGAACGCGGAGGACCTGGAGGCCCTTGCCCGGCGGCTGAGCGACTATCCCGTAGTCATCGCCACGGAGGTGGGAGGGGGCGTGGTGCCTGCCGATCCGGCGGAGCGGGTCGCCCGGGAGGCGGCTGGCCGCCTCAGCTGCCTGCTGGCGCAGCGTGCACAAACTGTTGTGCGGGTATTTTGTGGGATTCCCACCGTGCTCAAGGGGGCTTTGGGATGAGAGTGTATCTGCTGCGTCATGGGCGCACGGCCTATAACGATGAGCAACGCTATCAGGGCCTGCGGGACATCCCGCTCTCCCAGACGGGGGAGGAGGAGCTGCGGCCTGTGGAAGAGGCACCGGAGACCGTCTACGTCTCGCCACTGAGCCGGGCGCGCCGCACGGCAGAGCTGCTCTTTCCCCACGCCCGCCAGGTGCCTGTGGAGGGGTTCCGGGAGATGGACTTCGGGGCCTTTGAAGGGCGCAATTACAAGGAGATGGAGCATGACGCGGCCTACCGGGCCTGGGTGGAGGGCGGCTGCGAGGGGACCTGCCCCGGGGGGGAGAGCCGTGGACAGTTCTGCCGCCGGGTGCGGGAGGCATTTTCTGATTTGATGGATGCCACGCTCGCCCGGAGCGAGGAGTGGGTTGTCGTCGTGGCCCACGGCGGTGTGCTGATGGCGGCGCTGGAGACATTCGCCCGGCCCGGGCGGCCGTATTTCCAGTGGACGGCCCCCTGCGGAGGTGGGTTTGCGCTGGAGACGGACAAGGGGCTCTGGAGACGGGAACACGCCCTGCAACTCACAGGGGAGCTTTGGTATGGGAAAGGCGGAGAGCGATGCTGATTCTTGGAGCTGCGGTGTGCGGCTTTCTCCTGGATCTGCTGCTGGGAGATCCGGAGTGGATGCCCCACCCGGTGGTGCTGATGGGAAAGATCATCTCCAGGGCGGAGGGCACCCTCCGGCGGAGATTCCCTCCCACCCCGGGAGGAGAGATCGCTGCGGGGACCATTCTGGCGGCACTGCTGCCGCTTGGGACGCTGGCCTTTTGCGGCGGCGTGTGCTTCCTGGCCCTGTGCATCCATCCGGCGCTCTGTTTCGCTGTCCAGACGCTCTGGTGCTGGCAGGCCCTGGCGATGCGGGGGCTGCTGCAGGAGAGCGCGGCGGTCCAAAGGCAGTTGGAACGGGAGAATCTTCCTGCGGCCAGGGCCGCGGTGGGGCGCATCGTGGGCCGGGACACGGACCGCCTGACGGCGGAGGGCGTCATCCGGGCGGCAGTGGAGACTGTGGCGGAGAATTTCTGCGACGGTGTGGCAGCGCCCCTTCTGTATATGTTCCTCGGCGGCGCGCCCCTAGCGCTAGCCTATAAGGCCGTCAACACCATGGACAGCATGGTGGGGTATAAAAACGAGCGGTATCTGTACTTCGGCCGGCCGGCGGCCCGGCTGGACGACGCTGCCAATTACCTGCCCGCCCGCACCGCGGCGCTGTTCTGGATAGCCGGGGCGGGCCTTACCGGCCAGAGTGCCGCCGGAGCCTTCCGGATCTGGCGGCGGGACAGGCGCTGCCACGCCAGTCCCAATTCAGCGCAGACGGAGTCCGCCTGTGCCGGGGCTTTGGGAATCCAGTTGGCGGGACCTGCCTGGTATTTCGGGCAGCGGTATGAGAAGCCGACCATCGGGGATGCGCTGCGCTCCGCGGAGCCGGAGGACATCCGCCGGGCGGGCCGCACCATGGCCTTTGCCGGCGGGCTGCTGCTGGCGGCGTGCGCGGGCATCCGCGCGGCGGTCATCCTGGGAGGGATATGATGAGTGAACTGTTGACACACGGCGGAGACTGGGCCGGATTCCTCAGTGAGAGAGGGAAACTTCCTCTGGACTTCTCTGCCAGCATCAGCCCGCTGGGCGTTCCCGGGGGCGTGCGTGCGGCTGTCCGGCAGGCAGCGGGGCAGATGGACCGGTATCCGGACCCTCTCTGCCGGGCACTGCGGGAGTCCATTTCCGAGTATGAGCTTGTGCCGCCCCAGCAGATCCTGTGCGGAAATGGGGCGGCGGAGCTGATTTTCCGGGTGGTGTGGGCACTCCGGCCCCGGCAGGCCCTGGTGACGGCCCCTACCTTTTCCGAGTACGGCGCGGCCCTGCAGTCCGTGGGCTGCGCTGTCAAGACGTGGTCCCTGCCTGAGAAGAGAGATTTCCGGCTGGAAGAGGGGGTCCTGGACGCCATCACCCCGGAGACGGACCTGGTATTCCTCTGTGAGCCGAACAACCCCACCGGCGTGACTGCGGGCCGTCCCCTGCTGCTGCAGATTCTGCGGCGCTGCCGGGAGACGGGGACGCGGCTGGTTTTGGACGAGTGCTTCGGGGATCTGCTGGACGATCCGGAGTCCCACACCCTGAAGGGGGAACTGGAGGCGTATCCCAATCTCCTGATCCTGAAGGCATTCACGAAGCTCTACGCCATGGCGGGCATCCGCCTGGGATATGCCCTGTGTGCCGACCGGGCGCTGCTGGAGCGGATGTATCTTGCGGGACAGCCTTGGTCGGTGTCCGTTCCGGCCCAGGCGGCGGGGGCGGCGGCCCTCAGGGAGACGGCTTATCGGGAGCGGGTTCGCTCCCTGGTGAGGCGGGAGCGGCCCTGTCTGGCAAAGCGTCTGGGAACCTTGGGACTGCGGGTGGTGCCCGGCGAGGCCAACTATCTGCTCTTTCAAAGTCCCGTATCTCTGGGAGAACCTCTTGCCCGGAGGGGGATCCTGCTGCGCAGCTGCGACAACTATATAGGATTGGATGAGACCTGGTACCGCACGGCAGTGCGGACCCGACGGCAGAATCAGCGCCTGGTGGAGGCATTGGAGGAGATTGTGAAATGAGCAGAGCGAAGTGCATCATGGTCCAGGGGACCATGTCCGGGGCCGGCAAAAGTGTGCTGTGCGCCGGGCTGTGCCGGATTTTCCGGCAGGACGGCTACACTGTGGCACCTTTCAAAAGCCAGAATATGGCGCTGAACAGCTATGTGACCGCGGACGGGCTGGAGATGGGCCGCGCGCAGGTGATGCAGGCGGCGGCCGCCGGACTGGAGCCGGACGTGCGTATGAATCCCGTTCTTCTCAAGCCCTCCAGCGACACCGGCAGCCAGGTCATCGTGAACGGAGAGATCCGGGGACAGATGACAGCACGTGAATATTTCCGGTACAAGCGGCAGCTGCTGCCGGAGATCCTGGCGGCCTATGACTCCCTGGCCTCCCAGTACGACATTGTGGTCATCGAGGGAGCCGGAAGTCCGGCGGAGATCAATCTGCGGGCGGAGGATATTGTGAACATGGGCCTTGCAGAGCAGGTGAACGCACCGGTGCTGCTGGCGGGGGACATCGACCGGGGCGGCGTGTTCGCCCAGCTGTACGGGACAGTGGCATTGCTGCAGCCGGAGGAGCGGCGGCGGATCAGGGGCCTTCTCATCAACAAGTTCCGGGGCGACCCGGAGATTCTGCGGCCGGGCCTGCGGGAGCTTAAGGAGCGGGCGGGCATCCCTGTGCTGGGGGTGGTACCCTATCTTGCGGTGGATCTGGAGGATGAGGACTCCCTCTCCCCCCGTCTGGCGCAGAAGGACAGCCGCAGCCCGGTGGACATCGCGGTGATCCGCCTGCCCCGCATCTCCAATTTTACGGATTTTGCCCCGCTGGAGAGCCATCCCGCCCTTGGTGTCCGCTATGTGGGGCGGACCGAGGAACTGCGCCATCCGGACCTTGTGATCCTGCCCGGGACCAAGAGCACCACGGCAGACCTGATCTGGCTTCGGGAGAGCGGCCTGGAGGCGGCGATCCTGAAGCTGGCCGCCGCCGGTACGCCGGTGCTGGGCGTCTGCGGCGGCTACCAGATGCTGGGAGAGGGCCTGGAGGACCCGGACGGCGTGGAGGGGACCCTTCGCCGGATCAAGGGCATGGGCCTCCTGCCCTGCAGCACGGTGTTCGCCCCGGAGAAGACCCGGACCCGGGTGCGGGCCGAGACCACCGGCGGTCCCCTGGGGGGCGCGGCGCTGGATGGATACGAGATCCACATGGGGCTGACGCAGGTCCGGGGAGAGCCGTTCTGCCGCCTGGAGAGCGGTCTGGAAGACGGGTGCCAGCAGGGAAATGTACTGGGCACCTATCTCCATGGACTTTTTGACAGCGGGGCGCTGACAGACCGGCTGGCCCGCTGGCTCTGCGGCAGGAAGGGAATCGACCCCGGCTCCGCCGCGCCGGAGCTGTACCGGGACTATCAGGCGCGCCAGTACGACCTGCTGGCGGAGGGGCTGCGAAATGCCATAGACATGGAGCAGATCTATCGGATTTTGAAAGAAGGAGGCGGCGGAAAATGAGCCTGACCCACACAAGACCAGCGGATATCGAACGCACCAGCATGGCCATCATCCGGCAGGAGCTGGAGGAGCAGGGACTCGCCTTGCCGGAGGGCGCGGAGGGAAGCGTGGTCCAGCGGGTGATTCATGCGACTGCGGACTTTGACTTTGCCAAAACCCTGCACTTTACGCCCAATGCCGCCCAACAGGGGGTGGAGTATCTCCGCCGGGGCGGTGTGATCGTAACGGATACCCATATGGCCTGCTCCGGTGTCAGCCGCGCCACACTGGAGCGGCTGGGCGGCAGGGCCGTGTGTTATATGGCGGACCCGGACATAGCGCAGGAGGCTCGGAGACGCGGGACTACCCGGGCACTGGTGTCCATGGAACGGGCAGTGGCGGCGGACCCCCAGGCGATTCTGGCGGTGGGAAACGCCCCCACTGCGCTGTTGAAAATCGCCCAACTGCTGGAAGAGGGCGCCCGTCCCACGCTGGTCATCGGAGTTCCGGTGGGCTTTGTCAATGTGGTGGAAAGTAAGGAACGGCTGCTGGACACCTGCCGCCAGTGCGGGGTGCCCGCCATCGTGGCTCTGGGCCGGAAGGGGGGCAGCACTGTGGCCGCGGCCATCTGCAACGCGCTTTTGTACGCGGCGGAGGGGACCCTGGACCCCCGGGACCGGGGGTGGTGACGGGGTGCCAGCCGGCCCGCCGGTACTGCTCCGGCTGTATCCGGCAAAAGCGGCCGCGGACTCTCCTCCCCGGCCGGAACACAGAAGCACTGCCCGCTGCGCTGTTTGCGCGGCGGGCAGTGCTTTATAAGCGATAATTTTACTTGTTTTTGTAGAACTCGTCCACAGCCTGGAAGAAAGCGTCGATATTGGCCCAGGGAGACATGGGAGGCACATCGCAGCCGGTGGAGATGACGAAGTTGGGGTGATTGCAGCACTCGCCCATGATCCGCAGGGTTTCCTCCCGGACAGACGCGGGCGTGCCGTTGCGCAGCTGTCTTGCGGGGTCCACATTGCCCATGGCGATCTTGTCGGCGGGAATGTGCTCGAGCATTTCCTTCATGGAGATGGCATTGCCGAAGTGGAACATGGCGGCGCCGGTGTCCAGGATGGAGTCGATCATCTGGATGGCAGCATTGCCGCAGTTGTGATAGACCACCAGGAAGTCATTACTCTGCACGGCATCCACGATCTTCTTCACATAGGGGGCAGAGAACTCTTCCGCCAGGGCGGGGGACAGGAGGCCAGCCAGAGGCTCGGCCAGCACCACGCCGTTGGCACCCACCTGCTTGTAGGCGGAGCAGTATGCGATCAGGAACTCAGTCACCTTGTCCATCAGGGCGGACACCATCTCCGGCTCCTCATAGCAGTAGATCATGGCCTCGGTCACGTCCATCAGGCGGCCGGCCAGGGAGAAGGGGCCGATCACACCGGCAAAGACGGGACGGTCCTCGATCAGCTTCAGGGCCTTCTCAATGGATTCGATGTAGATACCTGTGCGGCCGGCGCCGACAGCGGGGACCTTCAGGGCCTCCACTTCCTCGGCGGAGGACACCAGCGCGCCCACTACGGTGGGGACTTCGTCATCAGAGAAGCGGATCTGAGAGCCGAAGCACTCCGCCTCCACAGAGAGGTCCATCAGGCTCACGGCGGCGGCGGAGGGCACCCGGTCGGCCACCAGCTTCATGCCCTTGGACTGAAGATCGCTGCTGGAGATCAGGTCCCGCACAGTGATGTCCATCAGTTGGATGGCCGGGAAGGACAGGACCGGCATGGCGCGCTTGACAGGAGCGTCGAGGACCTCCTGCATCCACTGCTTCATATTGCGTTTCATACTCTTACCCCTTTGTCAATTAATATGGAGAGCGCCCGTAAGAGGCTTTCTGATTATAATTTACCTGATTTTTAGCCGAAACTCTTATAGAAACTTGCGAATTTTTGTAATTATTAGCCTTTTTGAGATATGGCATATGCGGCGGCCGCACAGGTGGTGTGGGGGTGTGCCCGCCATGGCGAGAGGTGGCCCCCATGCGGCGGCTGGGGCGCTCTCGCATCACCAGATAATTTGTGCCTGAACGCCGGGAGAAAACACACCGTTTCGGCCTCCGGCCTAAGGGGAACAGGGGCGGACACCGCTGCGCTGCCGATATGCCGTGATAAAAGAGGATCTTTTGCTGAGGGAAGAAGAGACCGCCCCAAACTGCAGGTTCAGGGCGGTCATAATTGCCGGATGGAATTTGCTTAGCAATCCGCAGTCAGGCCGCGCAGAAGGCCAGAGCCGCAGCGGCGGCAGCGGTGGCGTCGGGAGTGTAGCAATCGGCGCCGATGGACTGGGCGAAGCTCTCCGTGATGGGGGCGCCGCCGACCATGATCTTTACCTTGCCATTCAGATCAGAGGCCTTGACAGCATCCACAACAGTCTTCATCTCGCCCATGGTGGTGGTCAGCAGGGCGGAGCAGGCGATCACCTTGGCATCATGCTCCTTGGCGGCTTCCACAAAGGCGGAGGCGGGCACGTCCACACCCAGGTCCACGACCTTCAGGCCCTTGCCCTCCATCATCATGCGGACCAGATTCTTGCCGATATCGTGGAGGTCGCCCTTGACGGTGCCCAGGATCACAGTGCCCTTTTCCTCCACACCGGCGGCAACCAGCAGGGGACGCAGCACCGTGATGCCCTTGTTCATGGCGCGGGCAGCCACCAGGACCTCGGGGACAAAGACCTCGTTGTTCTTAAATTTGCCGCCGATGACGTTCATGCCGGTCAGCAGGCCGTCCTCCAGAATGTCCTGGGGGGAGATCCCTTCGTCAATGGCCTGCTGCACAAGCTCTTTGACCTTTGGCGCCTTGCCGGCCTGCAGATAGGTGCTGATTTCGTTGAGAATTTCGCTCATGTTTTTCGTCTCCTTTTATTCTTCAGATTCAAAAGTGATATGGTCAATGTAGTTGTCGGAAAAGGTGCTGTTGCCGGACAGGGGAATTTCCTCCGCACGGCTGGTGATATCCGACAGGATATCCATATAGGACGGGTCCAGCAGCAGGGTCACGGCCCCCGCGAGGGCGGCGTTGCCCAGAACACGGGCCTTGGACCGCAGGCAGGGCGGGAAGAGCCCGATCCGGGCGGCGCTGTCCAAGTTCATGTAATGGCCGAAGCCGCCGGCAATGTAGAGCCGATGTACCTGTTCCAGCTTGAGAGAGGCGGTCTCCAGCAGCGTCTGGATTCCCGCGCACAGGGCCGCCTTGGCCAATTGGATCTGGCGGATGTCCTTCTGTGTGAGGTAAACAGAGGTACCGGGAAACTGCACGGCGGACTGTCCATTCCGCTCGCAGACCAAAGGACTGGATTTCTCCAGCAGACCGGATTCATCCAGGGCACCGCACTCCAGCAGCACGGCCACAGCGTCCAGCGCACCGGAGCCGCAGATGCCCTGGGCCTCCGCTCCGCCGATCACAGAAATGGTGAGAGAGCCGTCCTGCCCCGAAGAGACGGCGCTGATGGCACCGGGGGAGGCCTGCATGCCGCAGGAGAGTCCCGCACCCTCAAAGGCGGGACCCATGGCGGTGGAGGCACAGTAGAGCCGCCCCTGATGGAAGAGGACGATCTCCCCATTGGTCCCCAGGTCCGCCAGCACGGCGGTTTCATCCCTCCGGCCCATCAGGCCGGAGGAGAGGACGGCACAGACGATATCGGCGCCCACATAGGGGCCCAGGCAGGGCGGGAGATACGGGGCGGTGCCGGCAATGGCAGTCCCGCCGGTACATCCAAAGAGAGACGCGGGCGTAAAGGGGGCCACTGCAATTCCCCGGGGATCAAGCCCCTCCCAGAAGTGCAGCATGGTGGTGTTTCCGGTGACCACGGCGGCGTCCAGGTGGTCCGTGCCCGCCTGGCGCATGCAACTGGCTGCCATCTCCTCCAGCTGGCTGCGGATGCACGCCTGAAGGGAGGCGACACCCTGCTGGTTGGAGGACTCGATCCGTGAAATCACATCGGCGCCGAAGCGGTCCTGTTGGTTTTTTCCAAGGGCCTCCGCCAGAAGTGCGCCGGTCTCCAGCTGGTAGAGCTGCATCGCCACAGTGGTGGTTCCAATGTCCACCGCCAGCCCCAGCCCCTGTCTGCCCAGGGTGTGCTCCGGCAGGGAGACGGCCGAGAGGGTAGAGACGGTTTTCTCATCGATCAGGACGCTGGCATCCCCCACGACCCTGGTAAGGCAGGCCAAGCGCACGCCGCCGGCCTGCTCCTCCGGGGAGAGGAGAGCGGCTTCCTCGGTGGTCAGTGGAGAGAGGGCGCCGGAGCAGCAGCGGACCTTGCACTTCCCGCAGGTGTGATTGCCGCCGCAGGGCATTTGAAGACCAATGCCGGCCTGCTGCAGAACAGCGGCCAAAGACTGTTTACTGGAAAAACTCCAGTGCTTGACAGCGGAGTCGGCATGGATGGTAAGCGTTGGCATAAGCTCCTCCTCAGTAGTCTGATTGCATCATAAAACGAGAAAGTTTTTTTGTCACCCCGATTTTTACAAATGCGCAACAAATTTCTAAAAAGCGCAAAAAATTTAAAAGTTTCACAAGAGCAACATGATATAATCAACCTGAACTGGGCAAAACGGCGGATTTCCTGAGAAGTACATGCGTTTTTGTTATCCCTGGAGCAACGCTGTGCCAAAGTATGTCACGGTGTTCACTCCATTGATATAGTGCATTCCGCAACGCTCGGCAAGGCGGGATACGTCAATGCAGTACGCCTCCAGTGATGACATAGCTTCGTCCGGAAATCGGCAGGGAGAGTCCGTTTTCTTTGCGCAAATGGAGCATTTGCGGCAGCCCCCTGCCCCCAGCTGCAAAAAGGAAGAACAGCCGTTCTCCAACAGCAGAAAGCGAATGTTTCGGGCCAGCTGGTTCTGCTGTTGGCCAGCCGCCAACATCCCCTCGATATCGAAGCTGTCCTCCAGCGGAGAGATGGTTTGATAAACCAACGCCCACTCAAAGGCTTTTGCCTGTTCGATCAGCTCTTCGGAGGAGCCTATGTAAGGTGGACACATCCAACAGGCACCATACATACCACACGCATTTGAGCGACAGAGATCTCGAAAACTTGGATCGAAGGGAAGCTGAGAAACTGGAAGAAGCGCCGCATGGCTGGCCCCTAAAGACAGGACCTGCTGGATGAGCGTCTGATGATATTGTGCCATATAGATCAATTCCTCCAAGACCATGCTTGTTTTTTGCCGGTAGTTCTGGCAAAATGAATGTTAGATATCCGTTAAGAGAACTGCATCTATTATAATCCGGCGCAAGTGCGGTTTCTTTCAATTATTTCTCCTGTTTTGCAATCTTTTGCGGAAATGGGCCGAAGGAGGGAGGGGCATGAGGAAGAACGAGAATTTTGATGTGGTGCTGGCAAAGGACTGCGCCCGTGCCTTTACGACTTCCACAGGGCTTGGAACGGTGGTCTCATTGGCGGATGGAGAGCCGTTGGCGACCTATGGCACATATCACTGTGAGAACTGCCGCATATGCCAGCTGGCGGGGAAACAGCATACGCTGTGCATACAGAGCCACATCTACGGCATGAACGAAGCGGAGCGATTCGGCGGTAAGTATGTTTATTTTTGCCCGCTGGGTCTGACTTGTTTTACATCTCCGATTGTGGGGACGGACAGTACCGACGCTAAGATTACGGTAGGGCCCTTCCTGATGATGGGCCGGCAAGACTACATCCATGATGACCTGCTCCCCCGCGCACAAATGCCTTATGATTTGCAGGAGCTGACTGCTGAAGTACAGAAGATCCCGGTGGTTCCGGCCGCGCGGGTGGAGGATATTTCTTCTCTGCTGTTCATGGCCGTAGGATTTATGAACAATGTTTGGGCTGCCAGCAATATGCTGGAATTGCAGGAATCCTACTCTATTCAGAAGCAGGTCTCCTCGTATCTCTCTGCCATGAAGGGGGAAAAGCAGCCTCCGCCCTATCCGTTCGCCGTGGAGAATGAATTGCTGGATAGTATTTCCCATCTGGACCGGGAACGGGCCAATCGATGCCTCAACGAGCTGCTGGGGCATATCTTCTTCACTTTGGGCGGGAACCTTTTTGTGGCAAAATCCCGTATCTATGAGTTGCTGGTGCTGATCTCCAGAGCGGCAATCACAGGCGGGGCTGATGCGCAGACCATGCTCATGATGACCCACGATTACTCACAGATTATTCCTCGGATTTCCAGCATGGACGAACTGTGCAGCTGGCTGGCTAAGACGATGAATCGCTTCATGGATAATCTGTTTCAATTTTCTGATGTCAAGCACGCCAACATTATCCATCAGGCCACCCAGTACATCCGTACCCATTATGCTGAAAAGCTGACGCTGGACAGCGTGGCCGGACAGGTATATCTTTCCCGCGCTTATTTCAGCCGCATCTTCCGGCAGGAGACAGGCGTTACGTTTAACGCATATCTGAACGCCGTCCGCATTGAGCAAAGCAAAAAGCTCCTGATGGACCAGTCGGTCCGGATGATCGACATCTCGCTTATGGTGGGATTTGATAACCAGAGTTATTTTACAACTGTGTTTAAAAAAATCACGGGAATGTCTCCGTTGCAATACCGTGAGAAAAAATGCAAGGGGTTTGGTCAGGTAAAACAACTTGAGGCCGATCCCCCCACGCAAAAGAAAGGAAATTGATTATGTCTACTCTGAAAGAAAGAAACGCAGAACGGCTGAGAAAGAGCATCGCCGGAGAGAAGGCGGATGGCCATGCAGTATTCAACTACTACACATATCCCTTCTTTCACGCGGTGACGAAGGTGCCCCTGAATGAGTATTTCCATAATCCAAAGGTGATGTTCGATGCCCAGCTGGAGGCGCTTGAGCTGTTGGACGGCTGCGGCAATTTTGCTCCCGACGCCGGCGCAGTTGCTGAGTGCAGCGCTTTGGGCGGAAAAGTGCGTTTTGACGAACACGGCTATATTTCCGTAGCGCCCGCTGAGATTGAGGAACTGGATGATGTACTGGCAATCAAACCGGGTGATCCTTACGGCAACAACTATATGCGCATTGCGCTGGAGCAGCTGGAATACATGGTGGAGCACTGCCCGGCCGGCTACAAGGTGAACCCTCACGCTATCATGGGACCTTTCACAGTGGGTGCCCAGCTGCGCGGCATCAGCGACTTCTGTGCTGACACGATTGCTGACCCGGATCTGGTGTGGGCCATTCTGGACTTGGTCATCGAGACCCAGGTGAACTTTATCAAGGCACAGGAGAAGATCCTGGGCGCTCCGCTGCACCACATCCTGGTGTGCGACGACCTATCTGCCTTCCTCAGCGAGCCGGCGTATCAGGAGTTCATTCTGCCCGCCTATGACAAGCTCTTTAAGGAATTTCCCAACACCCAGCGGTGGCTGCACAATGACTCCACCGCACGCCACGTTGCACCCGATATCCCCAAGGGCGGTATGGTGGCCTGGCAATATCATCCCAGTATCTCTCCCCAGGATGCACTGGCGCTGACGGGCAATAAAGTCTCCCTCTTGGGCGGCCTAAACCCTGTGGAGCTAGCTGGATTGACAGAGGAACAGACCATCGAGAAATGCAACCAGGTCATCGACTCCTTCGGAGGAAACAACCGCTGTGTGCTGGCGGCCGGCGGCTCGATCAACCAGGTGCCTCTGGCAAACCTGCGGGCGATGTTCCGGGTGGCTGACGAGCGGAAAATTTGAATCGTACGGGTTTAGGGACCTGCCGCCACATTCGGCGGCAGGTCCGTTTTGTATCGAGATTCCTGCCCTTTTTATTTGTATATGCCACCCCAGTCATATTACAATAATATAAAAAGGATACCGCAGTGTACTCGTGACACAATAGGATGTTTTTAATGGAGAAATGATGACGCAAGCGTGGGATATAGGAGAAAGTTGCATGATTAACCCGAAGAGCTTGATTGAGATGCTGGAGTCCTCTTATGATGGGATATGGATTACGGATGGGAACGGCAGGATTCTCTTTGCCAACTCCGCCAATGCGTCTTTACTGGGGGTGACCAAAGAGGACCTGATGGGAAAGAGCACGGAGGAGCTGCTGGAGAAAAAGATCTTTTCCGACTCTGTGTGCCTTGAGGCCATTGAGCAGAAGCGGCAGACCTCTAAGGTTTGCTACAACTATAATACGCAGCTGACGGTCCTGGCCACGGCCACGCCGATCTTCGGTGAAAATGGGGAAGTGCGCTACATATTCAACAATGTGCGGGATATCACATCTCTGAACAATATGCAGGCCAGCCTCCGGGATAAAGAAGAAATTATACGCAGGCAAAACAAGCAGCTGGAAGATATGAAGATCCGTTTGGGCGTTGGGACCATCATTGCAAATAGCGAGTCGTTCCGAAAGGTCGTTGAACTCGCCCAGCGTGTAGCGACCTTTGACGGCGCCACGGTCCTGATCCTTGGGGAGTCCGGAACGGGCAAGGAGCTGGTGTCCGAGCTTCTGGTCAACAATAGTCCCAGAAAGGATATGCCATATCTCCAGGTCAACTGCGGGGCCATTCCGGAGAATCTGATCGAGTCCGAGCTGTTCGGGTATGAGAAGGGCGCATTCACCGGGGCGGATAACAGGGGACACAAGGGCCTCTTCGAGGCGGCGAACGGCGGCACGGTCTTTCTGGATGAGATCGGCGATCTTCCGCTGCACATGCAGGTGAAGCTGCTGCGGGTGCTCCAGCAGCGGAAGGTCACCCGCGTGGGGGGCACCGAGCCCATCGATATCAACGTCCGGGTCATCGCGGCCACCAACAAGAATCTGGAGCAGATGGTTCGGGAGGGACAATTCCGGGAGGATCTGTACTACCGTCTGAATGTGGTCAGTGTCCAGATTCCGCCCCTGCGGGAGCGGAAGGAGGACATCGTACCGCTGCTCAACCACTTTCTGACGGTGGTGAATCAGAAGTATCACACCCAGAAGACGATTTTCTCCGACACCATCGACGCTTTTGAAAACTATCCCTGGCCTGGTAACGTCCGGGAGCTGGAAAATGTGCTGGAGAACCTGGTGATCACCACTCCGGGAGATGAGATTCGGCGGGAAAATCTTCCCAAGAAATTCTGGTCGGAGAACGGGGAACCCGCCGCCGTGGGCATGCGGGAGATCCTGCCGCTGAAGGTGACAGTGGAACGGGTGGAGTTGGCTGCTATCCAGCATGCCATCGACCAGTGCGGCTCTGTCCGCAAGGCCGCTGCGGCTCTGGGAGTGGATCCCTCCACCATTGTCCGTAAGATGCAAGGGCATAAAGAGAAGTAGGAGTGTGACAGGCACCATTCCGGCAGCCTGACACGGATGCAGCTCCCGGCAGGGGAGCGGCCTGACAGCCGCGCCCCCTGCCGGGAGTTTTTTCAGCCGAAAGGAGGGGGGCGGGAAAAGCGTACGCAAATCAGCAACGGATATGAAAATGCGCATACGCACACAAGGGCAAGAAGGGAGTACATCTGGCTAAAACGGTTTGACGAAAGCCAAAAGCTCACGATTTGTTTTGTCTGAACGCACAAAAAGAAAACGCGGGTATTTGGCATTTGTCCAAAAAAAACGCCGGTTCTGTGATATGGACAGATGTGGCACGTGTTTTGCTATATTAGACGGCAGAAAATTCTGAATCAAAGGGATGTTGTTATGCGCGAAAATCTTTTGAAAAAGAAGATCCAAAATGGGGAAAGTGCCATCGGCACCTTTGTGAAGCTGACGGATCCGGCGGTTCCGGAGCTGCTGGCCCTGGCGGGGTTCGACTTCTTCGTACTGGATACAG
>OGMW01000147.1_pt1 | contig 78109 bp, 80 predicted proteins | sample 1573281 | NCBI WGS metagenome assembly OGMW01 (sample SAMEA2581907, study PRJEB24529) | metagenome | biome: Human gut stool | place: China | collected 2011 | reverse complement strand
GGACGTATTCATCCGGCAAGAATCGAAGAAATGGTTGAGAAGGCTCAGAAAGAAGTCGAGACAATGATTCGTGAGGAAGGTGAGGCGGCAACTTTAGAGGTTGGTGTTCATGGAATTCATCCAGAACTTGTACGTCTTTTAGGACGAATGAAATTCCGGACGAGCTACGGACAAAATGCTCTCAAACATTCTATTGAAGTAGCACAGCTTTCCGGATTACTTGCTGCTGAGATTGGTGTAGATGTAAGAACTGCAAAACGGGCAGGATTATTGCATGATATCGGTAAATCTGTCGACCATGATATGGAAGGTTCCCATATTCAGATCGGTGTGGATTTATGTAGAAAATACAAGGAATCACCAATTATCATCAATGCGGTAGAAGCGCATCATGGTGATGTAGAACCGGAGTCATTAATTGCATGTATCATTCAGGCTGCAGATACGATCAGTGCAGCAAGACCAGGTGCCAGAAGAGAGACACTTGAAACATATTCAAACAGACTGAAACAGTTAGAAGATATTTCTAACGGATTTAAGGGTGTAGAAAAATCCTTTGCTATTCAGGCGGGCAGGGAGATTCGAATCATGGTTGTTCCGGAACAAATCAGCGATGCCGATATGGTATTGCTTGCACGTGATATTTCAAAACAGATCGAGGCTGAATTGGAATATCCGGGACAGATTAAGGTAAATGTTATTCGAGAATCAAGAGTAACGGATTATGCGAAATGATTCGTGACAATAGTTTTGCTCGCGAAGCGTGCAGGCCATTGTTCATGGTAATAGAATGTTTACAGAACGTGCATTTTATTATTGGAAAAAAATAAAGAGACTGTCGTACCAGAGTCAGAAATGACCGGTACGGCAGTTTTTTGATTCATAGGAAATCTCACGTCCTATGAATCAAAAAAACTCCGGGCAGGATTCTTTCTTGTATATATGGAAATTGCAATCCATAATTCCATATCCATGAAGATAAAATCCTAAAAAAATAGTGCCAGAATGTAAAATATATGTTAAAATACATCTGAAAAAGAGCGAAAGAAAGGTGGTGTGGCAAATGCAGAGTGTGAAAAAACATAAGTGGATTTTATTCCTTCTGATCGGATTTATGATCATATCTTTCTTTCAGTTTTTACCACAGACAGACACACTGCATTTGGAAAAGACATCACAGAATTTAAAGCTGGCTGCAGATATACTGCCTGATGGCGGAATAGAGCAATATCAGACAGACTGGCTGATGGAGCCGGGGATAGCGGAACATCAGGCGTGTAACGTTCCTGAAAATATACCGGCATCCGCATTTGCGCGAACAACGCAGAGCGATGCCGTTCTTGGAGAACAGGGACAGAGCAGGTTTCAGATTTTACGTTTTCTTGTAGAAGTATACGTACTTATTGTGATACCGGCTGTTATTTTGCATATGGCATTGAAGCGTTTTGGCAGCCATATGATCATGCTGTGGCAGAATATCAAATATATCCATCTGGTAGATGGAAAGAAGGCAAAACATTTTCCTGTAATCAAATAAAAATATATTACAGGAGGCGCTTTAACGTGAATGAAAACAGAATAAGTGACAGAGCAAAAATATTACTGATTGATGAAGATGCGAGTATTTCCTATTTGATCCGCAGGGCAATGGAAAAAGAAAATTATAAGATATATACTGCGGGAAAAGGAAAACAGGGGATGGAGATGAGTACCGGTATCTGCCCGGATCTGATCCTGATGGATAATAAATTTTCTGATATGGAGGGACTGGCGTTAATTCAATGGTTTAGGGAGTGGACGGATGCTCCGATTATTGTTTTATCGGAACAGAACAGCTATCTTGATAAAGTAGAGGCATTATATGCCGGAGCAGATGATTATATGGTAAAGCCGTTTCATGAAAAGGAACTGGCAGCACGGATTTTTTCGGCATTGAGAAGAAGAATTTCGACAGGTGCACATACATACTATGAGGCAGGAAATCTTAAAGTTGATTTCACAAAAAGACAAGTTCTGCTTGGAGGTATGGAAATTCATTTTTCGCCAGTGGAGTATCGGATCATAGAAAGTCTTGCGTTAAATGCTGGCACGGTTGTAACATACCAGATGCTTTTGGAAAAAATATGGGGACCGTATGCAGAGCAGAACAGCAGGATACTTCGTGTTAATATGACAAATATCCGAAAAAAAATCGAAAGATCTCCATTGGAACCGGAGTATATAACAACGATCCCGAGGGTAGGATACCGGATGTTAGAGAGCCAGACGAGTGTAAATGGCATGCAGATGATGGCATAACAGAAAAAGAAGGTTGAAAAAAACAGACTGCACACAGATATGTGCGGTCTGTTTTTTATGTAATAGGAAAATTCGTTGAAATTACCTATTACATAAAAAACCCTCCGGGCAGGATTGTTTCTTGGATAATATAATGTCATTCTATTATTTGGATGTACGATATTTTTTCGACTGACAGTAGGAATCATAAATTCCGTAAACAAAACCTCCGATCATAATGCCAATACCGATAATAGAAAAAATAATTTCAGCAATTGTCATAGCTGGTTTCCTCCCTGTAGATAAGATGTTATCAGTATAACAGTATTCGTTATATGGAGGAGATATTTGCGCATTCTTTAATCCTTTTTGAAAAGAGAATGGGAAAGTTTTAACACTTTATTTATCTGATGTCAGGATATAAAAAACTGATGGAAAATAGACGAAGCGGGTGGTAAAATAACAGCAGAAAGAATAAGAACAAAAGAAGACAGGATTTGTGGAGGAATATCATTATGGATAAACAGGTCAAGAGAATAAAAAGAGAACTGGTGAAAAATGGAGCAATTCTGGATATTTATACGGATACCATGCAGCTTCCGGACGGAAAACTTGAGGAATGGGATTTTATCTCGCACAGAAAAGGTGCAGCAGCAGTTGTACCGGTGAGAGAAGATGGAAAGATTCTGATGGTACGTCAATACCGGAATGCGATCGACCGAATGACACTTGAGATACCGGCAGGATCGAGAGATAGTGTCACAGAAGACACAAAAGTATGTGCAGCAAGGGAATTAGAGGAGGAGACAGGATATCGCAGTGATGATCTCACGCGTCTTTTATCCCTTAAGACCACAGTAGCATTTTGCAATGAGTTCATTGATGTGTATCTGGCACGCAACTTAAAACCGGGGCATCAGCATTTAGATGAGGGAGAGTTTATAGATGTTGAGGCATATGAGATAGATGAATTGTGTCAGATGATCTATGATGGAAAATTGCAGGATGCGAAAACAGTTTCTGCACTTCTTGCATACAAAAATCTTCTGAATCAGGAGAAAAACGCATAAACTAAAGAAAAAGGATGTGCGGTGTGCATGAAAAAAGAAGGATTCCTGTTTTTTGCGGTGTTTTTTGCGGGTGTTTTTCTTGCAAACCTGTTAAAGTACAAAGAGGGGAATCTTTGCCGGATATTAAACATATGGATTTTAGAACAGTTTGCATATAGCAGTATTTCGCTGGAAAGACTATTCTGGCAGTTGTTTTGGAAAAGGGGAAAGTTTGCTTTTTTCTCTTTTTTGCTTGGAGAATGGTGTGGATACGTGGTGGCATCAACAGCATGTTTGTGCCTGCTGACAGGAACTTTTGGGTTTTTCCTTACAATGGCGATTGCAGATCTTGGAATCCGGGGTGTTGCATTTGCGTTCGTCAGTGTTTTCCCGCATGCATTTTTATATGTGGCAGCGGTGCTATGGTGCAGGTTCTGTGGAAAAAGCGAAATTCCGCATCGATCATTTAACTGTGATCTGAAAAGCCGAATGAAAAAAATATTTGAATCTGTCTCGTTTTATGGAGTAGCAGCTGCACTGATGGTTGGCGGTGTTTTTGCGGAAACTTATATCAATAATCCGATCCTTAAGATGCTTGTAAAAAATTTTTGAAAAGATTGCTTTTTAGTTTGCTTGTTATTATAATGAAAAAATACACAGGATAAAAAGAAAGTCAGGAAAAAACATGACACGTGACATTATGGATTTTATAGAATATATTCACAATGAAAAACAGACATCGAAGAATACAGAGGTTTCTTATGAGCGTGATCTTCGTAAACTGAATGAATATCTGGCAGGGCAGAATATATGTGATGCAGCTGCTGTTACAGAGACAAATCTGAATGCATATGTTATGTTTTTAGAGCGCGAGGGACGGAAACCAGCGACTGTTTCGAGAAGTATAGCATCAATGAAGGCTTTTTTTCATTTCCTTGAGCGGGAGCGGAGAATTGAAGCAGATCCGGCATGGAGGTTGAAAGCACCTAAGATTGAAAAAACAATGCCACGCATTCTGACCACGGAAGAGGTGACACTCTTACTGGAGCAGCCATCCGGCAATACTCCGAAGGAACTGCGGGATAAAGCGATGTTGGAACTGCTTTATGCAACAGGGATACGCGTGTCGGAGCTGATATCACTGAAGATTTCGGATCTGAATCTTCAGATGGAGTATGTGATCTGTACGGACACCCACAAAGAACGTATTATTCCCTTTGGAAATGTTGCAAAGGAAGCATTAGCAAAATATATACAGGATGGAAGAGAACATCTGGTCAGCCAGGAAGACTGTCCGTGGCTGTTTACAAACTGTACCGGTGGTGCCATGAGCCGTCAGGGTTTTTGGAAGCTGATCAAGTTTTATGGGAAAAAGGCGGGGATCGAATCGGAGATCACACCTCATACATTAAGACATTCATTTGCGGCACATATGATCAGCAATGGAGCGGATTTAAAATCTGTCCAGGAGATGTTAGGTCATTCTGATATCTCAACGACACAGATTTATTCGCAGATGGGACAGGGAAGAATAAGAGAGGTATATTTAAAAGCACATCCAAGAGGATAACAGTTAAAAAAGATGCAGACTATAAAAGAGGAACCCACAGATTTGGAGTTCCTCTTTTTTATGTAGTATTTATACTATCAGAAGGTATCAATTAATTGCACATATCTGCGATCGTGTAAATGAGATTTTTGGAATCTTTCCAGCCAAGGCATGGATCTGTGATAGATTTTCCGTAGATATGTTCGCCAATCTTCTGGGAACCTTCCTCAATATAACTTTCGATCATGACACCTTTGACCATTTTTCTGATCTCAGAAGAAACCTGACGGTTGTGCATGACTTCTTTTACAATACGGATCTGTTCTTTGTGTTTTTTGCCGGAGTTGGAATGGTTTACATCCACAACGGCTGCCGGATTTACAAGATCCATTTTCTCATACATGTCGCACAGACGGATCAGATCCTCATAATGATAATTTTGTGTGGAGTTGCCGTGTTTGCTGACTGCACCGCGCAGAACAACATGCGTAAGAGGGTTACCGCTTGTCTCGACTTCATAGCCACGGTATACAAAATGATGTGGGTGCTGCGCTGCATATACGGAGTTGAGCATAACGGAGAAATCACCACTGGTCGGGTTCTTCATACCTGATGCAACATCAAAACCGCTGACGGTCAGACGATGCTGCTGGTCTTCAACAGAACGTGCGCCGATAGCGACATAGGAGAGAAGATCTTCTACATATCCCCAGTTTTCCGGATAAAGCATCTCATCTGCACAGGTTAAACCGCTCTCTTTGATCGCACGGATGTGCATTTTTCGCATGGCGATCAGACCTTCGATCATATCCGGTGCTTTTTCAGGATCTGGCTGGGATGCGATACCTTTGTAGCCTTCGCCGGTAGTACGGGGCTTATTTGTATAAACGCGTGGAATGATGATCAGGCGGTCAGCAACATCCTCCTGAATTTTTGTGAGGCGGCTGACATAATCGCAGACTGCGTCTTCCCTGTCAGCAGAACAAGGTCCGATGATAACTAAAAACCGGTCATCTTTTCCTGTGATGACGTCAGAGATCATGGCATCGCGTTCTTTTTTTAACTGTTTTAATTCTTCTGACAGCGGAAAATCATGTTTGATCTCTGCCGGAGAAGGAAGCTGGTTTAAAAATATAAAACTCATAATAAAACTCCATTCTAAGCGCCAAAGTACATGCGCTGTCTCTTGTATTTGATAAAATCAAAAATATATTAAATGATATTGCAGAAGATGTCAAATATTTGCATAACAGAGAAGTGATGGTTATAATGAAAATTATAGCAATGACGTAAGAGGTAATGGGAGGTGTCAGGCATGAAAATAAGAGAAACCGAAGTTGGAACGGGGCGTCCGCTGGTCTGTGTTCCGGTGCTTGAAAAAACAAAAGAGGAAGTTATAAATGAAATAGAATATCTTGCAGAATCCGCTGCAGACATGATCGAATGGCGGCTGGATGCATTTGAACATTTTACGGATTATAATGAAGTGCGGGAGATATTGCAGCAGGCAGCGCCTTTGCTAAAGAAAAAATTGTTATTATATACATTTCGTACTGCAAAACAGGGTGGAATGGCATCGGTTGACCGGGAAACATTAACAGATCTGCATGATCTTGCGACAGAATCAGAATGTGTGGATCTGATCGATCTGGAATTTTTTGAGGAGGAACACACTGCAAGGCAGATCCGGAAAATTCAGAAAAAAGGGAAGAAAATCGTAGCATCACATCATGACCTGGAAGGAACACCACAGATGGAAGTTATGCGGATGCTGCTGGACCGTATGTGTGAAGGCGGAGCGGATATTGTCAAACTGGTTGTAACTCCCAAAACGCCGGAGGATGTTTTAAGACTTCTTGCAGTCACATCTGAATTTCACTGTGAAAACAAAGAAACTCCGATTATCACTGTGGCAATGGGAAAATTAGGTGAGATCAGCAGAGTAAGCGGGGAGACATTTGGCTCCTGCGTGACGTTTGCATCACATAAAAAGAAAAGTGCACCGGGGCAGTTTGATCTCGAAGAAATGAGACGGACAATTGATATGATGCATCAGGTGTGTGAGTAAAAATAAAAAAAGAATATAAAGAAAATATAAAGAATGGATAAAGTGCAGGGAAGATACTTGACGTAGTATCTTCCCTGTGTTAATATATGCCACTGTAAATAAATAACAAGGAGAATACATAACAAAGAGAATACATAACAATGTTAAATAACGAGGTGAGAAAAACAAAAATGGATGATTTATTTACAAGATTTTTCTCTGCACTGTATCAGTTCCATAAACTGCATATGGGCGATCTTGTGCCGGATATCACCAAAATTGAAGGTATGACGATGTTGGCGATCAGGCATTGCAACGGGGAAATGGGAAAGGAAGAACTGACGGTATCTGAACTGACTGCGAAGTTGAAAGCGAAGGGACCCGCAGTTTCACGTACCTTAAAGACATTAGAGGATAAAGGATATATTGAGCGTGATGTCAATAAGGCGGACAGACGAAATACGTATGTGAAACTGACAGATTCCGGGAAAAAGAAAACAGAGGAGTGCGAGCAGATCATGAGTAATTTTGCACATGCGGTTATTTCAAAAATGGACAGGGATGATATGGAAGGTATGATAGACTGTCTGAACGAACTGTATGAGGCAGCCAAAGAAGAAATTGCAGACCGGAAAATGAGACAAAAAGGAGAGTAGAATATGAGCAAAATATTTAAAAATATGCTCCCATACTGGAAGGGATTGATCATAGTAATCGCGCTGTTGATTGTTCAGGCATGGTGTGATCTGTCACTTCCGGCATATACATCGGATATTATTGATGTCGGTATCCAGAACAAAGGTGTGGAGCATGTACTGCCGGAAGCAGTAACAGAAGATGAATTTACATTAGTACAGCTTTTTATGACAGATGAGGAAAAAGAAAGCTGGGAGAACAGCTACGAACAGGATGGAGAGGTTTACCGTCTGACTGTTACAGATAAAAAACAGTTAGAGGAGCTGGATGATACACTGCTTTTACCACTCCTGATGAATTATCAGATGTCATCGGTGGATGAGCAGACCTTTAAAGAGAGTGTGGCAAAACAGACCGGAATGGATCAGGCAATGCTTGATAATATGAGCATTGAACAGATCGGGGAGTCCATGGGCGTGCCGCTTACTTCTTTTGAAAAAGAGATAGAGGATGATGATGGAAATACCGTAGCCACAAATTGCGTGGATATGCGCACGATTTTTTCAGCCATGAAAGCATCCGGGGCAATGACAGAAGAGCAGATCTTATCTATGCGTGATACCGTTTCCGATACGATTGATACGATGGGAAGCTCCCTGGTAAAATCAATGGGAATTGCTTATGCGGTTAACTGCGATACGCAGGCAGGGTTGGATATTGATAAGATACAGACATCTTACCTCTGGTCAGCCGGAGGAAGAATGGTTGCGATGGCGCTGCTTATGGGGGCTGCAACGGTTCTGGTAGGATTTGTTGGTGCACGTATCGGTGCAGGGATCGGACGTGACCTCAGAGGAAAAATATTCGGACGTGTGGTACGTTTTTCGAATGCGGAGATGGATCGTTTTTCCACGGCATCCCTGATCACAAGAAGTACCAATGATATCCAGCAGATCCAGATGGTTTCTGCCGTGATGATCCGTATGGTTGCATATGCGCCGATCCTTGGTATCGGTGGTGTCTTAAAAATCATCCAGACGGGAGCAGGAATGGGATGGATCATTATTCTTGCAATCCTTGTGATCCTTGGATATGTTATGGTATTGATGGCAGTTACGATGCCTCGTTTTAAACTGATGCAGAAACTTGTGGATAAGATCAATCTGGTATCAAGGGAGATTTTGACAGGACTTTCTGTTATCCGTGCATTCGGCAGGGAGACAGAGGAAGAAAAGCGTTTTGATGATGCGAATAAAGACCTGACAAAAACAATGCTGTTTACGAACCGTGTCATGACATTTATGATGCCTGGAATGATGCTGATCATGAATCTTCTGACCGTAGGTATCGTATGGGTAGGAGCTCATAAGATTGATGCAGGTTCTATGCAGGTTGGATCGATGACAGCATTTATTACGTATGCGATGATGATCGTTATGGCATTTTTGATGCTGACAGCAATGTCTATCATGCTTCCGCGTGCAGCAGTCGCAGCAGAGCGCATCGATGAGGTTATCAATACAGAATCTTCCATAGAAGATGCAGAGACTCCGGAAGAGTTAAAAGAACATAAAGGAGTGATCCGTTTTTCACATGTCAGCTTCCGTTATCCGGGTGCAGAGGCAGATGTACTTGAAGATATTGATTTTAATGCAGAGCCAGGTAAGACAACGGCGATCATTGGAAGTACCGGATGCGGAAAATCTACACTGGTCAATCTGATCCCGCGGCTTTATGATGTTACGGACGGAAGTGTTACACTGGATGGTCAGGATATCCGGAATATCCGCATGGAAGATTTGAGAGAAGAGATTGGTTTTGTACCGCAGAAAGGTGTATTGTTTTCCGGTACGATTGCTTCGAACCTGCGTTTTGGAAAGCGGGATGCTACGGATGAGGAAATCAAAGAAGCAGCAGCAATCGCGCAGGCAACAGATTTTATCGAAGAAAAACAGGAAAAATATGACAGCGATATCGCACAGGGTGGAAGCAATGTCTCCGGAGGACAGAAACAGCGTCTTGCCATTGCACGTGCGATTGCAAAACAGCCAAAGATCTATGTGTTTGACGACAGTTTTTCTGCACTTGATCTAAAGACGGATGCAGCACTTCGAAAGGCACTTGCATCAAAAGTTAAGGACAGTACGGTAATCATTGTGGCACAGAGAATCAGTACGATCCTGCATGCAGAACAGATCCTTGTACTGGATGATGGCAGAATCGTCGGAAAAGGTACACATGAGGAATTGCTGAAAAATTGTGAGACCTATCGGCAGATCGCACGTTCACAGCTTTCTGCAAAAGAACTTGGAATCGAGGAAAGTGAGGTGTCTGTCAATGAGTAATGAAAGAGAAAGAACAGGAATGCAGCGCCGTGGCAGAGGACCGATGGGACATGGCATGCAGCCGGGAGAAAAACCAAAAGATTTAAAAGGTTCTTTAGGAAAACTGTTATCTTATATTGGAAGTTTTAAAGTAGCGATTATTGTGGTCATGATTTTTGCGGCAGCTTCTACGGTATTTAATGTAATCGGCCCTAAAATTCTAGGAAAAGCAACAACAGCGCTTTCTGAAGGACTGATGGCAAAGATTCAGGGCACGGGAGGCATTGATTTTACTTATATCGGACAGATTCTTTTGTTTGTGCTTGGACTTTATGTGTGTAGTGCAGCTTTTAACTTTATCCAGGGCTGGATCATGACAGGTGTGACACAGAAGATCTGTTACCGGATGCGTAAAGAAATCTCTGAAAAGATCAACCGCATGCCGATGAAATATTTTGAGAGCCGTACTTATGGAGAGGTTTTATCAAGGATCACCAATGATGTCGATACTTTAGGTCAGGGATTGAACCAGAGTATCACAACGATCATTACATCGGTTGCTACTTTGATCGGTGTACTGATCATGATGCTCAGTATTTCTCCGCTGATGACACTGATCGCGATCGTGATCCTGCCAATCTCCATGGCACTGATCTCATTTGTGGTTAAGAAATCCCAGAAATACTTCAAAGACCAGCAGGAATATTTAGGTCACATCAACGGACAGGTCGAGGAAGTTTATGGCGGACATTTAGTTATCAAAGCATTTAACCGTGAAAAAGATACGATCGATGAATTTAACCATACAAATGAAATTCTGTATCAGTCAGCATGGAAATCCCAGTTTTTGTCCGGCATGATGCAGCCGATCATGATGTTTGTTGGAAACCTTGGCTATGCAGCCGTGGCATTATCCGGTGGACTACTTGCGATCCGTGGAACGATCACAATCGGTGATATCCAGGCATTTATCCAGTATGTAAAGAATTTTACACAGCCGATCCAGCAGATCGCACAGGTCATCAACCAGGTGCAGTCGATGGCGGCAGCATCCGAGCGTGTGTTTGAGTTTTTAAATGAGGAAGAGGAAGATCAGACCGCAGAACATCCGGCAGATGTGAGTACAGTGACAGGAACGGTTGATTTTGATCATGTACAGTTTGGCTATAATCCGGATCAGACGATCATCAAAGATTTCAGTGCTCATGTAAAACCGGGACAGAAGATCGCTATTGTAGGTCCGACCGGAGCAGGAAAGACCACGATGGTAAAACTTTTAATGCGTTTTTATGATGTAAACAGCGGTTCTATCAAATTAGACGGTCATGATGTAAGAGAGTTTAACCGCAGGGAATTAAGGGATGCGTTTGGAATGGTATTGCAGGATACATGGCTGTTTAAAGGAACGATCATGGAAAATATCCGTTACGGACGTTTAGATGCCACGGATGAGGAAGTGATCGCAGCAGCAAAAGCAGCACATGCCGATCACTTTATCAAGACGCTTCCGGGTGGTTATCAGATGGAATTAAATGAGGATGCAAGCAATGTTTCACAGGGACAGAAACAGCTCCTTACGATCGCAAGGGCAATTCTTGCAGATAATAAGATTTTGATCCTCGATGAGGCAACTTCTTCGGTTGATACGAGAACTGAGGTTACGATCCAGAAGGCAATGGATAACCTGATGCGTGGCAGAACCAGTTTTGTCATTGCACACAGATTATCAACGATCCGTAATGCAGATCTGATCCTTGTCATGAAGGATGGGGATATCGTGGAACAGGGAAATCATGAAGAACTGCTTGCGAAAAACGGATTTTATGCAAATCTTTATAATTCACAGTTTGAGGATGTTGTTGCCTGAAATAATAGAATGAATGATCCGTAAACATTTTATTGTCATGGATCATAAAGGGATGTCGTCATATGGCGGCATCCCTTTTTATGTATAAATTTTTCTGCGATTAGGAAATATTATAAAAAAAGCCATGTTTACATGGCAGAAAGCAGGAAAATCATATGGGAAAAATGAATATCAGAAAAGCAGCGATGATCGGCTGCGGATTTGTAGGTGCATCATCGGCATTTGCGCTGATGCAGAGCGGTATTTTTTCAGAAATGGTTATGATCGATGCAGATCATGCAAAGGCAGAGGGAGAAGCAATGGATTTAAGCCATGGACTTCCATTTGCAAGACCGGTAAAAATATATGCCGGGGATTATGATGATATCACAGATGCAGGGATCATTATCATCACGGCAGGAGCAAACCAGAAGCCGGATGAGACGAGGCTTGATCTGATCCACAAAAATGTAGAAATTTATAAACAGATCATTCCGGAAATTGCAAAGAGAGACTGTGAGGGAATCCTCCTTATCGTGTCAAATCCGGTAGACATTCTTACCTATACGGCATTAAAGCTCTCTGGTTTTCCGGAACACCGTGTGATCGGCTCAGGAACGGTGCTTGATACTGCCCGGTTAAAATATCTGATCGGGGAGCATTTAGGGGTGGACAACCGCAGTGTACATGCGTTTATCATCGGCGAACATGGAGACAGTGAACTTGCAGCATGGTCAAATGCAAATATTTCAGGTGTGAGACTTGGCGATTTCTGTGAAATGCGGGGACATTTTATGCATGAAGAATCAGAAAACCGTATCTATGAAAAAGTAAGAAACAGTGCTTACGAGATCATTGAACGGAAACACGCCACGTATTATGGAATCGCAATGGCGGTAAAGAGGATCTGTGAATGTATCATAAGAAATGAACAGTCGATCCTGCCGGTATCATCCATGATGCATGGCATTTATGGGATGGAGGACGTCGTGATCAGTATGCCTGCCATTGTTGGAAAAGACGGAGTGGAGGATGTGATACCGATCTCGCTGGATGATGAAGAAAAAATCCAGTTAAAAAATTCGGCAGACATTTTGAATGAGATGAAAAAGATGATAAAAAAAGAACATGGGATCGGTTAAAAAAGAAGGATAATTGTGTTATAGTTTATTTATGCAGAGCACAACACAAAAGAGGAGGGACATATCATGTCCATGCGCATATATACCATGACACACAAAAAATTCACGCCGCTGTCGGATAAACTGTATGTACCGCTCCATGTCGGAAGGGCATGTGGGGAAGATTTTGGATATCAGGGAGATGATACAGGAGAACAGATCTCGGCATTGAACTGTTATTACAGTGAACTGACAGGATTTTACTGGATCTGGAAAAATTGTCATGATGTGGATTATGTCGGTACTTGCCATTACAGAAGATATCTGATCAATGAAAAGGAACAGATTTATACGGAGGCGGAATACCGGGAACTGTTAAAGAAATATGACCTGGTCACAACGAAAAAGGTTCAGTTAAATAATTCTTACTATGATGGATTTTCGGCAAATCATAATATATGGGCACTTGAAATGACAGGAAAAGTCATAGCAGAGAAATACCCGGAATATGCAGATGCGTTTGACACGCTGGTAAATGGCAGACAGACTTATTTTGGAAATATTCTTGTCACATCAAAAAAATTATTTGATGAATATGCGTCCTGGCTGTTTTCCATTTTTTTTGAAGTGGCAGAGCGGATTGAACTGGAGACGGGAGAAGATGCCTACCATAAAAGAGTATTTGGATTTATTTCTGAATTTCTATTGCTTGTTTGGGTTACCGTTAAGAAATTGCGTGTGTATGAATGTAAGGTGGGAATGCTTGGAGAAAAGGCAGAAACAGGTGAATTAAAACAAAGACTTGCCGAATGTTTCAGAAAACGTGATGTTAATCTGGCAAAAAAGATTTTTCTGGAAACAAGAGAAATGCGGCCGGATGTATTGATGGAGGCGTCGGATATCACAGGTGAATTGCATCTTTGTATGCAGATCATTGCAACCGCAGGGGAGGAAAGGTGCCATGGAGAAACAATGATCCTGGAGAGGGAAAATGATTTCGACAGGCTGATAGAAATTTTCTCAGAATTAAACCGGATTGTAAGCAGGTACCGCGAAGACAGTCAGAGCACAGAGGATATCTGTTTCCTGAAAAAAGAAAAAATATCGGGGACTGCCGTCTGGGTGGCAGTTATGATAGGAAAAGAATCGGATAGTGAAAAAAAGGATCTTCTGAATCGTATATTAAAAGATCTTCATTAAATTTTAAGAAATGCCGGAGAACAGGAAAATACAAGCGTGCGGAATGACACGGTAACCTGTGCCGGCATTTTTTGTTGACAATTATTTTAGGGTCTGTTATGATAAAACGTGCGTGAAAAAGTGTTTTTGCGTTGTAGATCCCTTATATGAATAGTAAGAGCAGGCAACCGTAGTCTAATGGATAGAACACCGGACTCCGACTCCGGCAATGCGGGTTCGATTCCCGCCGGGTGCATTTTGACAGTCAGATAGCAGGCGGCATACTATATGTTTCGCCTGTTACATATTTTTGTGAAGTTTTATATAACAAATGGGAAGGGATGGAAAATACAATGGCTTCTTCGAATGTTGATGATAAATTTAAAAAAGATACAGAAAATAAAGAGACAGGTAATAAAACAGAAAATAGTGGGACGAATAAGATCCTTATGTTCATAAAACAGAATGTCCGGTATATCACAGCAGGTGTATTATTCCTTGCACTTGTGCTTATTTTAGTGAAAGCCGGATCACCGAAACAGTCACAGAACGGACAGGATGTTGCGGCAACAGAAGTTACATCAGAGGCATCGAATGATGCAGTGCAGGAATTTGAAGTGGATGCACATGAGGATGTAAATACATTGATCAACCAGTATTACACTGCATATGCAGCAGGAGATACGGATACTCTTCAGACAATCGCCACTCCATTGTCAGAAAATGAGAAAAGCTATATTTCTGTATTCAGTCAGTATGTTGATGCATACCAGAATATCAAATGTTATACCAAACAGGGGCTTGATGCATCTTCATATCTTGTGTCTGTTTATGTGGAAGTAAAATTTAAGGATGTAGATACAGTTGCACCGGGACTGGATTTCTTCTATGTGCGCACGAATGATGATGGCAGTGTATATATTGATAATCTTTACAGCCAGTACAATTTAAAGATAAAAGAAAATGCGTTAGATACAAGCATCCAGAACCTGATCAGTGAGTATGAGGGAAGTGAAGATGTCAATTCACTCCAGAAAGAAGTCCAGGACAAATATGACACGGCAGTTGCGTCAGATGATAAGCTGAGCGAGATGATCCAGACGACAATTCCGAATGCAATCACTGAGTGGGCAGGTACGATTGTAAGCCAGAATACCGAAACAGAAAGTACTGAGCAGCAGGTACCGGAAGAAACAACGGAGGCAGAGCAGACTGAAACGCCGGAAGAGAATACAGACCAGCCTGAGGAAAATGGACCGACGCAGAGCGAACCGGATACAGTTTATGCAGTAGATACGGTAAATGTAAGGGCAGCAGCAGATACCGAATCAGAAAAACTTGGTACGTTAGAGCAGGGTACAGCACTTACAAGAACAGGTACAGATGGTGAGTGGAGTATTGTTAATTATAACGGTCAGACCGGATATATCAAAACAGAATATCTGACTACAAAGAATGCTGATTCTGAAGCAGACAATGGACAAACAGATAATGGTGGTAATGATGAACAGACATCTGCAGGTGATTTCATAGCAGAGGGAACAGTTATTACATTAAAGGATTCTGTAAATGTACGTTCTGGAATGAGTGAGTCAGACAGCAAGATAGGAACCGCATTTACAGGCGAGAAAGTAACGGTGGTCATGAGTTATGCAGAAGGCTGGACAAAGGTGACATGGAATGGTCAGACCGGATATATTAAAACTTCCCTGTTGCAGTAACTGCTGAATATATGATGGGTAGCAGGATTCCAGCAACAGACTTGTTGTCATAGTAAAAATGGCGGAGACTTTAAAAAGAAGTCTCCGCTTTTGTGCAGAAAGAGAAAGGTGAAAAATGCAGGAGGCAGTCAGAATCAATAAATATCTCAGCGAGGCAGGAGTGTGTTCCAGAAGAGAGGCAGACCGCCAGGTGGAAGCCGGAAATGTGACAATAGACGGTGTGGCTGCATCCATGGGGGCAAAAGTATTGCCGGGACAGACGGTTCTTTTTTGTGGAAAGCCGGTAAAAAAAGAAGATGAAATGATACTTCTGGCATTTCATAAACCGACAGGAGTAGTATGTACTGCAGAAAAGAGAGAAAAAAATAATGTGGTGGATTATATCAACTATCCCAAACGGATTTATCCAATTGGAAGACTGGACAAAGATTCCGAAGGATTATTGCTTATGACAAACAATGGTGATATTGTAAACCGCATTATGCGTGCCGGAAATATGCATGAAAAAGAATATATTGTTACCGTTAATAAACCTGTGACGGACAGTTTTCTGCGGGGACTTGCAGGTGGCGTGCCGCTGGTGGAATTGAATGCTACCACACGTAAATGTAAAGTCTGGCGGACAGGAAAAAGGCAGTTTGGCATCATCCTGACACAGGGATTGAACCGGCAGATCCGCCGTATGTGCGAATATTTTGGATACAGAGTGGAAAAACTGGTAAGAATCCGTATTATGAATATCGAACTGGGAGATTTAAAAGCCGGGAATTACCGCGAAGTAACATCACAGGAATATGATGAACTGATGCGGCTTGTAAAAGATTCATCAAACACGACAGTGATTCACAGACGGGATGGAGGAGACAGATGACACCGGAAGAACAGATCAAAGAATTAAGAGATAAGATCAATTATCATAGCGACAGATATTATAATCAGGATAATCCTGAAATCTCAGATTATGAATTTGACATGTTGATGCAGCAGTTAAAACGGCTGGAAAAAGAACATCCGGAGCTTGTAACTGAAGACTCGCCGACACAGCATGTCGGTGGTATGGCAAAGCGTGCAGCAGGTATTCTGGTGCACCATAATGTTCCGATGTTAAGTCTTCAGGATGTATTTTCGAAGGAGGAAGTCGTTGATTTTGTGGAGCAGATGAAAGAGCAGTTAGATGATCCTGAGTTTGTGGTGGAATATAAGATTGACGGATTATCTATGGCACTCCGCTACGAAAATGGCGAACTTGCCCTTGCGCTGACGCGTGGTGATGGGGTGAACTTTGGCGAAGATGTGACAGCAAATGCAAAAGTGATCTCAGATGTTAAAAAGAAACTGAAAGACCACCCGGAATATCTGGAGATCCGTGGTGAAGTCTATATGAAAAATGAGGACTTTGACAGAGTCAATGAACAACAGGAACTGCTCGGTAAAAAGATTTTTGCAAATCCAAGAAACTGCGCTGCAGGAACGCTGCGCCAGCTTGACAGCCGTGTGACAAAAGAAAGAAAACTGTCCATGTTTGTATTTAATATCCAGCAGGTGCGTGGCATGGAGATTGCAACGCATACCGAAGGATATGAATTTTTAAAGAAACAGGGGATTCCGATCATCGAAGATTACAAAGTATGTAAGACTGCAGACGAAGTCTGGGATGCCATCACGGCAATCGGAGAGAATCGTGGAAATCTTGGCTATGATATTGACGGGGCAGTCATTAAGATCAACCGTTATTCAGACAGGGAACTGCTGGGAAATACCTCGAAAGTCCCGAAATGGGCGATCGCATACAAATATCCGCCGGAAGAAAAAGAAACGAAACTGCTTGATATTGAGCTTTCCGTTGGAAGAACAGGAAGAATCACGCCGACAGCGGTTTTTGAACCGGTGCGCCTGTGTGGAACTTCTGTTTCAAGAGCAACATTGCATAATCAGGATTTTATTGATGATCTTGATGTGGGAATTGGTGATACGATCGTTGTTTATAAGTCCGGAGAGATCATTCCAAAGGTCAAAGAAGTCCGCAAGGAAAAAAGACCTGACGGCTGGAAGCGTTTTATGATTCCGGATGTCTGTCCGGTCTGCGGTGCAAAGACGGAACGCGAAAAAGATACGGCAGATATCAAATGTACGTCGCCAAACTGCCCGGCGCAGTTAGAACGTCATATCATTAACTTTGTCGGCAGAGATGCCATGGATATCAAGGGATTTGGTACGGTTTATATTGAAGAACTTGTGCGTTTGGGGTATATTAGAGATATTGCTGACATATTTGAACTGAAAGATCACAGAGAAGAACTGATCGAACAGGGAATTATCGGAAAAGAAAAGAATACGGACAAACTTTTAGATACGATCGAAAAGGCAAAGGAAAATGATGCGTATATGCTTCTTACCGGATTTGGTATTCCAAATGTTGGGAAAGCGGCAGCAAAGACGATCATGAAACGTTTTTCCTCGATCACAGATTTAGAGGAAGCCGATCGGGAAACTCTAATGGAGGTGGATGATGTCGGAGAAGTGAGTGCAGACTGCATTTTCCGTTTCTTCCATGACGAAAAAAACAGAGCGATGATCAATCGTTTAAAGTCGTTAGGTGTAAATATGGAAGCGGAAGAAACAGAGACGATCGATTCGGCAGTCAGCGGAAAAACAGTAGTTATTACAGGTACTTTGCCGACACTGGGAAGAAAAGAAGCAGCAGAGCTGGTGGAAAAATACGGCGGAAAAGTATCCGGTTCCGTATCAAAAAAGACAGATTATGTTGTTGCGGGAGAAAGTGCGGGCAGTAAACTGACAAAAGCACAGGAACTTGGAATAACCGTGCTTACGGAAGCAGAACTGTTTGCCCTGCTTGGAATTAATACAGAGAATGGGAGTACAGTGCGATAAATAAGTTCGATAGCTTATTTATCACACAGGTATTTGTTTCTGGGCAAAACAAATACTTTTTATGGCAGACACAAATCTGACATTTGCGTCGCCGCTTCCCAACAAATTGCTCAGAGAATGGAGTATAATTATGCCAATTAAGACACAGAGTGATTTACCGGCAAAAGAGATATTGGAAAAGGAAAATATATTTGTTATGGATGAAAGTCGTGCAACACACCAGGATATCCGTGTCATTGAGATCGGAATCCTGAATTTAATGCCGTTAAAAGAAGACACAGAGCTGCAGCTTCTGCGTTCATTGTCTAACACACCGTTACAGATCAATGTGACATTTATTACGGTATCATCCCATGAGTCAAAAAATACATCCATGAGTCATTTAAACAAGTTTTATGAGACATTTGATGGAGTGAAGAACCGTTATTTTGATGGACTGATCATTACAGGTGCTCCGGTGGAACAGATGGAATTTGAGGAAGTGGATTACTGGAAGGAAATGTGTGATATTTTTGAATGGACAAAGACACATGTAACATCCACAATGCATCTGTGCTGGGGTGCACAGGCAGGACTTTATTATCATTATGGACTAAAAAAGCATCTGCTGGATAAAAAAGTATTTGGTGTGTTTGAACATCATGTCATGAACCGTAAAGTGCCGTTAGTCCGTGGCTTTGATGATTATTTTATGGCACCTCATTCGAGACACACGGAAGTCCGTGCAGAAGATATCCGGAAAATACCGGATCTGACGATCCTTGCTGAGTCAGATGAAGCAGGCGTTTTCCTTGCAATCGCAGATGAAGGCAGACGTATTTTTGTCATGGGACATCCGGAATATGACCGTGTCACACTTGATAAGGAATACAAACGTGATAAAGCAAAGGGACTGCCGATCGATCTCCCGGTCAACTATTATCCGGATGATGATGATACGAAGAAACCTAGATTAGAGTGGCGGTCACATGGAAATATCCTCTATTCAAACTGGCTGAATTATTATGTGTACCAGACGACACCGTATGAGTTTATTGATACGGCGGAGATTGTAGGGAAATAAGGACTTAGAGCTGTTTTTATAGGGTTTGCGTAAAAATCAAAAATTAATAGTAAGTTGATATATCTTCATATAAATTGATATAATTTTGTATATCTGTGGAGACAAAATGGAGACAGCTCAATTTTGATGGAGACAAAATAATCAATTATATTTGGAGAAAAGAATCTTATGTAAAAAATAATAGTGCAGTGCATTATTTATATTTAGGACATCTTAATAAGTCCATATCAGTTATAGCAATATGATTGATGTGGGCTTATTTTTGTGCCTTAAAATCGAAAGACACACAAATACACACTAATGGTCATAAAGCGCCTGTATGAACCACAGAAAGCGTCACAGAGCCTTTATATGACCGTGATAAGAAATACGCATTTCATTGGAAGAATTACAAGGAGGAATTGAATGTTTGGAACAGTAACAAAGTATTTTAGAGAAAAAGGTTATGGATTTATCCGTGGAGAAGACGGAAAGTCATAGAAGACGGGAAGTCATACTTTATTCATTCGTCTAAATTGAATGGGGAGTATGTTGAGAGAGGATATTATGTATTCTTCAGACCGTTTAGTAATGACAGAAGTGATTATAATGCAAAAGATGTAACAGTGATCGAAGCAACAGAAAGGAAAAGACGATGACAAGAAAAGAATTTTTAAATTTGGTGGCAAAGAATGCCGGGATGCCTAAATATAAGACAAGGATATTTTATGATGCCTTTATGGAAACTTTGATGGAAGTGTTGGAGTCGGGCGATTATGTGTCTTTATTTGGATTTGGACGATTTTATTTACAGGAGTATGATAAATATGTCACATCGAATCCCAAAAAACCGAAAGAAATGATTACAGTACCGGCGCGTAAAAGATTGAAATTTGATCAGAGTATAACTGTCAAAAATTATTTGAACAATTCAGAAGAAGCAAACCAGAATGAGGATATAGAGTAATCGGCAGACATACACCGATTAAAAAAATATGATGGATATTTCCTAACAGGATGGGAAGTAAAAGAAAGCCTGTATCAGAGTCAAGAATATCTTTTGTGCAAATTCTGCACGTTTTCCAATATGAGAAATTAAATAAATTTGACTGCTGCATATAGCAGTTTATATAACTGAAGGGATAATTCCTTTGAGTTGTTTTAACGAGCCAAAAAAAAGGCTGGATAATTATATTTCCACAGATGTGTGGAATATAGCAGTTTATTAGGGTGCGACATTTATGTCGAACCTATTTCTTGATTTCTGATTTATCAAAAAGGAGGACTATGTTTAGTGAGAATAAAAGAATTGAAGAAACAAAAATATGTAAAAAGTGTGGGAGAAAACTTCCATTAAGTAAATACAACAGAATATATGGGAAGAATTGGACGACAACGTGTAAAGATTGTGTTGCTGATGCACGGATGAAAAAGTGTTATGAGAATGGATTAGCATTATATAATACCGATAAGTCTATGCGAACAAAAAGAAAATTTAAGAAGATTACTCCATCGAGGGTGTTGACAAAAGTGGTATCTGGTATAGAGCGTATTGCTACAGATGAAAGATTTGTATGTCTGCTTGATTATAGGAATACATGGATTTCAAATTATGGTAGAGTTATTATAAAAATGGATGGAATATATCAGCTCCTAAGAGGATCATATTCGCAGACAGATAAAGAATTGTATTATACACTTGAGAAAAATGTATATTTTAAATCTAAAAAGATGTGGGGATATAAAAAGCAGAAGATCAAAGCAAGTGCTCTGGTTATACAGACTTTTATTGTAAATTATGATATGCAGAATAATACAATGTGCTGGCATGAAGGCAATAATAAGAAGGATAATTATTATAAGCATTTGTATCCTGTGACAGCTTTACAGTATGGGGCAATTCAGAATGTTTATGATGAATCCGGTGTGGTAACGGAACAACAGATTATGGATATCGTAAATGCTGTGGAATATAAACCTGAAAATTGGAATCCTTGGTATTTCAGAAGAACCTATGAAGGAGTCGGATATCTTGGAACAGATGATGCAGATTATAATTCTGATGAATATAATCGTTGGAAGAACATGATCCAACGCTGTTACAATAAGAAGATTCATAAGGATAAACCGTATTACAAGGATAAATTTGTCTGTGAGGAATGGCATAATTTTGCAAATTTTAGAATCTGGTACAGAGAACATATGATACCAGGAGAGAAAGTTGATTTGGATAAAGATTTGCTCTGCAAAGAGAGTAACATGTATAGTCCAGAAACATGTGTGTTTATGACGCATTATCTTAATACTGTATTTGAGGATAGAGGCATTAAGAGAACTATTAAAGAAACAGACGATGGTTTTAGAGTATGGATGATGATTCTTAATAAGAAAAAGGATATTGGTATCTTTGAGACAAAAGAAGAAGCATACAAAGGTTTTTCAAGTTATAAGGAAGATTATATTAGTGAGCTTGCAGAAAATTGTAAGGGAAAAGTCCAGGATTGCGTTTATCATGCAATGTTAAATTGGAAAGTTGAGATTACGGAGTAATATTATACCATAGTAATATACTAGGAATTAGATAGGGTAGATCGAGTAGAAATATTTGACATGCCCTATTTTTTACGTTTTTTCAGAAGGGATATGGCTATATAGTAGGTACTTAAATTCTCAGAATGTTTATGTACCCCCCTCATCCCTGATAACTGCTGTACTATGGCTTATCGTGTATGGTATCGGTATGCGTCAAAATGCTTGATTTTCCATACCTTTGAAAATCTATTTACTGTGAAATAGCGTATTTATATAGATTAAAACAGTATCGTGGGAATGTTAGGAAATAAAGGGTTTTTATGATTAAAATGAATGGATTATTGACATGTGAAATTATTGCATGAAAACATAGAAAATACGTGGTATTTAAAAGATTTTGGTTAAAAAATGTTTATCGTATATTGTATATAATTTTGAAACAGATGCGGTATACAAATCTTATATCAGGTACTGCTGCACAGTATATTATAAAAGTTGGTCAGTCTCAGAAGGAATATATTGCGCTACATCATCTAATCTACAATTAAGAATTCGACACAAATCATTTAGAGTAGTGGTATTCATGGGTTTGTTTTTACGTAGTTTGTCGATAATAGCGCTTGATATATGATGTTTGTTTATCAGCGTATAAGTTGTCTCATTGGAATGTTCAAGTGTATTCCAAAATGGACTATAATCGATCACCACATTTTCCTCCATACCTTTATATTATGTATGGTAAGATGTAGTCTTATACTTGACCATAGTCAGAAAGATGACTATAATAAAAGAAATAATACAAATGAAGGGAGTATGAGGTATGAAGATTTTAAAGAAAGCAATAATCGTGATGATGGTAATTTGCATGTCTGTAACAATGTTCCCTGTTAGTGATGGATATGGGACACAAACAGTACAGGCTGCAAGCAAGGTGAAGTTGAACAAGGCTAAAGCTACGTTAGTACCAGGACAAAAATTGAAATTAAAAATAAGTGGTACGAAAACAAAGGCTAAATGGTCATCATCAAAGAAGTCCGTAGCCACAGTCGATTCTAAAGGACAGATTACAGCAAAGAAAAAAGGAAATTGCTATATTGTTGCAAAGATAGGGAAAAAACAATATAAATGTAAGGTTACTGTAGTTAATTTGTCTGCATTTACACTTAATAAAAAATCTTTATCATTAGAAGAAAACGATGGGTATCAATTAAAAATAAAGTATAAACCATCAAATGTAAAAATTTCTTCTAAAGATGTAAAATGGAGTTCTTCAGATGATGATATAGCAGGGGTTGACGAAGAGGGATATGTTTATGGATATACAGAAGGAACAGCAACTATTACAGCTAAAATAGGGAACAAAAAAACAAAGTGCAAGGTTACTGTTAAACCTGCTGTAATTGATGTAGATAGTATAGATATATCTGATTCAACACTTGAAATGACAGTAGGAGAAGAAAAACAGTTATATGTTACGATACATCCAGATAATGCTACAGAGCAAAATATAATATGGTCTAGTTCGAATGATAAAATTGTGTCAGTAGATAAAAATGGATTGGTTAAAGCTGTTTCTGAAGGAACGGCAGATATAACAGCTACAGTTGATGGAATAGCAGCAAAGTGTAAAGTTACTGTCAAACCTATATATATAACAGATTTTACAGTTGATGAAAAAATAGAAATAAGGATGGGAAATAAAAAAAGCATTATTATTACATTAGTACCGATAAATGCAACTGAAATATTTAAACCATGTTATGAATCTGAAGATACAACAATAGCAGTGGTTTCTCAAACTGGAGAGATAACTCCTGTTTCTGTTGGAGAAACGGTAATAAAAGTCCGTTTTAAAGATATAGAGAAAAAGATAATAGTGTCTATTCTTAAGTCAAAACAACAACTTCTTTCAGAGGAAGACACGAGATATAAAACTGAAGTCTCTGACATTAATAAAACTTATGATGATCAAATTGCTGGGTATGATGAGGGTATTGAATTAGCAATAGAAACATATGGTTATTATTATGGAACGTATGAAGAATATAGAAAGGAATTAACCACATTAACGGAAAATATTGCTACATTACAGAAACAGTTAATTGCCAATCCTAATAATACTAAACTTAAAAAACAATTAAATGCTCTTATTGATCAGAAGGATACACTTCAAAATGAGTGGAAGGGAAAGACCGAGGTTGAAATGTACAATGAATTAAAAGAAGATTCAGAAGAGGAAAGAACACAAAAACTCGAAGAGGCTAAAACAAAACATTTAAAAAATATAGAGGATATAAATGCATTGGAGGAATAGGATTTAAAATGGTAATTTTTCCAGTCGCTGTGTGAAACAACCTACTATACCATATTATAGAAATCATACTGTAAACTGTAGTTTTTAGTACCCCGTATCGGTTCGGAGGTCTGGATTTTGGTGATTGTCATGTGAATGGATGTACTATAGGCTTTTCCAACGAAACCAATCTTCATTAGAATGTAAACCCACCGGGGTATTGCTACACGCTGACAAGCACCACGAAAACCGCCCCAATATCGCTATTTGCAGACTAAAACGGTACAATCTAACAAGGTTACACTACCCACAAAATAAGACGTATTTGAGCCGTAGAATGTGGCAAAATACCGATAGAAGGACATAAGAAAAGGCTAGGAGATTGACTCTCTTAGCCTTATTCTTTTTACGTTCTGTTTAAAATCTGCATTCTTTCCATCTCATATAACCATGATATAAAATTTGTTCCTTGGGCTTTCTGTTCTGCATCCACCATAACATAGTACATTCTATATGCTTTTCTCATCGTGATCTTGTCGGTTTTTCCATCTTCATAATATATAAACATTGTATAACCTCTTTTCTATGTGGTAGGGTGTAGGCTTGTTGTCTACACCTTATTTTTACGCTTGTTTCAGTCGTTTAACCTCATCTGTTTTTACTTCTGTACTGCCGTAATAACTTCTGATATCATCCATAGATAATGTTTTCTTTCCTCTTTTTCTGAATGCTTCGCTATGCCAGTACCACTGTTTTTTCTTAGATGCATATTTGAAACCGCAATCTTTTAATTTTGTTCTATGCTGATATGTGCTACCTGATACCCAAATCCATGAACCGCAAACCTCAATAACAATATCTGATAAATGAATGATCGATTGCAGTGTGTCACGCAAATGTTCATCTTCTTCGAAATCGTATTTCATATCGTTATATGATGTCTTATCTGCTTTTTCTGCGGTGCTTTCGTGTTTATTCTTTAAAGCCTTGAATAAGTCGGTGTATTCAGCATTGATTGCTTGTGTGGCTTCTGTTGATCCGTTAGGGTTGTCAGGGTGGTATTTCTTTAACAGTTCCTTATATTGTGCTCTGAGTTCTTCCAGTGTATTTACATTATTAAAATATTTCATATGTTATACCTTCTTTCTAATATGGTAGGCGGTGTGTTTCAACCGCCTTTTATTTAGTTGTTTCTTTCTAATGCTTTTATATTGATTAAAGCATCTAATATAGTAAACATTTCCTTTGTTGTAGCCGTTGCAATACGGTTGTTATCTTCTGTATAAAGATTAACTGCGCCGATTACGTCATCATTAAGTTTTAACTTAATATCTGAAATGCTATTGTAATTGTTTACCTTTGCTTCTAACTGTTTTCTTGTGATTCTCATAAGTGATACCTCCGTTTGTTTGTGTTCTTGATTTATTTGTTGATATTATTATAACATCTTGTACAAGAATGACAATATACAACTTGTACAAGATTTAAAATAACATATTGTACAAGATGTACAATTTTATTGTATGAATAAAAAAAATATGATAAAATGGATAAAATAAGAAAAAAATTCCTATATATAAATCAGGAGGGCAAATGTATGAGAGAAGAAAAATTCGATGCGACAAAATACAAGAACGATTTTCAAAAAGAAAAATATGATAGAATTATTGTTAATGTGCCAAAAGGTCAAAAGAAAATAATAGATGAAAAAGCAAAGTCACAAGGTTATAAAAGTTTAAATGCATTTGTGGTTGATGCTATAATGCAAAAACTCCAGTAATACAGTAATAATAAGTAAAGCCGAAAGGCTTTATTTTTTTGCTATAAAACATCTTGTACAATATGCATGAAAATAATGTTGAAATCTTGTACAAGATTACATATTTACATCTTGTACAAGAAGCGCTACAATACAGTTACAAGGTCAAGGAAAACAAGACCAACGGCAACCGAGAAAGCCGAAAGCACTCAATACTTAAAGTCATATACATGTGAGGGAAGTAAGTACCAATAGCCACGAAGATGCTTTAAGGGTTGCCAGTAACAAATCAATATTTTAAATATGGAGGACAAACATATGTGTATGACGAAAGCAGAGCTTGCAGAAGCAATCAGTGATTTAAGAAGTTACAAAACATTAAAGGATGAGACAGAAACAAAGATCAAAGAGACAGAAAGAAAAATCATTGAATTTTTAAATGAGACGGCAGAATGTGCAACCACTGATAAAAAAGGAAATCCAATTAGACAGTACATCGGAGCAGACTATAAGGCTACTTTTTCATTGCAGACTAGGGAAAACGTCAATAAGGAAGCAGTAAAAAAACTTCTTACTCCTGAACAGTTTGCATCGGTTACAACAGAAAGTTCCTTCGGAGTCCTTAGAGTAAAGTAACAAGACAGAAACGGCATAAAGGGGAACTAAATTTTGTTCCCCAAGTGCCACATATTAAAGGAGAAAAGCCATGCAGAAAACAACAATACAATTTGCCACAGTTACGAAAGACGGAGAAAGTCAAAGAGTTGGTAATAGTTTTATTTATCAGTCTAAAATCCAGTATGACGGAAGAAAAACAAAATGGTTTGATGATACAAACTTGATTAGAAGAAAGCAGAAATAAGGGGGATACGCTTATGTACACATTAGAAAATGATCGTTGCGATTCTATTAGAAAAGAAAATGGTATCTGGCACTTTTCCAGAGTCGGAGAACCAACCATTTTTAACAATTATGAAGATGCAGTAAACGCAATCTCTGAAATTGAAAAACAAGGTCATTATGTGGGCGATGTAAAAATTTACAGATTATAAAACCACCAGGCAAGCGGTTCTGTATAGCAGTTAAAAAGCCGTGGCAATTCAATTTGCACTTGCCTATCGGCAGAAATGCCACAATAACAAATCAATTTTAAAGAAAGAATGAGGTAATCACTATGAAGAAAGCATCTTACACAGATCGTCCGTTGACAAAAGAAGAGAAAATTTTTGCAGAGAAACACCATGATTTAATGTATCGATATATGAGAGTACATAAATTAGATTTGGTTGAGTGGTACGACATCTTAATCATCCCATATTTGCAGGCTGTAAAAAAGTATCATGAATATGAAAGATTGCAGAGTTTTAAATTTGAACAGGTATTTTTCAGAACGCTTGACAATGCAAGAAGCAACTACTGGCGTGATATAAACAGAGCAAAGAATTGTCCTAAAGGTGGAATATTCAGCTATGAGGCAGTATTTGATGATGGATATGAAGAACATGAATTGGGATTTGATCTTATAGATATATATGTCGATGTTGAAAGACAAGTGATATTGAGAGAGTTGTACAAGGAGTTTTATTGCAAGTGTACAGAATATAATGCAAGAATAGCAGGTGTCAGAAGAACCGAATTAGAGATGTTGCTTCAAGGTTATAGAATGAGTGAAATTTTGGATTTTCTATCAGAAAGTGATATGAAGGTAAGCGAGAAAACGTTGTTTGCTAATAGGCGAGTTTTTCAAAAAATCTTCAAAGAGGTTTTTAGTATTTAATCAAGGGAGGAAGGTTGTCAGAAATGGCAATCTTCCAATACAAAATATAGGAGCGTTGGAAAATTATGAGATTGGAAAAATTAACGGAAATAGAAAAACAATTTGCAGAGAAAAACCATAACTTAATTTATGGATTCCTACATAAACGAGGATATAGCATAGAGGAATACTATCAGATAGCAGTTTTTGGACTCCTCAAGGCTGTTGAAATATATCATAGAAAACCAGATATAGCGGAAAAATATGATTTCCCATATGTGGCATGGCAGTACATGAGAGCAGAAATTAATGACCATGTAAAGAAGGAAAAGGCAAATAAACGGAAATCAACAGAAAATATTATCAGTCTGGATGCAGAATCAGATGATCTGGAAAATTTATATAATACTATCGGTGGAAAATCGGTAGAAACTAGCCTGATGGAAAATGCAGCCATTCATGAGGTAATGGAAAAATTATCTGAAACTCAGCAGAAAATAGCAATATACAAGATGGATGGATTCAGTAATAAGGAAATCTGTATCTTGTTGGAAATTCCTTCGTCATCGTTCTATATGGAAATGAAGCGGATCAAAAGTATATTGGAAAATTTCAGAATATAAGCGGAGGATGGGTTATGGCTATTGTAATTACTAATGGAGAACATTATATACATATAAATGAGCATGGAAAATATGTAAAATTTAATAATCTTTTGAATGCAACACAATTTGCATCTGTACATGAAGCTATTAGTCGTATAAAGAAAGCACCGGCGAAAACTAAGGGATATTATGTCTATGATACATTTACAGATAAGATCGTATGGAAACAGTTTACACAGGAAGAAAGAATTGAAATGCAGGAAAATAAAAATGTTGAGTTAGAAATTAAGCGTACCAATAACGGAAAAATCAAGAGAAAAAAGTATTCTCAGTCAGTGCGAAAAGTTATTTATGATAAGTATGATGGACGTTGTCAATTATGCGGAAGGAAAATTTTACTTTCCGATATGACATTGGATCATCATATTGCCTTGTCAATGGGAGGAGCAGACGATGTAAGTAATCTTGTACCAACATGCCTTCCTTGCAATCGGTTCAAATCGAATATTGCACCAGCACTGTTTGAAGAACGTATTAGGGAAATTTTTATGTATCAGATGGAAAAGAAATTTTCTGATAAATGGATTTGGTGCTTTGTAAAAGGAATTCTGGAAATTTTGATCTGATGGAAACGGCACCAATGGAAAATTCTGTTGGTGCTGTTTGAATAATCAAATGGAAATAATAAAATTTTATGGTATACTATATGTAACCGTTATATAAGGTTTATATAGGGAAAGAGAGGAAATAATGGTGGCACTTTCAGATGCGCAGAGAAAAGCAAATGATAAATATATACAGAATAATTATAAACAGGTAAAATTATCTATGCCAAATGCAGAAGCGGAGGCATTGGAGCAGTATTGTAAAACAAAGGAACTAACAAAAGCAGGATTCATTAGGCAGGCTATTAAGGAAAAGATGGAAAGAGAACCATAAAAAGAAGCATGTATTTCATTCAAAAATTAAAGGAGGTATGACCTATGTTAGCAGCAGTAAAAGGAATTGTACAAGGTAACACAGTTGTTATTGAAGATGAAGATATAAGAGATTATGATGGAACAGAAGTTATTGTTACTCTGTTAAATTACCCACAGAGAAAAACAGAGAAAGCACCTGTTGACTGGGATAGTTTTGTTATTCCAAGCGAAAGAGGACAGCATGTAGATGAATATATGAGGGAGATGCGTGAGAATGATAGATTATAAAAAGGCATTTGTAGACACTGCACCATTCATATATTTCATTGAAAAAGATGAAAATAACCCACAGTATTATGACAAGGTAAAGAAATTTTTCAGTAATGGATATGAGGCAGATAAAAAGTTTGTAACTTCTGTAATTACAATGGAAGAATATTTTGTATTCCCATACAGAAACAAGCTATATTCATTTATTGATATGTTTGATAGACTTGTTGAAACTACTAATATGGAGATTGTAGAAGTAAATCAAGAGATCGCTAAAAAGGCAGCTCAAATCAGAGCAGAATACAAAGGCTTTAAGGCTATGGATGCAATTCAGTTAGCAGTTGCGTGTCTTACAAAGTGTGATCTATTTCTAACGAATGATAAGCAGTTAAGGCAATTTAAAGAAATAAAGTGCATTACAGTTGATGAACTGGAATAAGACGAAAGCACCAACGGAAAGAAAAACTTTCTGAAGGTGCTTATTTTTCACTATTTTTCATTATTAATCTGTTGGAGAATTTCATCAAGCTCAACAGATCGCCAGCGGTCATGGATAATTTGCTGTTGGAGTTCTGCAATTCTTTTATTGGTATAGTTTCCAAGCCAATTTATAAAGGATTTCGGAATCATGGATTCCGGTAGACTGGAAATTAATGTGAAAAGTAAATCTTCTAATTTGTCATATGCTTTATGGAGCAGAGGTTTCATCCTGCTGCATTTTCTGATTTCAATATCTATGAGTATCACTCCTTTAAAATAATTTTGGAAAATTTGAGAAATGTTTGGAGATATGAAAAAGTTTTTTCCTATATATAAATTGTAAGGTAATTCAAGAGAAAAGACAATGGATTTCTATGATTTGACCTTATATGAAAACAAATGCTTTTATGTAATGGAAAAAGTACGGATATTTATACTGCTGCAATGTAGAAAATCATACATGAAAGTAATTATGGATTTTGTGGAGGATTGATGGAAAATAAAATATTTGCCTACATGAGAATATCAACCAATCATAAGACTCAGAAAATCGACAGACAACAACAGACCATCATTGAGTATTCTGTAAAGAATGGATTTAAGATAGATGATTTCTTTTCAGATATTATTACAGGTGGAACGAAAGCAGAGAACAGACCAGACTTTAATAATATGAAGAATCAGCTTAGAAGTGGCGATACAGTGATTGTATCAGATGTTGATCGTCTTGGAAGAAATGCAGATGATGTTATTGTAGAGATAAAAGACCTACAATCAAAAGGAATCCGTGTAGTTGCTTTAGATGTTCCTTTTATGAATGACTGGCAGAAAATGACGGATGATAGTTTATCGAAAATGATAGTTGATATATTTGTGACATTGAAAGCGCATATTGCTCAACAGGAAAAAGAAAAGATTCATGACAGAGTAATGCAAGGACTGAATACTGCAAAGAAAAAAGGTAAAAAGCTTGGCAGACCTACGACAGGTGTTCCAAAGGATTTTATAAAGGAATACAATAAATTCCAGTCAGGTGAATATGGAAATATGTCTGTTGTACAGTTTGCAAAGTTACAAGGAATTGCAGTGAGTACCTTTTACAAGTATGTGAATCTTTTGAAAGAGAAAGGATCATAGGCGGACACATTATATATAGAAGAAACTCATTCAGATTGGAGGTATTTATGTTATTCATTGAGGAAAAGGAATTACAACAGATGTTACAGACACAGTATAAAAAGGGAATCGAGATAGGAATAAAATTGATGCAGAAGAGAATGTTGTTAGCTTGTGAAAATGGAAATCCGATTGAACTGGATGGCAGAGCGTATTTTGTGAAGTCGGATATTCAGAATTTAAAACAAATTTTTGATGATTTGGAAAATAAAAATTGAAAGAAAGTTATACATTATTTTATGCAAAACCAAAGTTTTATGCTATAATTTAGGTGTCATAGGGAGTGATTACCCTTTGATATAAGTGATACTTCACTTTATAATTGATTGATTTGTTACAGATTAGGTGTTCCTGGAAAGGGATGCCTTTTCTGTTTGTATGGAACTTGGCATAGAAGAGGTAAATGTAGAAGTTGTGGATCTCGGAAGTCCAGAAGAAGAGATTCGATATCTTGTTTTAAATAATAAGCAGCGTGATAAAACTAATGAACAGAAAGCGAAGGAAGCAAAAGTTCTTAAAGAAGTTGAGAGTAAACTTGCTAAAGATAGATTATCGACTCTTGGAGCAACTGGCGGGCGTGGAAATAAAAAGGGTGTGCCGAATTCGGCACACGGTTTAGAAGATGGAAAACAAGGAAAAGCACGAGATGCAGTTGCAAAAAATGTAGGGTTTCGTTCAGGTCGTGAAACAGAAAGAGCAATAAAGGCAATTGATAAAATTGAAGAGCTTAAAGAGCTAAATATGGTTGATTGATTGAAACGGAAAAGGTCATAGTTCACGCTATGGCTTTTTCTAATGCACAAAATAAGCATATCTCCGCAGGTTTTACCTGTTTTTGATATGCTTATCAATAAATATACAATATGTAGTGCGTATATAACTGGTAAAGCACTATATATTGTGCTTTTTGATATCTGAAATGAAATGAAAGAACGATTTACTTGGAAATTACTCATATAAATCTATTCCAGAATCCTCTTTTGAGTATTTATCAATTAAAGATTTGAGTTCATTCAAAAATTCTTTCTTCTTTTCTTTGTCCTTTTGCTCTAATTCAACTAAATTAAGTGACATATAAGCAAAGCAGAAACCAAGATCTTCTCCGAGATTACTACAAATCTGTTTAATTCGTTTAGAACCATATTCTTTTGTAACTGTGGTTATAAGCCGTAACTGCATTATTACATCCTTTAATGCATCCGATGTGTCAGGTTCTAATCCTCCGAAAATATTCTCGATATTATCTGGTGTAAGAGTAATGACAGATCTTCTAGGAATAATATGATATAGTTTTAATTTATCATTGGCTACATCACGAGCATTTTTTTCGTTTCCACACGTGTACATGGCATATAAAATAACTTCTGCAATTACTCGATGAATAGTTGCAATTTTACCAGATAACAAATCTTCAACATATGATAATGGTACAGACATTTTAATAGCTGCATTATCTATATCATCATTTGGGGAATACCATATATTTAATGGAAGATCATTATAATTATCCCTGTCTGCAATATCTTTGTTTAAATTTATTGTCTCAACTATAGTAGAAATGGATATGTTATGCGATTTAATATACCCATTTATTTCATCAAGCATTTTAGAAGGAACAGTATATTCATACAATAAATCATCAATATTCATAATGATTGTTTTGGATTCATTGGTAAAGTCTTTATAGCTTTGAGATAACTTACTAAGAAAGATATCTAAACCATCATCTGATCCAGTTATGAAATTACATAATTCAATAAGAAAATCCCCATCTATTTTTTTTATATCTCCCTTTTCTAGTTTGGAAATATATGAAGACGCTCTATCAAATTTTTCAGTAATACTTTTAGCGGTTATTTTGTTTTCAATTCTAAAATTCTTCAATGCCATTCCTATATCTGGGGTAAGTGGCACTATTTGAAGAGTAAATATATCACTCATGTTTTATCACCTCTTAAATTCAAATCGTAAATATTGTACCATAATAATATGAAAAGGTCAAACAAAACCGAAATATTGAAAAACATACCATAATAGTAAAAAATATCTGATTAAGAATAAAAAGGTAAAAAATTACCGAAAAAAGCATTGACAAAGATTTTGTACAGTGGTATAGTAATGGCATAGCAAGAGAGGTACAAAGGTTTACAAAGACCAGTGCAAGATATTTCAAACAAAATGCACTCGATTCAAGTACTTTGAATGATATAAAAGTGATTGGTACATAAAAGAAAAAGCCGATAGCAACAAACTGGATGCTGGTAACATCCAATGCTAAAGGCTCATGGTAATTGTGTAAGTCTGGTAAACTTAACACATATGTTGATATCTAAAATATTATCATGGAAAATTCTTTTAGTCAAGCATTAGCGGTCTGCTAACTGCTTATTTCCCAAACACATCTATATAGAAGAAACACATAAACAAAGCACATTGAAAACAGAATATGGAGGAATTGCATGATTAACAAAGACAAGATTGTTTTTAACACAAAAACTTATTATACCTGTTCATGGACTGGTGTAATAGGAGTTAAGATTTTGAAACTGTTCGATAATGGATGTGTCCTAGTGAAAGCTGGTAAAGATCCTTTTGTCAGACCGATTAAGTATGTTTATAACGAATATGAACACGCAAGAAGAGGTGGCAGAGAGTGGGAGCATTTTGAGAGACATAGAAAAAAGAAAAAGAAATCTGCAAAGAAAAAGGGGAAAAACGACACTAAATAGTGTATTGGTTATTAGAACAAGTAAGAGGGTGGTTATAAAGCCACTCTCCAGATAGGAGGAATAAAAAGTGAGAATTATGTATTCGATTTTGAATATCCTATACGCTAACAAAGCCAATAGTCAGTTATATGCTCTAACACAGGTAGATATTATAGAAATTATGACTGCTGATGGCGAGAAATGGAGCGATAGGACTATTTATAACAAAATTAAGGAACTGAGAGAGAAAGGTTTTGTTAGCACAGGGCTGAGACAAAGCAACTCAAACACATATTATATAACTTCTGAAGGTATTAACTGGATGAAGGAAGTGGAAGGAGATACAGATAATGAATAAGACGATCAACGAACGATTGAAGGTAACAGTTATCGGGTGCGGACAGGCAGGCGGTTCGATCACAGCAAAGATTGAGGAATTTGTAAATGATTTAGGCGGTAACAAAGCCAATACATCATTTGTTGGAATCAATACAAGTACAGAAGACTTAGCATCCGTCAACTTATCACATAAGATTCACATGAATAATTCTAAAGGTGCAGCGTGTAACCGGGAGAACGGAGTGCAGGACTTAGCAGAAAGCATTGATACCATTTTAGAAGAATTGCAGAGTTACATAATCGAAGATTCGATTGTATTTATTGCAACTTCATTAGGCGGTGGGACAGGATCAGCGATTGCACCACAGTTAGCCGAGATTCTTCTTGATGAAGGCTATAAGGTGGGAATGATTGTGGTACTTCCAGCCGACAATGAATCATTGAAAATCAGAGATAATGCAAGACAGACATTCTATGAGATTGAGGAATTAAAGCCGAGAATGGGAAGTATTTACATCCTGGATAACAATGCAACCGATAAGATGAAGATTAACAACACATTTGCTTCATTGTTTTCAAGTGTTCTTTGTATCAACAATAAATCGCAAGATGGTAACATGGATCTTGCCGAGATCGAAGCGTGTTTATTAACCCCATCATTTTCAGTGATTACAAGAGCAAATAGGAACAACGGAACGACAGCAAACATCATTGATGTGCTTAGTCGTGACAGTAATATCTTCGCAAAGAGAGAAGATAAAACTATTACAACAATGGGTGTTTCAGAGGCGGTATCTGCAAAAGAAAGCAAAATTGATATGACAGACCTTAGAAAAGAAATCGGTACAGCACCGACAGAGTTCCATGGTTATCTGTCAGAATCAGAAGAAAATGTACTTATCCTTAGTGGTTTGACAATGCCATATAGCAGAGTTGACGCTATGACCGAGAGTATTCAGAAGGAAGCCGACATTATAAAAAATTCAAGGAAAGCCACAACAGAGGTCAGGACTGGAAAGAACATTGATATTTTCGCTACACCGACTGTAGAACAGACAGCAACGACAACGAATAAGCCAAAGGGATTAACAGCCTTAGAAAAATTGAGAGCAAAGAAGATTAGTAAATAACAAGTCAATCATGGTTGGGGGGTCAAAATCCTACTCACCTAACATAAGAAAAGGAAGGTAAAAATATTATGAGTAAAGCAGTAGAAAACGTATTAAATAACAAGGATGCAAAAGCAACAGATTATTTTGAGCTGGTAAATACCTATGAGTATTCACAGGTGACATTACAGAGGGATGGAAAAGATGTTATTTCTATGGATATTAACGAGGTTGAAGCATATCCTGGTTTCTTTGAATTTAGAGAAAAATGCACCTCTACACACTATTCTGTAGAAGAAAGTAAAATTGCTTCTGTGACAGGAAGAATGCTTGACGGCATGGACACATTTTTAATTGAGGCAGATTTAAAAGATGGTAGCAAGCTGGCAGTTGTTATCTATCATGTAGATACTAATGAGAAAAGGGAAGTGTCCGAAGGTTATTATGAATCCGATGTCTTTTCACTCATGGATTATCTGAATGAGGAAGATCATAAAGTGATGATGGCAATTATCCATGATTCGTTTGGTCTTGAAATCAAAATGAATAGTGTTAGAAATTGTACTTTAACAGAGACAGAAGAAGCGTTTGAAATGCAGATCGACACAATGACATTTCCACTTATGGATGATAGCTGCAATGAAATCTACATCAAGGAAGGTAGCGTTACAGATACAATTCTGATTCGTCCTTACGGTCAGCCATTCTTAGAAATTTCTATCCTTGTATCAAAGGAAAACAGCAAGTAAAAAGAGAGAACAATATAGTAGGTAGGTTGGATAATCCAGCCTATCTACACTAAAGAAAGGAAGCATTACCGATGGTAAAAGGAAAAACAATCTGTAATGTGTGTGGACAACCATTTACAGATTTAGACGAACAGGAACATATTGGACTTCATACAAAGATTGGCTATGGAAGTCGGCACGATGGAGATACCATTGATTTAGATATTTGTTGTAGTTGCTTTGATAGTCTGATTGATAAGTTAGCAAATAAATGTATGGTGAATCCAATTCAAGAAGGATATTAAACGGAGGAATTTTTATATGGGAAAGATTTATTTTATTGCAGAAGCGAAGTATGGAGAAGAAACAATTACAAGTGATGAACTGTATTATATAGGCGATCATGATGGAAGTATTCTGTTTGATAATATTTTCAAGATCACCGATTTAGATGAATATATGAAAGCACCAAACAGACAGGAATTTACACAGACCATTGTTCCTATGGTAGAGGATTATTTTTCAGAAGAGGGAAAATTTGACAGTGTAATGATTACTGCTGTAAATAAAAATACTCATATTTTCCAGTGGGGAATTGAGGTTGTAAGAGTAGATGATGAACATATTAAATGTGATTTTATTGATTGGAAGAAAGAGAATATGATTTTTTCATTCTACAAACAGTACAAGGTAACAAACAATGTCAAAGATGAAGCATATACCCAATGGATTGAAGGCTTTGTAAGAAGTGTTATCCATGAAGCAAACATAGTTTGTTCCGAAGTTGTTATTACAGATATTGAACCTAACAAGCGAATTTTCCTTTTGATTGATGGTAAGGAATATGACATTAGAACATGGAGTTATAAGCCGTTAGATGAAGATAAGGAAGGAAATTTATTTTCAGAAACAGTAGTGTACACGCTGTATAAAATCATTCCAGACAAAGACGGATCACACGGAGAAGATGTTGTTGATGGTCAGTGCAATATCTATTGGGATGTGAAGTAGAAGGGAGAATACTATATATGAGAAGTAGAAGAAGAACAAATGCAAACAGATTATTAAAAGCTATCACAGATAATCTTGTATCAGTCACAAGTGCAGTAGTGAACCATGATGAAGGTATGAAAGAACCAATATCAGTTGAAAAATTCACGGAAGATTTGGAGTTTTATGTAAATTCTGGCATATTTGCAGATACGATTGATTTTTCGTATGAAAAAATTGCAGAAAATAAACTGCATATTGCCATCGGGAAAGCAAGTTGTTACTGCTATGACGATATAGATGTAACTTTGCAGCTTAGTGATGGTGTGGATATGGAAACTGCCACAAAAGAGTTGTATGAAGATCTCAATGAAAGATTGTCAGCATAAAGAGAGAACAATATAGTAGAGGTCAGCCGGTTGGACTGATAAAGGAATTCATGAGATACTTTCTCATTCGTGTCTTATATATAGAAGAAAAAGAGGTTATTTATGAATACATATTAATTGAAGTAATTATGACGAAAATAAAAAGGCAACCGATTATCGGCTGCCTAATATCATTAATCATGTTGAGTTATCTCAATATCAAAGTATTTTGTCCTTATTTTTACATCATGTCGTTTATCATTTAAGCATTTATGCAAAATGGTTATAATGCTAATAATAACCATAACTGATAAAGTCAGTGCAAAAACAACTCCCAAAATTGCTCCCATAAGAAGCACCACCTTTCAGAAAATTGGTGTAAGGTTGACAGTTACAAATATTAAAAGAAGTAATAAAAATAAAATGTTGTATTGAATTAGTTTTGGTTGATTTATTTTCTGATTTGGTTTTATTTTGATTGTTGTAAAATTATGGTTTTTTAATTTAATTATACAGTCATTTTCTTAAATGTCAAGAAAAATAAATATTCATATAAATGAAATGTCTAATCTCCAGCAAATCCCCAGTATACTGGGGAGAATAGAACAGTTGGAAATGATGAGAAAATCGATAAAAACCTCCTGTGATATATTAAAAATGGTGTTGCAAGTGATGAGGTCAAAAAACAGTTAAAGGAAAAAATTTTTGATGCTTTGTCTGTATAAATTGAAGCGAATAGTTACAGTTCAGAACGGATTTTCATATCCCCTTTTATTAAAACATATATCAGTGAAGATGCTGATTACATATCAAACGGATAGACAGGCATAGTGTCAGAAATGGCATTATGCCTACATTAAATTAGAATTGGAGGAATGAGTTATTATTACAGAAGAAAGAATAGACTATATGGATTATCTGAATCCATGTAACAAAAATCAGACTGCAAAGGTATTGGAAAGATTCTTTCATATCTCAAATGGGAGAGAGTATGTATCTGTAATACCAGATGAAGTAGAAAGAATAACAAAATTACCAACGCAGGAAGAAGTGAAATCAGATTCAGATAGAGCAATATCATATGCGAGAGATATTATCTTAAATGCTGGAAAATATAAAGATATGGATTTAGACGAGGATATATTGAAAAAATATACTTGTGATTTAGATCCATTGCTTGACAAGATACTTGCAATCAATATTGCAGATATTTTGAATAGACAGAGCCAATATAAAGATAATGAGCAATTAAAAAATGTTTGGATTACTTCAATAGAAGAATTAAAAACAGACTTCAAAAAAGGATTAGAAGATACACCATCTATACCACAGATTATTGATGGAATTGATACATCAAAACTTGTAATTGGAATGACTGTTAAAAATTATAAGATAATGTGCGAAATGTTAGAGCAACCAGAAAAGGGTGGAAAAGCTAGGAAATTACAGTTAGAAGATTGGAAAAGATATTTTGACTGGGAGAAGTCAGGACAGAAATTTATTATAACGGATGTTTATGATACACCTTTGACCAAAGAGGATAAAAGAAAATTAGGAAATAATTCAATCTATGTCAAATATATAGAAGTAATTCTGCTGCAATACCTATCAAAACAGCAAGGGTTTACAAAGACATTTACAAAACGTAACTGGTGGGAAATGTTGGGGATTGTAAATGAGCAATACGGAAAGAAGTCTGAGAAGGAATTAACCAATTTGGATTACAAGGTTACTCCGTGGGAAGTAAAACATTTTTATCAAAGGTGTAATAAGAAATTGGAAGAGATTTTATTTTCTGCATTGAACAGTTTAAGGAGCAGAAAACTCATAACATATGAGATTCAGACAATGATTGTAAAGTGGAATCCACAAAAGCGTTGTGATGAATATTTTGAAGCTACGGACAATCAGAAAAAACAGATATTGGAAGTTGAGCATTATGTACTCCATAATGTTATGAAATATGAAAAGATGGTACAGGTCTTTTTGAAATTCCAACAGCAAGAATATTATCAAAAAGTAAATGATTTACTATATGAATGCTATGGTTGGAATCACTGTTACAAGCAAATCAAAATTATCTATACTCCTGAAGGAGTTCGTGAAGTATACCCAGAACTTGAAGCAAAATTACAAAAAGAATTGTTGAATGAAAAAATATGTGAAGTGGTAGATGAAAATGCTAAAAACACATTTCAGAAATGGCAGACAGATTATCAACAGTGGAAAGATGAAATAGCATCAAGAACATGGGTTGAGAATGGAAAAATAATTCCAAGACCAAGAAAGCCATTTATGCCAGAGCATATAGATGAAGAAACTTATTTGGGAGCACAAAGCATATTAAAAAATGAACTTATACAAATAGGTCACAAGAATATGGTATTTTCGACAGAAGATTTTCTTGAAAGTAATAATGAGTTAGATAGCATATTTGATTTTACAAAGTGAAAAAAATGACACTTTAAAATCGTAACAATAAACATAACCCTATATTACGAAGATAAGGTGTCATTTTTTGAAAATACATAAAAATCATACGAGAATCAATGATTTTGTGTAGTGACGCAAGGAACGGAACAAATATCATTTGTGGCTGCCACGCAGACACCCATTAAGGAGATAAGACATGGATAGAAGTTATAGATTAAAGATGGAAGATAAATTGAATACAAATACTCTTACAAAAGAGTACATATTAAATTGCATAGCAAAACATGAGAAGAAAATCAATGACCTTGCTTATAAGGAAAAGCAGTACAGAGCATCCAATTATAACAATCATAAGTTGGAACTGGATAAGCTGATAGAATACAGACAACCTTTTGTTGATGTTCTTATGAAAGAATACAGAATGTCATTAGATGATATTAAAACTGCATTATCTAATGTAAAAGATAAAAATATTCCTACTAATGCTGTATGTGACCAGATAAGAAGGATTATTACTAATGGATGTTACTTTCTTGAATAAGTGGGTTTCTGTTCCAGAAACAAAAAGATTTGTTCCGCTATGGCTACACAAATCTTTCAACGAGCGAATATATCTAATAGAAACTTAATTTGAGCGTACCTTGAATGGCTCAAAATATGAATTAAACATTATAATTCATACGATAAAGAGAGAGTATGTCGGCTGCCTATCGGCATCCGAAATAAGCACTCACTATTTATCGGAATGATAAGTTTACAATTTTTCACTTATAGATGGAGAATAGATATTATGATAACAATAGAAAAAGCGTATGAAAAATTTTATAAATTATTGGAACAGATTGATAATTCAGATATTTCTCTGAGTAGCAAGTACGAATTGTATAAGGATATGGAATCTGAAATTGAACAGAAAAAGCAACAAGCGTATGCAGATATGTATGAATATTGATAAAGGAGATTTTATAATGGCAAATAAAAATAACGAATATTGTTGTATGTGTGGAAGCAAAAAAGATGAAGTAGACAAGCTGATTAGAGGTAAATATGGATATATCTGTGATAGCTGTATCAGTATAGCAAGCGATTTACTCAATGATGAAGAAGAGGAATCTATCACAAATAATATGCAGTTGGCTACTCCTTCACAGATTAAAGCACATTTGGATCAGTATGTGATTGGACAGGATGAAGCAAAGAGAACACTTGCAGTTGCGGTCTACAATCACTATAAGAGATTGAAACAGAATAAGAAATCTGATGTTGAAATACAGAAATCCAATATCCTTATGATTGGTTCAACCGGCAGTGGTAAGACACTGATTGCACAAAGTTTAGCAAAATTCTTAGGTGTTCCATTTGCTATTGCTGACGCTACAACACTTACTGAAGCTGGTTATGTTGGTGACGATGTAGAGGTCATGTTAAGAACACTCTTACAGAATGCAAATTATGACATTGAATCAGCACAAAGAGGAATTATCTATATTGATGAGATAGATAAGATTTCTCGTAAAGGCGAGAATGTTTCTATCACAAGAGATGTGTCAGGTGAGGGAGTACAGCAAGCACTTCTTAAAATTATCGAGGGTACTATTTCAGAAGTGCCAGTGACAGGTAGTAGAAAACATCCACAGGGAGAGACAGTTAAGATTGATACATCTAACATACTTTTCATCTGTGGTGGAGCTTTTGACGGAATAGATAAGATTATCAGCAAAGAGGACACGCATAATACAATCGGATTTGGTGCTAAAGTTGCCGATAAAAAGGAATCAGAGGTTGATATGTCAAAGGTGGAACAGCATGATCTTGTGAAATATGGTCTTATGCCAGAATTGATAGGTAGACTTCCTATTATAACTGCATTGAATCCATTATCTGAGGAAGATTTGGTGTATATTCTCACAGAGCCAAAGAATGCTATTACAAAGCAGTATCAAGAGTTGTTATCAATGGATGGTGTGAAGTTGGAATTTGAGGACGAAGCATTGAAAAAGATTGCTGAAATGGCTATTAAGAAGAAAACAGGTGCGAGAGGTCTTAGAAGTATCATTGAATCGGCTATGCAGAAAGTCATGTTTGATGTTCCTGATATGAGTAATGCAAAGAAAGTTGTTGTAACTGCTGATTGTGTAGAAGGAAAAGCGGATGCGTTGTTTTATGGTGCAAAGAATAAGAAGATAGCGTAGGTGGAAGGAGACTATAAAATATGAATAATGAAGTAAGATGTAACAATGATTTGGAACTTAAAGCAATAGAAAACAGAATAATTCGGCTTAAAAATGAGACTGCACAAAATCTCATTAAACTTGGTAATGAATTGAATAGAGCAAAAGAAAAAGTACCACATGGAGAATGGGGAACATGGCTAAGAGATAAAGTTAATTTTTCACAAAGAACAGCAAATATTTATATGAGAATTGCAAAAGAATTTGGTTCAAATTCGCAAGCGATTTCCAATTTGGAAGTAACAAAATTGGGATTATTATTGGATGTGCCAGAAGATAAAAGAGCTAATTTTATTGCAGAACATAATGTAAAGGAAATGTCAACAAGAGAATTAAAAGCTGCAATTAAAGGTGAATCTGATCATACCAAAACAGATAGCGTTATCGACTATGTAAGAGACTATGAAGATATTGAGATAGATGTAGATTGTTTAAAACCATTACCACAACATGATAAATATTTCTTCAAAAGAACAGGCAAGGACTGGATTTCATTTTTAAATTCGGTTGATAAATATGGTATATATGAGCCAATTATGATTGCAAGAGATAATACAATTATTTCTGGACATGAAAGAGTAAGAGCTTGCAAAGATTTAGGTATTAAGAAAATTCGTGCCTATTATGCTTGTCAAGAAAAGGAACATAGAAAAGATTGCAAAACAGATGATGAATTGAAATTAAAGATGTTTATTTTGTCAAATTTTAGTCTGCGAAGCATAGATGGGTATTATGCAATGTTTTGGATGGACACTCTGTTTGGAACATCTTATGGTGATGGTAGTGGAGATTTGACGCATTATGTTACAGATGATGTTGTCAATAAGTTAAATCATAATAGGGATATTTTGAAAAAAATGAAAGATGTGGTTGATAAGTGCCAATGTGAAGAAATAACAGAAGCTGAAATGGATATAGAAATTGTAAAATTACATGAGCAGTATGTGTAAAAGAAGGAGAATATACAATATATGGATAAATTTACAGTAACAATAGGAAACAAAGACACAGCCGAACTGAACAGACTTACAAGAACAATCAAGTTACATGATATGTGGAACAGACAGTATCACAACACAGTTAGCAGTATGTTTGAAAAGTACAAGAATTTAGATGATTGGTCACAAGATGAATTGATGAAAGTTGCTTTATGCGGTGTGAAGTATATAAAATGCGTTGCAGATATTGAGAGAGAAAATCAGAGATTAGATTCAAGCTACAATACACCATTTGCAATAAAAGAAGCAGGATTTAATATGATAGATGTTCTGTTTGGTATTATAGGTCGTATCAAGCTGAAAAATCTGATTAAGATATTCCCAATAGATAAAACCTATGATGGCGATAAATGGGGCTGCAAGGATTACTTTTTCACAATGGATGTTCTGAAGGAAAAAGGTCTTGATAGTGCAGTTGGTCGTGATGGTGTATTCGATTTGATGTGGGATTATGAAAACAGAGATTTGAGAGAGTTCACAGTATTCTATATGAGCTGCATGAGTGCAATGTACAAACAGCAGACAGGTGTTGGTATTGCAGAAAAATTTTGCGAAGATAATGGAATCGGTACGTATACAATGGACAGAGAAAATGGTCTGCTTATTGATAATCAGAATGGAGAGATTGCAAAATTGAGCAATAAGCCCTCATTTATGCAGATTGTGAAGTAAAATTGCATTTTCCGATTAGCATCAAAAGTACATTGAAAATTGAATATTGGCGGTTGTTGTGGTATTCTTAATCTAAAATATACAATATGGAGGATTTTTAATGGAACGTAACGATAGATGTTTCTGTGGAAGCGGAATCAAATATAAAAAATGTCATTACAGAATTAATGGTGAAAGTAAATTAGCAAATATATATAGAGCATATAATGAGTACAATAATGCTTGTATTCAAAAAGGAATATGTAATAATTGTAGAAAGGGATGTTCACAATGTTGCAATGACTATTTCTTTATTTCTGAAAGTGAATTTCTACAAATATTGGAAGAATTAATATATAGAAAAATAAATATAAATGATTATATTAGTAAGGCAAAGGCGGTTAAAAAGCATATTGAAAAAGTTCACCCAGAAATAATAAAGAAACTTAACGAATTTATGCCGAAATCAGTAGATAATATAGATGAATCTTTTTTTAAAGATTCAATTAATCCCCCTGATTTACCAGCATGTATTTTTTTAGATAATAATAAGTGCAGTATTTATAATGTACGCCCATCTATATGCAGGGGATATGGGACAACAGAAGAATGTGGAATTATAAAGAATAAAAAATATGATTTTGAAGAAAAATATAAAATGTATAACGAAGCAAGTATTATTTCGCATAGTGGAGATACAACGAAAGCAATATTAAAAAGACCCTATCCGTTATTTTATTGGTTTGCTTATTTCTTAGATGATTCATGGTATAATTTTACAATGGAAAAGCTTAGAAGAATTAGAGATGACCAAAATGATGCTTATTATGATTTTACAAGGAAATTGCAATGACATAATAGATATATGAATTTATATAATGAATACCAACCGTCAATATTCGATGGTTGGTATTTTTTTTACGCAAAATCGGAAACAGAACGGAGAATATTACATATAGAAGAATGAATGGAGGTTGATTACTATAAGTAAGATAAATTATAAAAAGACATTGAAGCCATTATATATAGAGTCGATGGAGGCAAGTCATGTTTATATCAATGAACGTGCAGTACAGGAAGATACAACTGCACAATATAAAATTGGTAAGGAATATGTGGACTTTAAAAAGATTAATACAAAGAGATCTGTATTAGCAGACAGTTTATTTCTTAGATTCATGCAATCGAGTATTACAAGAATTGGTGGTGATTTTAGTAAGGACTTTATTGTATTGAAATTCAATTACGATGCTAATTATAAGATAAGCGACGGAGTAGAAGAGAAACTTTCAAAAGAGGAATTACGTACACTGTATTATAAGAATGGAGTGACTTTTATTTCTGAGGTAAAGGATGCCAAAAGTAAACAGAAGCTGAGTAGTGAAGAGGATAGATGTCATTCAATACATTATAAAATGTTAATGAGATCACCTGGCAAGGCGAAAGATGGTGATTGTGTATTCATACGAGATAATTTATATCATAAAGCAATCAATTTCTTGACAATGGGATTATATGATTTGATGAATGAGGAAGCAAAGAAGGATCCGGATAAGGTATTCAAAATTGTTGAGTTATCTGCGTATTTAACATTAACGACTGCTGCTGCAAATGGTTATATACGGATTCCGTGGAATCGAATTTTAGTTGTACCGGATGAGGAAGTTTATTCGAAACGGATGAATGCGGTTATTGTACAATCTGAACCAGTAACACGAACATATGAGAAAAAAGAATTTTATATAGATTTTGATAGTCCTAAAACAGAGGAACTTATCAATAAAAAGGGAGTTACATTTGATGAAGAAAAAGCGAAGAGTCATGATTTGACATATATAGCCAAAACAAAAAAAGCACTCATAGATAATGGAATCAGATGGAATCGTTATTACGGATATTCGGAAATCATAGAAGAAGACGTTACTAGGGATGAATGTTTTGCTCACTACGTGTCAGATGAAAAAGTCAAAAATATTCTTTGGGATGGCATGGGATTAATAGATGAATCAATCTTTCCTAAAGATATGAATGGATTTATTTATTGTAGATCGCATTTCTTTAAAAGTTGTTTGTTCCGTGGAAATATTCAAGATTTTTTCAAAGATTATTGCAAGGAACATGGATTTGATTATAAAAATTTTACGACTGAGAAGATTGATATGTTTGAACGCAAACTTAGTCTATCTAATATTGATGTTGTGATTACGGACAAGTCTCTTAAATGGCTGAAATTTGTTGATGTGATGAGCGGTGGTCAAGAAGGCACTCCGAAGGATGCGTTTAATAAATATTATAAGCGGTATATGAAATTACATGATAATTGGTTTTCGATTGTAAAGACTGCTCATTCGAGTAAATGGGGAGATATGCAGTTGATGGCATATCAGATGGATAATTCGCTTCCAACTACGGATAAAAATGTATTAGGGCGTATTGCGGATCAGTCGGTGCAGTTTTGCAATGAGTTAAAACTTGCAGATGATGAAGCATATCTGAAATATCTGGATCAGAGAAAAAACAATTTTAATATCAATGAAATGTTGATTGAATTGGTAAAATGGAATCCTGACTTTAGACGTACAGAGTTTTTTAGAAGTAAGAAAACTAAGGATATAAGTAAATTGAAGAATGAATACTTTAAACAAGGACGGTTACTGCAAAATGGAGATAATCTTACTATTATGGATAACCCGATTGCACTTTTGTTAAAAGCAGTAGGTGCAGATCCGTTGCAGGAAGGTTGCTTTGATGTAGTAGAGGATGGTGTTCAGTGTTATACACCAAGATTTAAGGCTGGGGATAGGTTGGCTGCATTTAGAAGTCCTCATAATTCACCCAATAATATAATTCATTTATACAATATATATCCTGATAGGCTGGTTAAGTATTTCCCTAATATAGGTCAGAATGTGATTGTATTCAACGCTATAGGTACTGATACACAATCAAGGCTCTCGGGTCATGATGTTGATAGCGATTTTGTGTATACAACAAATCAGCCTGATTTAGCAGAATTGGCAAGAATAGCCTATGTCAATTATCCGACAATAATTAATGGTGTTGAAGAAAAGGGTAGCAGTTCATATCATTTTGCTTTAGAAGATTTTGCACAGATGGATAATAAAATTGCTTCCGCACAAGAATCTATTGGAACATCAACAGACGCTGCGCAACTTGCGTTGAGTTATTACTATGATGAGGGCATGATAAGTGAAGAACTGAAGGAATGCTTTGTTATCTTATCTGTAATTGGTCAAATCAGTATAGACTTGGCTAAAAAGGAATTCAATATTGATGTCGTGAATGAGATTAATCGAATTAAGAGATTGCCATGTATGAAAGGTAAAGATATTCCGGCATTTTATGCTGCTACTAAGAAAAGTCGGAATAACAAGAATTTTGATATGGACAAGATTCGTTCTATGAATTGTCCGATGGATATAATTGCAGATTATATTGATGAAAAGGTAATATGGTGTGCTGATGGAATCAATCATCTTCCGATTCGTAATTTCTTTAATAAGCAAGTTATTGGCAAAGGGAATCGCTACAAAAAGGAAAAGTTAATTAAACTTGCTAAATTATACAATGATTCAATAAGGTATTTGGAGAACAACAAAGACCAGTATACAGATGATTGTTTCATTAATTTGAAAATAACCAATATGAATCAGTTTTTGAATCGTGCAAGTAAAAGTCTGGATCAAGAAACAATTATGCAGTTGGTTACATATGCACTTAAGGATGACAATTCAGATGTAAGTTCGACAATCCTCAATTTTTTATTTAGGGAGCATCATGACGAATTCATGAATTGTTTTGTGAAAAAGTACCAAAAATAACAGCAAAAATTTACATAAAAACTGTTATAATATAATAAAAACAAGCGTTTAGAACATCTCCTTATGGAAAGAGATCTGTGTATGAAAAGACCGTAGGCTGAGTAGTGCATGGGAAACTTCATTTCCATTTTCCATGTTTAAAAGTTAAATCTAAGCAATTTAACAAATTAGCTGATACATTGTCCTCAAACAGCAGTGTGTTGGTAGAGTACCGAGTGTATTCAAACAAAACAATGATTGAGCGGACAGGCTGATTCAAACTAGGTCTGTCCGTGAAAATCAGAAAAGTGTAGTATTTCGTCAATTATTGGTATATAATAGATATTATAATACTAATGATTGGCAGGGTAAATGAGTATGATTGCGGCATGTTTTTGTTATACTGTAATTGGTATAGTTGTAGGAAGTATCTTTGCGTTATTGTTTATAAACTTTGATAAATCATGGAAGAAAATAGTTTCTTTTATATTTGGAATGGGTGGTTCTGGTGGACTAATAGTTGTATGTAAAAATTATTTTGAAATAAAGAATCAAAATATGAAATTTTGGACAACCACCTGTTTATGTGTTTCATTAATGATTTCATTCATTATTTTAATGATGGTGATGTGCAAACTAATAAAAGATAAAGATGATAATGACATATTACGAATAAGAGACATACTTTTAGGTCAAAAATCATATATTGATAAATATTATGAAATGCGATGTAATGAAATAGACCAAAAGTTAAATATTAAAGAATTAGAAAAAAGAGAGCAAGAAATAACAAAGCGTGAAAATTCAGTTGAAAATAAAGAATCATATTTGACACAAGAATTAAAGAAATTAGAACAATTAGGAAACAAAAAATTAAAGATATATTTACCAGAAAAGGCAAATATAATAATAACAAATGAATTTCTAAAAATTATGCCATCTTACATAAGGGATTTATCAAAATGCATAAATGATATCGAAAAATTCACTGAACAATTCATTGATGAAAATGAAAATATCACAATAAAAGAAATAACTGCTTATTTGATGTTTATTTGCTTATCTATATCTGAATATATTTTTGGTGGTAGATCTCAAGATGTAAGAACACATTTTAGAAAATTTGATGATAAAACGAAGTCATATGAGAAAATAATTTCAATAATAGGAAATAATGTAAGCAATAGAAAGATGACTTCTATTCCATATAGCAATTCTATGATAGAAAGGTCTGATATTTGCAAACGTGCCCTAATTAAAAGTATCAATTCTGATTATGATTTTAGTAGTAATAACAATACTGTTTGGAAAGATTATATGACTTTTTCTTTTTATGGAATGAGATACAATAATTTTCCAATTTTATCTTTTGGAATATCAGTCAAGAATGAAGAACGTTTTAAGCAACAATTTTATTTCTTAAATTATTTTAGGATAGAAGAATGTTTAGAAGATAATTTAGAAAAAATAAATGAAGCTTTCAATTTAGAAAAGATATTTTATAATAAGGAGGAGCGTTAAATGTATAGAATTTCAAGAGTTATGGCTCTTTCAGAAATAATGGAAAAGATAGAAGAAAATAATTACGTAGAGGCAAACAAAATGATGGCAGTTGTTTCAAGGTCATTAAAAAAAGACAAAGAGAATAACAAATATTCACCATATATTAATATTAATAACAAAAAAGATGCTTATTTGTTTAAGAATATTATTAAAGATTTAGAGCAGGACTAATCTCCTGCTCTTTTATTATGTACGAATTCGATTATAGAAGCCAGTGCGATTATTTTTGCACTGGTTATTCTTTTGTCAATAAAACTAGATATATCAAGAGAGGAGGAATGAGAGTGAAACAGGAAGAACTACGGAGTCTTTATAAAGAGAGACTTGAACGAGAGAAGCAAACATACATTTCAAAAATGGTCAAGATTGATCCAAGCATTTTATCAAAATTCAAAACAGGGAAAATTGACTTGTACCCTGATCTATTTTCGAGATTAGAAGCATATCTTACAAATTCATAAAATTCAAATCAAACTTATTCTATGGCGCAATGCCAATTCTGATTATTCAATCACAAATTCCATGAGGAAAAATCTATGAAACTGAATATTGGTAACAGAATCAAATATGAGGATTCTATTTATGCTGTTGTGGCAGTAATCTACACAACGGTTTATTTGCGTGCTGTAAAAGATGACAGTACAGACTATGCTTACGAAATCAACGAAGTTTATAAAACATACAGGGACATAGAGTTCCTGGGAAAGAGGTAATGAATGGAAGAAACTAAATATACATATGAAGATTTATTATTAGCACTTAATAGCATGGATGAGGAAAAGAAGCACTTACTATTAAAAAGTGTTAAGATATCAGACTTGTTTGAAATGATGAATTCTGAGAAAAAGTTTGAAAACGCAATGAAAAACGTAGATCAGTATGTTGCATGGTATCAACTTATACAGGCGTATTTAATGAACCTAAAAGAAAAATTAGAATCGGGAGATTTTATTTCAAACAAAGAGATTAGTAAGGACACAATTCTGAAAGATTACAATGATTTAAAGGAAGATGAGAAGAAGGCTGTGGTACTTAATCTTATGAATAATGCGGATTTTCAGAAGAAATGTTGCGAGATTTTAGCGGTAGATTTTAAAAGAGTTGTAAATTCAGATGCGACGTTAAAAGCAATCGACAATCTGACAGGAGTGAGCAGATACTTTGACAAGATGGTTCGACTTGGAATAGGTTGTAATCATAAATACGAGGTTGAGTCATGAAAAATACCTATGATGATATAGATAAGTTACTAAAGGATATGCGGTCTGATATAGAAGATACATTGTCAAAGGAAGTATTTGAGGAAGTCCGTGATATTGAAATGGAACATGTATACAGGGATGTTTTGAGTACATACAGTCCGAAGATTTATGATCGTAGAGGTACTAGCGGTATAGATGATCCAAGAAATGTTATTGGATATGTAAAAGATATGAGTTTGGAAGTTGATAATGTCACACCATTTAATGATGGTTACGGGACATATAATCGGGGAAATGATTTAGCAGATTTGATTAACGAAGGTGACGGTGGTGCGAGTCATCTTTATTATGATTTTACAGGAAATTTTATACAGCCACGCCCTTTTTTAGATAACACACAGGAAGAAATTGATAAAACAGACAGAGTAGATAGAGCATTAGAAAAAGGTCTGAAAAGACGTGGACACGATATTAGTTAGAAAGGAACGAGTAAATGGCAAAGAAGATAAATATAGATGTAGATTTACGTGATGAAAAAGCAAAGAAAAAACTAAAAGATATACAGAACGGTAAATATAAAGTAGATATGGATGTCAATGTGGATGGCATAAATCAGACTACACAGGGGATGAACCGTCTTAAAGCATCTGCGAGCAATACCAATACAACATTCGGTAAACTAAGAAATACGATCAGTGATACTTTTTCTACTGGTAAACTGGCGATGACAGGATACTTGGCAGTTTTAAGAAGTATTAATCTTGCTTCGAAAAATGCAAAACAGAGTATAAAAGAACTGGATAAGAGTGTGACTGATTTATCGGTTGCCACGAATATGAGTAGAAAATCTACATATGATCTTCTGGGACAATATAATAACATGGCAAAGCAGTTGTCGAGTACAACTACACATATTTCATCTGCTGCGGATGATTATTTGCGTGCCGGTAAAAGTATGAGCGAAGCAAATAAACTTATTCAGGACTCTATTATGCTATCAAAACTTGGACAGATAGATTCTGGTGCAGCCACAGAGGATTTATTAGCGACCATGAATGGTTTTAATATGTCTGTCGAGGAAGTAAATAAGGCATTGGATTCAATGGTTGCTATTGATATGGCAGCGGCAACAAGCAGTGGAGATATAGCAACCGCATTAAAGTATTGTGCTTCAAGTGCAGACGTGGCGGGTGTTTCATTTAATAAGTTGGCTGCGATGATAGGAACAGTTCAGGATAAAACACAGCAGTCAGCAGAAACAGTCGGTACATTTATGAATACCCTGTTATCAAGATACCGGAATGTAAAAATAGGACAGTTCGTAGATGATGATGGACAGGATTTATCTGATGTCGAAACGATTTTAGATTCTGTTGGGATCAAATTGCGTGAGACAAATCAGGAGTTTAGAGATTTTGAAACGGTCATTGATGAAGTTGCTAAGAGTTGGAATAATTACTCTGGTGTACAACAGGCTGCTATTGCAAAAGCATTTAGTGGATCAAGACAACAGAACCGTTTTATAGCACTCATGGAAGGTTATAACAAAACATTAGAACTTACAGAGGTTGCAGCCAATAGTGCTGGAACAGCAGTTGAGAAGTTTAATAATAGCTATCAGAACAGTCTGGAAGCCAAGCAGAATACTTTACAGGCAACTTTTGAAGCCATGATTATGAACTCTGATATGGGTAATGTTTATGGTGATATTTTGGATGCAACAACAGCACTTGTTAAGTTTGTTGACGAAACAAATCTTCTCAAAGGTGCACTTACAGGATTAGCGACTTTTGGTGGAATCAAAGCATTTATGACAATTAAGACTGGTGCAATGGAAGCATACGTTGAATTGAATAAATTCAAAAATGCAATGGATATTGTAAAAAGTACTAATATTTCCACGGCACAGTTTGATAAATTATTGTTACTTTCTGAAGGATTATCAAAGAGTCAGATGAAGCAGGTTTTATCGACTAATTCACTCACGATGGCACAGAAGAAACAACTTTTGATGGTTTCGGGACTCAGTGAAGAAGAATCGGTTGCTGCATTGCAGGCTTGGAAGATGACTGCTGCAAACAATGGTCTTACTGCATCAACAACATCTGCAAGCAATGCTTTTAAAGGTCTTACAATGATGATTAAAGCCAATCCGTTTATGATTGCTGTAACGGCAATTACGATTGGTGTAGCAGCATGGCAGAAGTACAAACAGTCTATAGAGGACGTAAAGGACAGGATTGACGAATTATCTGATTCAATTTCCACATTAGAATCTGAGTATAAATCATTAAAAGAAACAGGCTCAGAAAAACTGACCGACGCAGAACAGGCAAGACTACAATATCTCGAAGATAGAATTGCTCGTGAAAAAGAGTTAAAAGAACTCGAAGAAGCTCGTCTTATCAGAGAAAAATATGGCAATAATTTTACAGATTATTTTGACGATGACAACCAGAATGCAAAATATAGTGATTTCCGTGAAAAATATTTCGATGGAATGAGCAAAGTAGATGTCACTTCTTTAGCATATGGAATCGACCATGATGAGAAGAACGTCATTGACATTGGATCAAAGATTGACGAATACAAGGCAGCTCAAGAAAAGATACAAAGTTATGTCGAACAGATGAACAGACATAGTTCAGATGAACAGGGATATATATGGGCTGATGAATTAAAAAGTCAAGAAGAGGATAACCTTGAAAAACTAATTCCACAGCTTCAAGAAGAATACCAAAACTATAAAGAAGCCAAATATGAAGCTGAGACAGCTATTGATGAAATGACACAGGATTTAGACAATCCTAATCTGACAGATAAAGACAAAGAAACGATTCAGAGTTGGATTGCACAGTATCAAGATGTTGTCAAAATTGCTGATTATTACATTGGTTTAATGAGAGACATCCCGGCTATTCCAAGTGATACGGATACCAACACATATCATAATTGGTATAGCAAATTATCCGATGACGAAAAAGAATTAGCTAACAGTGATGATTTCAAAGAAGCCCTTGAAAAACAGAAAGAAGGACTGGGCAAAGCTGCTTTAGCCGCAAATGATTATGATATTGCTTTACAGGAAGTAAAAAATGCACAAGAGTCTGTTGCAAATAGTGGTGATGGCATTGGAACAACTTCTTTTTCAGATACTATTACAGAACTTTCTGATTTACAGGATGATTTATCAGATCTTGATGAAGCAATGGCAAATATTGTTTCGGATGGTAATGTAGATTTATCATCTTTAGACGGATTGATTGAAGCATTTGGTAAATTAGAAGAAGCTGGTAAAAACATAGATACATCTACTGTTGATGAAGCAATGAAATCCTTATCTGATGCTACTTCTATCCAGTCAGCACAGCAGGCATTAGATACTTTGTGCACAGAGTATATCAAAGCATCTGGCATTCTTGATGATTTGAATGAGAGCAACAAAAATCTCATTGCAACAAGATTACAGGGAATGGGCGTAGCCAATGCAGAAGAAATGGTCGAGGCTCGTTTAGCAGCACAGAAATATGCTACAGCTAATGGATGTATTGATCTTGCGAATGCAACATGGGAAGAAATTTCTGCATTAATTGCTGAAGGTAACGCTTCTCAGGAGACACAACAGTATCTTGCTAATTTAGCACTGTCAAAAATTGATATTAATAATATTAAGCTGGACACAAAAGCCGATGTAGATAACATTATTGCTATCGCAAATGCGGCAGGTGCAAGTGCAGCTCAGATTGCAGCATTAAAAACTGCGTTAGCTTCTCTTAGTAGTGCGAACATCACAAAATGGGATGACGCAAATAAAGGTGGTGGTATGGGAAGTACTAATCTTATGAACCCAGCCAAATTAAATACACCTTCTAGCGGGAATTCTAAGATTAACCAGTTTGCAAAACAGCAACAGGCACAGAAGACGAAAGATGCTGTACAGGATGCTACAGATACACTTGCAAAGACATTAGACGATATAAAAAATGGTGCATATAATCTTGACGCATCCAATTTTTATGCTAATTACTTCGGTGGCTCTGCTACAAGTAAAGCGGTCAATGATGCTGCAAAAGCAGCCAAGGATGCTGCAAAAGATGTAAAAGAAGCTGTTGCAGAAACATTTGATTTTATTGAAAATGGCATCAATCGTTTTGATAGAGCACTTTCCAAGTTAGAAGACAAAGCAGGTAAAACTTCTTCCTCATTCACTTCTCGCTTAAATGCATATAAAGAGGCTTTGAATGCTACAACATTTGGCATCGAACTTCTTACAGATGATTACAACAAATATATGCAGAAAGCAAATGAAGTCGGTCTTAATGAAGATATTGCTTCTGCTGTACGTGGTGGTGCTTCTAATATCTGGGATTATACTGATGATACAGTAAAACAACAGATAAAGGATTATCAGAGTTGGTATGATAAGGCACAGGATTGTTTGGATAAGATTGACGAGTTAAAAGATAAACAGCTTGAATTGACTCAGGCAAGCATCGAATTGCTGATTACTCAGTATGAAAAACTTGCTACTAAAATCGAAAATGTAAACGACCGAACAGAGAAATGGATCTCTTTAAAAGAGTCATGGGGATTTTCTGCAAATACTAAGAATTATGATAGTATGAACAAAAATATCCAAAAGCAGATTGACTTTATTATCAAGCAAGATGAGCAGTTAAAATTGTTACAGAAAACAGTGACAAAAGGTTCTGAAGCTTGGTATGAGTATAATGAGCGTATTGATTCGAACAAAGCTTCTCTGATTGATTTAAAACAGCAAATGCAGGAAAATGCTACTGCCGCCGCTGTGTTGGCAAAAGCGACTGCTGATAAAAAGACAGAAAAATATGATTCACAAGATGAATTATATGATGCTAAAATTGACAATGCTACGTCTGCGAAATCTAAAAATAAACTGATTGACAAAAAGATCTCTAATATCAATAAGACACAGAAGGCTTATAATACTGCTGTTTCTACTGATAACAAAAATCTTAAATCTGCAAAGAAAACAATTAGTAAATTCAAATCTACCAAAGAGAATAAAAAGATCCTTGCTTCTATTAAGAAAGCTGCAAAATCTGGTAAACGTATCTCACAGTCTTTATTAAATAAAGCATCCAAGCTGAATGATAATGGCAAGCTGTATAACGCATGTGTGCAGTACAATGCTTATTTAGATGCGAAAGAAGCCGACAAAGCTACTGCTGATTTATACAAAGAAACAGCAAAACAAGATAAGGCTACTCTTGCAAAAGAAAAGTTTGATAATATTTCCTCTGATTATGAGAATAAAATTTCTAGCAATGAGCAGAAAAAGACAGCCCTTAATAATAAGATTTCACTCGCACAAGAACAGGGCAAACAGATAAGTGCGGCTTATTATAAGTCTCTTATCTCCTCTGAAAAAGGTGAGAAAAACAAACTTATTAAAGAAAGAAAAGATCTTCAAAAGAGTCTAAATGATGCTGTTATCAAAGGTTCTATCAAAAAAGGCAGTGATGAATGGTATGAAATGGTTTCTGCAATCAACGAAGTAACAAATGCTATAGACGAATCTACACAGTCTATCGTTGAATATCAGAATGCTCTTCGTCAGTTAAAATGGGATGCTTTTGATAAATCTATGGAAACTGTAAAACGTATCAACAGTGAAAATGATTATTATATTGATCTTATGAGCCATAAAGATATGACGGATAAAGACACTGGTAACTTTACAAAATATGGCACAGCTACTATTGGTCTGCATAAAACAAATTATGATAATTATCTTGCACAGGCAGATGAGTATCAACGTGAATATAACAAGATTATGAGACAGATAGAAAAGGGTGAATTATCCCTGTCTGATGAAAATGTTGTTCAACGTCTACGTGATTTACAGAATGCTCATAGAGATGCGAAGAAATCTGCCGAAGATGAATTACAGTCAATTCAGGATTTGGTAAAACAGGGTTACGAAGCTCAAACTGATGCATTGAGCGAGTTGATTGATAAATACAAGAAACTGAAAGACTCCGAACTTGAAGCCTATAAATATCAAAAGGAAATTGCTGAAAAAACAAAGACTATTGCTTCTTTACAGAAACAGTTAACTGCTTACAATGGTAATGATTCTGAGGAATCTCGTGCACAAATTCAGAAACTAAAAGTACAGCTTGAAGAAGCTAAAAGCGATTTAAAAGATACACAATACGAAAAATTCATTTCCGATACTGAGGATATGCTTGATGATTTAATGAATGATTACCAGGAGTTCATTAATGAAAAACTCAATGATACAAATAATATTCTTGATAAGATTAAAACTCTTCTTGGCAGTGATATTATTGAAACAATTAAGGGATTAGATTCTAGTCTTACAAATGATACAAAAGATCAAATTGGTTCTAGTACCACGAATGGTGGTGATGGTGGTCAAGCCGCAAAAGATTACGTTCATAATACTGTGATTAATGATCAAAATAAGGTTAATTCTAAAACTGATACTAGCAGTTATAATCCTGCGAAAGAGGCTGATATAGCTAAAAAGAAAAACGAAATCGCACAAAAGAAAAAAGCAATTAACGATCAGAGGCAGTCTTATCGAAATCAGATTAAGGAACTTGAAAACCAGTTAAAACAGTTATACGGCGAATTGAATTCTGTAGAAAATATATATCAGTTTGAAAAATCTTCTACGAAGAATAAAGATAAACTACAGGGTTTAAAAAACAATTATACTGAGAAAAAGAGTGAACTCAATGCTAGGATACAAGATGTAACTCATAACAAAGATGTGTTACAACAATTCATTACTGATCTTGATAAACAGTCAGTAAAGCTTGATAAAGATTTAGCAAGTCTCAATAGCTATGAAAAAGGTTCTGAACATATCGACAAGAGTCAGTTAGCATGGACACAAGAGGATAAACGAGAAATGATTTATCGTGCTTCTGACGGTGCAGTTTTAACGAAGCTTAATCCAGGTGATAAAGTATTCACAAATGAGATGACTGAGAATCTTTGGAAAATGGCACAGATGAATCCTGCACAGATGTATGCGGGGCAGTTCACGCCGGTTACACCGGATTTCTCAAAGAATGTGAATAATTCAAGTAATATTGAGGTCACTTTTGGAGATTTGGTATTACCTGATGTAACAAATAGCGCAGAGTTCGCAGACAGCGTTGAGTCTGTTATGCGTGAAGCTATTTGCAAGAACGGAAAGACAACACAGTGTATTACTGAAGCAGTTTCTGCCAAGCAACTTGGTAAAAATGGTGTAGGTAATGCGAGGTTATATAAGTAATTGATACAAGAGGGCTTAGAAGCTTTCTAAGTCCTCTTTTCATATAGAAAAATTTATGGAGGAATGTTATGACGGAAGAAAAAAGATTGGAGATTCCGTTTTGGAATAAATTGAATTTGACAATTAAGGAAGCCGCGGCTTATTCGGGAATAGGGGAGACAACTATACGAAAAATGCTTTCAGAAAGAGGATGTTCTTTCCTATTTAAAGTGGGAACAAAGAATCTGATAAAGAGAAAAGAATTTGAAAAATATTTAGATGGAGTGCATTATTTGTAGAAAAGAAATTTATGTGTTATACTTCAAAATACACAAGATTCTTTTCTCCATTTGGAAAGGATACGATATGGGAAAAGACTTAAAAGGAAAAGAACTTGGTCAGGGAATTATTCAAAAGAAAGGGGGGAGATATGAAGCTCGGTATGTAGATCGATTCGGAAAGCGTATATCAATATCAGGTATGGATTTAAAAGAGGTAAAGAAAAAATATAATGAAGCTCTTTATGAAAATGAAAAAGAGTTAAATATACGATCTAATATTAAATTAGATGATTGGTATAAACAGTGGATGAATATATATAAGTATGATATCATCCGAGACAATACAAAAAGTAATTATAATCAGATTTATAACAAACATATTTCTCCGTATATTGGTAATTGCTATTTAAAAGATATAAAACAAATGGATATTAGAAAAATAATAAAAGAACTTGATAAAAATGGATACAAATTTGAAACAAAAAATAAAGTTCGTATATTATTGGTAGACATATTTAATAAAGCAATCATAAATGAGTATGTTATGAAAAATCCAGCCAAAGGTATGTCAATAAAACGAGATGACAAAAAGGATATTAGAGTATTATCAATAGATGAACAAACATTATTTTTTGATTGTTGTAAAGGTACGTTTTATGATAATTTCTTTACGACTGCTATATCTACAGGAATGAGAATTGGAGAATTAGCAGCACTTAGATGGAAGGATATTGATTGGGAAAATAATCTGATTCATGTTACAAGAACATTGATATATCAAAAATTTGAAGGAGACGCTAAGAAAGAGTTTCATCTAGGCGATCCGAAGACATATACGAGTATACGAGACATTCCAATCAACAGGCAGTGTGAAATGGCTTTAAAAAAGCAATATACGCAAAAACATGTAGTGGAAGCAAAAGCACCAAAATGTAAACAGCCGGAAGAACAATTTAAAGATTTACTATTTACTACAAAGTATAATACGCCATTAAATTCGCAAATTATATGTGATGCTATCAAAAAGATTGTAGATGAGATTAATTTGACAAGAGATGATGTAGAAGAGATGGAAGTGTTTTCGTGCCATTGTTTACGTCATACATTTGCTACGAGAGCTTTTGAAGCAGGAATACAGCCTAAAACCGTACAAGCTTATCTTGGTCATGCAACACTTCAGATGACAATGGATCTATATACGGCTGTTATGCCACAACATCTTACAAATGAGATGGAAAAGATGTCAAATGTACTTGACAAGATAGCGCAAAATGGAGAAAATGTTGCAGAAGAACAATATGAATCTCTCGTGAAAAAGAACAAGGTTATTCCGATTAATGGAGATGTGATGGTGGTATAATAGTGTAAAATGGAGATTGGAAGCGTAGAAACCTTATAAAATAAGGCATTGCAGAATATACCATATTATATTATAAGATATAATTATTATGTGTACCAGACGACACCGTATGAGTTTATTGATACGGCGGAAATACTGGCTTCACGCTGATTTTACCTGGGTTTCAGAAAGTTATAAAATTGTATAAAATGATACAAATCAGGCAGTTAGGGCATACTAGATATTAGGTTATCTGATATGCCTTATTTTCTGCCTTTTTTGTGCGATATATTGTACAGGATTCATATAATTATAGGATTTGTTTTATTTGTGAGTAAATAAGGAGCTGTTACATTATTTGGCAAACATATGGAACACATTTCCGAAAAGGGAGTTTTAAAATTTAACAGTATTTTTGAATACGAAACTTTGATTTTACAAAAGGCAGATGCATTGGTATAATTATTATATTGAGGTGTTTTATTTTTTGGAAAAATGAAAAATCTTGGAGATGACCATGATGAAATGTAAAAATTAGTTTGCGATACAATAATATATATGAGAAATGCATGAATGCAAATCAAAGAGGTCTATTATGGATTTGAACCGAATTTTAGAAAAACAAAAAATATATAGTCAGGGAAAAGATAAGATAGATACAGTCACATTATCTTCCTATGAAAAGGACTTTGAACTGACTTTTACGCATAATTCCACGGCTATAGAAGGAAATACATTGACGTTGATGGAAACAAAGGTAGTCTTAGAAGATGGAATTGCTGTAGGTGGAAAAGAACTGCGGGAAATATATGAGGTTGTCAATCATAAGAAGGCATATCAGTATGTTAAAAAGTGTATAGCAGAAGGAAAAGCCTTGGATGAGCATATTGTAAAGGATATTCATGCAATTCTGACAGAAAATATTATAGTGGGCGGCATTTACCGGAATCAGGAGGTACGGATTAGTGGCGCGGGGCACATTCCACCAGTTGGAAATGATATGTTTATTCAAATTAAAAATTTTTATGATGATTTAGGACGGAAAAAGGATGCATTGAATCCTGTTGAATATGCAGCATGGACACATGCGGAATTTGTGCGCATTCATCCATTTGTTGACGGAAATGGCAGAATTTCAAGGTTGCTGATGATTTATCAGCTTATGTCGGCAGGGTTTTTGCCAGTATCTATAGCAAAAGAAAATCGATTGGATTATTATAACGCTTTAGAATCTTATGCGGTACAGGGAGAACTTGAACGATTCACAGATTTAGTGGCTGAATTGGAAGAAGAGCAGCTAGATGCATATATCAAACTGATTTAAAAGAAGGAGAGGATGATAAAACTACTTCACAGTTCACTCCACAGTTTTATACAAATTTTAGTTTCCAAAATAAGAATAGTCTGTTATAATAGACTCATAATATCACTTAGGAGGCAATTAGCGATGGGTGAGGATAGAAAAACATTTAAAATAAAGGATGGTAATTTGGGAGAAGTGAAGATAGCAGATGAGGTAGTTGCCATCATTGCAGGGCTTGCCGCTACTGAGGTTGAAGGGGTAGGTTCCATGGCTGGCAACATTACAAATGAACTTGTTAGTAAGCTTGGCATGAAGAATCTTTCCAAAGGCATTCGCGTAGAGGTGCTTGAGGGAACCGTCAATGTAGACGTTGCGCTGAATATCTCTTATGGTTATTCAATTCCGGAAGTATCAGCCAAAGTACAGGACAGAGTAAAAAATGCGATTGAAAATATGACAGGACTTGAAGTATCCGTAGTGAACATCCGTATCGCAAGCGTGGACATGGGCAATAATAAATAATGCTATTCTAAGGAAAAGAGGGTGTCTTAAGCGACATCCTTTTTCCTTATGCGTAAAAATTATAATTAGAAAGGATGACAGAAGAAAACAATATGACCAGAAGAGAGATAAGAGAGCAGGTTTTTAAAATGCTGTTCCGTGTGGAATTTTATAATCAGGAGGAAATGTCAGAGCAGCTTTCGCTGTGCGAGGATGATGCCTGTGACTGGAAAGAAAAAGACAAGACATATATTTTTGATAAAGTAGAAAAGATTTCCGAAAAGATCGGGGAGATCGATGCAAAGATCAATGAGGTCTCCGAAGGCTGGAAGACAGGAAGAATGGGAAAAGTAAATCTGACACTGATCCGTCTTGCTGTGTATGAGATGCTGTATGAGGAAGATGTTCCTGCAAAAGTTGCGATCAATGAGGCTGTGGAACTTGCAAAAATGTATGGTACAGATAATTCACCTTCATTTGTAAACGGTGTACTGGCAAAACTGGTATGATGAAAAACGTATATTCCGTAGGGCAGGTCAATACATATATCAAGAATATGTTTGCCCAGGATTTTATGTTACAGAGGATCAGTGTAAAAGGTGAGGTGTCGAATTGCAAATATCATACCTCCGGGCACATTTATTTTACGATCAAGGACGCAGCTGGAACACTGAATGCGGTAATGTTTGCAGGAAGCAGAAAAGGTCTGAAGTTTCAGATGAAAGAGGGCGACCAGGTTGTAGTGACCGGTTCGGTGGAAGTGTATGAGCGCGATGGAAAGTATCAGATCTATGCTAGAGAGATTGAACTGGATGGAGCCGGAAACCTTTATCAGAAGTTTGAAGCATTAAAACAGGAATTAGAAGAGATGGGAATGTTTGCTGCCGAATATAAACAGCCAATCCCATCATACGCAATGAAGATCGGTGTGGTGACAGCACCGACCGGTGCAGCCGTGCAGGATATCCGCAATATTTCTGCGAGACGCAACCCGTTCGTTCAGCTTATTTTATATCCTGCACTGGTGCAGGGAGATGGTGCAGCCGAAAGCATTATAAATGGCATCCATGCCTTAGATGCACTTGGTGTGGATGTTATGATCGTCGGCAGGGGCGGTGGCTCGATTGAGGATCTGTGGGCATTTAATGAGGAAGAAGTGGCGCGTGCTATCTTTGAGTGTAAAACACCAATTATCTCAGCGGTTGGTCATGAGACAGACTGGACGATCGCAGACTTTGTGGCAGATCTTCGTGCACCGACACCGTCAGCGGCTGCAGAACTTGCGGTGTTTGACTATGCAACAGTGGCAGGAAGGCTGGATGAAATAAAAGACAGAATGTTCCTTTTAAATATGCAGCGTGTGCAGCAGATGCGAAAAGAATTAAAACATGCATCAGACAGACTTTCTTATCTGAGCCCGGAGGGGCAGCTGCGTGAAAAACGAAAATATGCCATGGATCTGGAAGAACAGTTAAGAAACTGTATGGAACATATGATCGAACTGCGCAGGCACAGACTGGCATTACTTTCAGAAAGATTAGAAGGCGTATCGCCGGTCAAAAAACTTGCACAGGGATATTCTTATGTGACGGATCAAAATGGGCATACGCTGACAGATACAGAAGGTATAAAAACAGGTGATCACGTAAAGATCCGTCTTTTAAAAGGTGCATTAGAAGCAGAGGTAACGGAGGTTTTGCATGAGTGATGAGACAAAAAACAAGCCTGCACTCGAAGATAACTTTGCAGAGCTTGAGGATATTTTAAAACAGATGGAACAGCCGGAAATTTCATTGGAACAGTCATTTTTACTGTATCAGAGCGGTGTGGAGAAATTAAAAGAATGTAATGTGATGTTAGACACTGTAGAGAAAAAGATGCAGATTTTAAACGCAAAAGGTGAACTGGAAGATTTTTAAATACAGACGGTGCATATGGAGGAGCAGATATGGATATCAAAGCGGAAATAGGCAGACATACGGATGAGGCAGAACAGATCATAAGTTCCTATCTGCCAAAAGAGGAAGGATATCAGAAAACGGTGATCGAAGCTATGAATTACAGTTTTCTTGCAGGAGGAAAAAGATTACGGCCGATTCTGATGTTAGAGACTTACCGGCTGTTTGGCGGAAGGTCAAAAGTGATCGAGCCGTTTATGGCAGCGATCGAGATGATACATACATACTCACTGGTGCATGATGATCTGCCGGCGATGGACAATGACGAATACCGCCGCGGCAAGAAGACAACACATGTGGTGTATGGGGAGGCGATGGCGATCCTCGCCGGGGATGCCCTTTTAACATATGCATTTGAGACAGCAACAAAGGCACTTGACATCGAACCACAGAATCCGGGAATTGGAAAAGCAATCCGTATTTTATCTGCAAAAGCGGGAATTTATGGAATGGTTGGCGGTCAGACTGTGGATGTAGAGTCGGAAAACACCTGCGATATGACAAAAGAGAAACTTGATTTTATCTATCGTCTCAAGACGAGTGCACTGATCGAGGCATCTATGATGATCGGAGCCGTTCTTGCAGGAGCAACCGGAAATGAGCAAAAGATCGTGGAAGAAGTGGCATCTAAAGTCGGTCTGGCATTTCAGATACAGGACGATATTCTTGATGTGATAAGTACGATGGAAGTACTTGGAAAACCGATCGGCAGTGATGAAAAAAATCACAAGAGTACGTATGTGACGTATGAGGGTATCGAGAAAGCAGGAAGGGACGTTGCAGACCTTTCAGAACAGGCGATTGCACAGATGGAAACACTTGTTGTAAAAAATGAATTCCTGACAGAATTATTGCGTTATCTGATCTCGCGTGAGAAATAATAGAATGTCCGCTCTGTGAACATTCTATTGTCAGGAATAATAGTCGGTACGAAAAGAGAACCGGGAAACAGAGGAAGTCAGTATGATATTGGAAAAAATAAAAAAAGAAAATGATATCAAAGAACTCAGTGAGGAAGAGTTGGCGATATTAGCGGATGAGATCCGCGAATTTTTAATTCAGAAAATATCGGTTACCGGTGGACATTTAGCATCGAATCTGGGGGTTGTAGAGCTTACTATGGCACTTCATCTGTTTCTGGATCTGCCAAAGGACAAGCTGATCTGGGATGTTGGTCATCAGTCTTACACCCATAAACTTCTGACAGGGAGGAAGGATAACTTTGATACACTCCGCAAATATGGCGGGATGAGCGGTTTCCCAAAAAGAAAAGAGAGTGATTGTGACTGTTTTGATACGGGACACAGTTCTACTTCAATTTCGGCAGGACTTGGCTATGCCCATGCCAGAGAAATTTCGGGCGAGGACTACAAAGTAGTATCTGTAATCGGAGACGGGGCACTGACCGGAGGTATGGCTTTTGAGGCTTTAAATAATGCGGCACAGCTAAAATCAAATTTTATTATTGTGCTGAATGATAACAATATGTCTATTTCTGAAAATGTCGGAGGACTTTCAACCTATTTATCCGGTTTCCGTACAGCAGACGCTTATCTGGATTTGAAAATGGGTGTCATGAATTCCCTGAATAAGATTCCGGTTTATGGAAATAAAATGGTAGAGAGAATCCGGAAGACGAAAAGCGGGATCAAACAACTGTTTATTCCGGGCATGCTTTTTGAAGAGATGGGAATTATTTATTTAGGCCCTGTTGATGGCAGTGATATGAAGGGAATATTGCGGCTGCTGAAAGAAGCATCTAATATTGAAGGACCGGTTATGGTGCATGTCCTGACGCATAAAGGTGCAGGGTATCTGCCGGCAGAACGTCATCCGGCAAGATTTCATGGGACAGAGCCGTTTGATATTGAAACCGGATTGCCAAGCCGACCGAGAGTAAAAGCAAATTACACAGATATTTTTTCGACTGTGATGCGCAAACTCGGTGACCGCGATGAAAAAGTAGTTGCTATTACGGCGGCAATGACAGATGGTACGGGTCTGAAACGTTTTCATAATATGTTCCCGGATCGTTTCTTTGATGTCGGAATTGCGGAGGAGCATGCAGTCACATTTGCTGCCGGACTTGCAGCAGCGGGATTGAAACCGATATTTGCGGTATATTCATCTTTCCTGCAGCGAGCCTATGATCAGATTCTGCATGATGTGTGTATTCAGAATCTGCCGGTTGTTTTTGCAATTGACCGGGCAGGGCTTGTAGGCAGTGATGGAGAGACGCATCAGGGTATTTTTGATATATCTTACCTGTCTGCGATTCCGAATATGACGATCATGGCGCCAAAAAACAAATGGGAGCTTTCTGATATGATCAAATATGCCGTTGATTTTTCAACGCCGGTTGCGGTAAGATATCCGCGGGGAGAGGCATATGACGGACTGAAAGAATACAGGCAGCCGATATCCGTTGGCAGAAGCGAATGGATTTACCGCGAATCGGAGATTGCACTTGTGGCGTTAGGATCAATGGTTAAGACGGCCGAGACTGTGCATGCGGCATTAAAGGAAGAAGGGATTCCGGCAAGTCTTATCAATGCCCGTTTTGCGAAACCATTAGATACACAGATGTTAATGGAAGCTGCATCAAAACATACACTTATAGTCACTATGGAAGAGAATGTCATAAATGGCGGCTTTGGAGAACATATTACAAGGTTCTATAATGAACAGGGGATTTATGTGAATGTACTCAACATTGCGATTCCGGATGAGTATGTGGAGCATGGAAATGTTGATATTCTCTACCACGAAGTTTGTATTGATGCGGATACTATATTAAAACGGATCAAAGAAGTTTATCATCCATTATAAGGCAGAAAGGATACAGATTCATTGAAAGAAAGATTGGATTTACTGTTGGTAAACAGAGGACTGGCACCGTCCAGGGAGAAAGCGAAGACAATGATTATGGAAGGCAATGTGTTCGTAGAGAATGAGCGCGAGGACAAGGCTGGTTCCATGTTTGATACGGAAGCAAAGATCGAGATAAAAGGAAATACGTTAAAGTATGTGAGCAGAGGTGGTCTGAAACTTGAAAAAGCAATGACACATTTTGATATAGAGTTAAATGATAAGGTCTGTATGGACATCGGGGCATCGACCGGAGGATTTACAGACTGTATGCTTCAAAATGGCGCAAAAAAGGTATATTCTGTTGATGTCGGATATGGTCAGTTTGCATGGAAGTTAAGGCAGGATCCGAGAGTAGTCTGTATGGAAAAAACAAATATCCGTTATGTGACACCACAGGATATTGATGATGTGCTGGATTTTGCATCGGTTGATGTCTCATTTATTTCACTGACAAAGGTGCTTGGACCGGCAAGAGAACTGCTTGCAGATGGCGGTGAGATGGTCTGTCTTATCAAACCACAGTTTGAAGCAGGAAGAGAAAAAGTAGGAAAAAAAGGTGTTGTACGTGACAAATCCGTTCATGAGGAAGTAATCGATAAGGTTATTTTGTTTGCCATTTCAATCGGATTTTCGGTTCTTCATCTTGAATATTCGCCGATCAAGGGACCGGAGGGAAATATTGAATATCTGGTGCATTTAAAGAAAGAACAGGATGTGGAACAGGCAGGCATGAAAGAAAACGTCGATGTACAAAAAGTGGTAGAAGCTGCACATGGGGAACTGGATAAATAAATGAAAAATTTTCTGATCATTACAAACTATTATAAGGACGCAGAGGCAAGACTGACGAACCGCATCAAAGAATATATCGAAAATAAAGGTGGTTTCTGCAGTGTTTTTTTTAGTAATGGAGAGACACCGGGGGAGGCGGCACCACATAAAGAAAACATTCTTGCGGACACACAGGGCGTTTTAGTGCTTGGCGGGGATGGCACGCTGATCCGGGCTGCAGCAGCTTTGGTAAAGAGCAGGCTGCCTTTGATCGGTGTCAATCTTGGAACATTAGGATATTTGTGCGAACTTGAAGAAAAGGATGTATTTGAGGCAGTTGACAAACTCATGAAAGATGATTACATGGTCGAAGAGCGGATGATGCTTGGTGGATATGGAATCAAAAACGGAGAGATCCTGTCTACGGATATTGCACTCAATGATGTGGTAATTCACCGAACCGGGGCACTCTCGGTAGTAAATCTGATCGTTTATGTCAATGGGGAGTATCTGAATACATTCCGCGCTGATGGAATTATTATATCGACGCCGACCGGTTCAACCGGGTATAATATGTCTGCGGGTGGCCCGATCGTGGATCCGAAGGCACAGATGATGCTGATCACACCGATCAATGATCATAATCTAAGTTCAAAAAGTATAGTGATCAGTGCAGATGAGGAGGTTACCGTAGAACTTGGAAAGCGCCGGTCGCAGAAAGACGAGATGGTAGAAGTCAGCTTTGACGGAGACAGCAAAGTGCGTTTGGAAGTTGGTGACCGTTTTGTGGTGCGCAGGGCAGAAGATACGGCTAAGATCTGCAAATTAAGCAGTGAGAGTTTTCTTGAAATACTGCGCAGAAAGATGAGTGCTTATACATAATAGTGGATCTATCTTTAGAACAGGAGAAAGTATGAAGACAAAAAGACAGGAAAAAATACTTGAACTGATAAAAAAGAATAACATTGAAACCCAGGAGGAATTATCAGATTACTTAGAGAGAGAAGGGTATCAGGTAACCCAGGCAACGGTTTCAAGGGATATTCGGGAGTTAAAGCTGACGAAAGTCGCAATCAACGGGGGCAGGCAGAAGTATGTTGCGCTGATGGAGGCAAATGAAGATCTGTCCGAGAAATATACAAGGGTATTCCGTGATGGATTTGTTTCCATGGATATGGCGCAGAATATCCTTGTGATAAAGACCGTTTCAGGAATGGCAATGGCGGTGGCTGCGGCGTTAGACGCTATGCATCTGCATGAAGTGGTGGGATGCATTGCAGGGGATGATACGATTATGTGTGCAGTCAGAAGTGTACAGGAAACTGTTGAAGTAATGGGACGGTTGCGCAAGATTGTAGAAGAATAACAGGCTATCAGAAAAAAGGAGATACTTCCGGGAGAGAATGCGCGTGAGAGCGCAGGAAGGAGATTCTATGTTACAAAATCTACATGTGAAAAATTTAGCACTGATTGATGAATCGGAGGTCGATTTTGAAGAGGGGTTAAATATTTTATCCGGTGAGACGGGAGCCGGAAAGTCCATTATCATCGGATCGATCAATCTTGCACTTGGAGGAAAGGTTTCAAAAGAGATGCTGCGTGATCCGGAAAAAACAGCACTTGTGGAGCTTATTTTTTCTGTTACAGAAAAACAGAAAATGCTTTTAGAACATCTTGAGGTGGAGATTGAGGACGATGAGGTTATCTTAAGCCGTAAGATCACTGGTGGACGAGGTGTTTCAAAGATTAATGGAGAAAGTGTGCCTGTTTCAAAAGTAAAAGAGATCGCTTCAGTTCTGATCGATATTCATGGACAGCATGAGCACCAGTCTCTTTTATCGAAAAAAAAGCATTTAGAGATACTTGACAGTTATGCAAAGGAAGAGATCGAACAACCGAAAAAGGAGCTTGCAGACGCGTACAAGGAATATAAAAGACTTGTAGCAGAGTTAAACGAAGCGGATGTGGATGAAGAAGAACGCTTAAGGGAGGTCTCTTTTCTGGAATATGAAGTTGGTGAGATTGAAGAAGCAGGGCTTACCATAGGCGAAGATGAAGAATTAGAGACACAGTATAAGCGTTTCATCAATGGAAAAAAGATCGTGGAAGCACTGAATCAGGCATATCAGTATACCGGAGGAAATGATCAGGCATCGGAACTGACCGGACGGGCACTAAGAGAGCTTTCAGGTGTATCTGCATATGATGATAAAATTGCTGATATGGAAGAGATGCTGACACAGATCGACAATCTGCTCAACGATTTTAACCGTGAGATCGCAGATTATCTGGAAGATACGGATTTTGACGAAGAAACATTTTATCAGCTGGAAAAGCGTTTAGATGAGATCAACCATTTAAAGTCAAAATATGGCAGTTCCATTGAGGAAATCTTAAACGCATGCGAAGCAAAACAGGAACGTCTGCTTCATTTAAAGGATTATGATACTTATCTGGCTGATCTGAAAGAAAAAGTAAAAAGTGCAGAGAAAAATCTGCAGAAAAAATGTGAGACAGTGTCTGCTGTCCGTAAAAAACATGCAGATAAACTGGTTGCTGCAGTGACAGACGCATTGAAAGATCTGAATTTTTTGGATGTTGTGTTTGAAATGCGGTTTGGTGTGTTATCAAGTTATACTGCCAACGGGTATGATGACGCAGAGTTTATGATCTCTACCAATCCGGGTGAGCCGGTGCGTCCTCTCGGAAAAGTAGCATCTGGTGGAGAACTTTCGAGGATCATGCTCGCAATAAAAACAGTGCTTGCCGATCAGGATGAGGTTGAGACACTGATCTTTGATGAGATTGACAGCGGGATCAGCGGGCGTACTGCACAGATGGTTTCTGAGAAGATGAACCTTTTAGGACGTACACACCAGATCATCTGTATCACACATCTTCCGCAGATCGCCGCGATGGCAGATGCACATTATCTGATCGAAAAAGCTGTCTCAAACGGTTCAACAGTATCGAAGATCAGAATGCTTGATCCTGCAGAGACCGTGGATGAATTGTCACGTATGCTTGGAGGTGTCGAGATCACGGATAAGGTAAGAGAGAGTGCGAAAGAAATGAAAGAGCTTGCTTTAAAAAAGAAAAAATAAAAATTCCAAAAAGAGGCTGGATTGTAAAGAAGTGGCAGTACAGTTTGGATAAATAACAGCGTGAAAAAGAAAAAAGCACATATAATAAAAAGGAGATATCAAAAACAGGATATCTTCTTTTTTTGCGAAATATGGGTAAAACAGGAGAGAAAAAATGAAAAAAATAAGTGTTTATTATAAAATTATACAAAATCTTACCTGTATAGGATTCTTTTTGACGCTGATTTTTGCTGTGAGATCATTTCAGAATGCTGTTCCGGATGAGATATATGTGAGGGCAGGAGAAACAGTATCATATGATTTTAAAGTACCGGTCAGCATTGTATTAAAGCAGGATGGCACGGAGGTATTTGATTATCTGACAGAAGATTCAACGCTTACGTATCGTGTGAACTGTAGATTATTTGGAATTTTTCCTGTTAAGGATATCACGGTCATGCTGGTGGAGCCGGAAACCGTTTATGCAAGTGGAATGCCGGTTGGGATTTATGCAAAAACAAAGGGTGTTCTTGTAATAGGAAATGGAGAAGTTGAAAAGATAGATGGACGTGAGGTAAAACCATCAGAAAATCTTGTAAAAAGCGGGGATTATATTGTAAGTGTAAACGGAAAGGCAGTTAATGAGAAGGAAGATCTTGCAGCAGCAGTGAATGAGGCAGGTGGGGGAAAAGATGTTCTTGGAATCATGCGTGGCGAAGAATACATTGAAGTTTCCTTAGATCCGGTTAAAAGTGTCAGCGGAAAATACATGCTTGGTATCTGGGTCAGGGATGATCTTGCGGGAGTGGGTACACTTACGTATTATAAGCCGGATGGAACTTATGCGGCACTTGGACATGCGGTAAGTGACAGTGATACCGGAACGATCATGAATATGTCGGAGGGATATCTTTACCATACGGACATTGTAGGCATAAAAAAGGGAAAGGTGGGAACTCCCGGAGAACTTTCCGGTATTATCCAGTATGGAGACAATACAAAAATAGGATCGATCATGCAAAATACAGATCTTGGCATTCATGGCATCCTGAATGGAAACTTGAAGTGGTTAGAAACAGGTGAGTGCTATGAAGTGCGTTATAAACAGGATATCAGGATTGGAAGCGCATTTATTGTATCATCTGTTTCCGGGGAAAGTAAAAAGTATGAAGTAATGGTGGAAAGCGTTGATTATAAGGGGAATGATGAAAATAAAGGAATTCTGATCCGGGTTACGGATCCTGTGCTATTGGAATTGACGGGAGGAATCGTACAGGGAATGAGTGGAAGCCCGATCATACAGGATGGAAAACTGATCGGAGCAGTGACTCATGTGCTCGTGAATGATCCGACCAGGGGATATGGGATATTCGTTGAGAAAATGCTTTCCTATCATAATTAAATATGATATTATTAAATCAAATTAACAGTTTGCATAAGTAGGTGGACACATGTATTCAGAGAGTGAAACAGAGAAATTAGCAGCAGAATATATGGAAAAAGGCCGGACTGCCTTCTTTTCAAAAGAATTAAATAAGGCAGCAGCGTTAACGCAGAATGCGATTGATATATATCGGACAGAAAAGAATTACGAACAGTACGCATATGCGCAGAATATGATGGGCGTTATCTATATTTCGCTTGGCAATGAATCAGCAGCAATGGATTGTTATCTGGAAGTACTGGAATGTTCGAAAAGACATGGCGTAACGTCAGTTCTGGCATTAGCCTATAATAACATAGGATCGAGATATCAGGAACTGCAGCAGCATGGGAAAGCGATTGATTATTTTGAAAAGTCTGCTGATGAACTTGAAAAAGTTACGGATACGGAGAATGAAAATTTTCAGATAAGATATCTGATTACACATATGAATCTGATGAAATCATATGGAGAGCTTGACAGGCTGGATGATGCATGTGAGGAGCTTGTTAAATTAGAAAAATGCAGCAAAGATGTTATGGATGGGATGTATTATTACTCGTATCTGACATTGAAATCAAGACTTTACTGGAGCATTGGAAGAAAAGAATATGTATATGAGCATCTGGACGAATTGATCAAAGGCGGCATTGATGATTCAAATGCAGCAGATTATATTGAAGACATGAGTGATTTGTGTGCATTGTTAAAGGATATGCGTGAGTTTGACAAGTGGAAGAAAGTTATTCTGGTGTTTGAACAGTATGTTAAAAAGCAGCACAGCGTTTATTATGAAATGCTGCTTACAGAAATGTGGTTAGAGTACTATAAAGAACTCGGTGACACAGAGCAATATGTGAAGCTGTGTATTCATTACGTAGAAGTGTCACAGCAGCAGAAAAAAGCGGATAATGAGGAACGTGCACGCGCGATCGATTTAAAGATTGAACTTCAGGAAAAAGAAGAACAGCGTAGACATGCAGAGATACGTTCGAATCAGGATGCGCTGACCGGACTGGGCAACCGGTACATGTTAGAGAAAGATGCTGTGGATGTGATCGGTCAGGCAATAAAGACAGGCAAAAAGATTGCGGTAGGCATACTTGACATTGATTGTTTTAAACAGCACAATGATACATATGGACATATTCAGGGGGATCGTTGTCTGCAGTTGGTTGCAGATGTATTGAAAGCAGCCGTGGCAGGATGCGGGAAGGCATACAGATATGGCGGAGATGAGTTTGTCTTAATGATCCAGAATGGCGAGGAAGATGCAATTACAGGAATTGCCCGGACGATCAAAGAAAATTTACAACAGTTACATATAGAAGATAAGGGTTCAGGCAGACAGGTGACGGTCACGATTTCCCAGGGATATGCCAGCTTTTTGCCGGACAAACAGGAGAACAGGAACAGCCTGATCGAACATGCAGATAAAGCATTGTATGAAGTAAAAGAAAATGGAAGAGATGGATTCCGTATTATTGTAGAATAATCCATATTTTATGTGTTTTTTGCGCTTGACGACTACATTCGACAAATAATCTGACCGGAAATAAGTATCATCAAATTGCAAATAATTTATGATTTTTGTCACAGGAGGGCTTGAAATGGAAAAATTAAGTGTAGCAATTGCTGATGATAATGAGATAATGTTACAGTTATTAGGAGATATTATCGAAAGTGATGACGAATTGAATGTGGTGGGGACAGCAAAAGACGGTGAGGAAGCTTATCGTGTGATAAAAACAAAAGAACCTGATATCGTACTTCTCGATATTGTGATGCCAAAGTTGGATGGACTTGGAGTACTTAGCCGTGTGAACAAGGATAAAACAATAAAAAAACACCCTGCATTTATCATGATCAGTGCGATCGGACAGGATCGTATCACGGAAGATGCGATCAATATGGGGGCATCTTATTACATTATGAAGCCATTTGACAATGATATGATCATTGACCGGATCAAACGGATCAAAAACCGCAGTGTACCGGGAATGGAAAAACGCAAGATAAACGCATATGAGAAAGCAGAACCGGTCAGTGAACGCAGTCTTGAAGCGGACGTAACGGAGATCATCCATGAGATCGGTGTTCCGGCACATATCAAAGGATATCAGTATTTAAGGGATGCTATCGTTATGTCCGTAAATGATATGGAGATGCTGAATTCTATCACAAAGATCCTTTATCCGACCATTGCAAAGAAGTATCAGACGACGTCAAGCAGAGTGGAGAGAGCAATCCGCCATGCGATTGAAGTTGCATGGAGCAGGGGGAAAATGGATACAATTGATGAGATGTTTGGCTATACGATCCACAATGGAAAGGGAAAACCGACCAATTCAGAGTTTATTGCACTGATCACGGATCGTATCAGACTGGAACATAAAATGTATTAATACTTTTCAGAAAAGCGAAAAAGAGTTATAATATTCTTTAGATTTTCAAAAGTTTATAGAAAAATAAATTTTTGGGCTGGAGGGTTTATGACATGAAAAAAATATTATTTACGGCTTCAGAAGCTGTGCCTTTTATGAAAACCGGTGGACTTGCAGATGTAACAGGCTCATTGCCGAAATATTTTGATAAGACGAATTATGATGTAAGGGTTATTCTTCCAAAATATGTCTGCATGGATGAACGGTGGAAAGGACAGCTTCATTTTTTATGCCATTTTTATGTGAATTTAAGCTGGAGAAAACAATATGTCGGCATTTTTGAAACAACGTACGATGGAATTACCTATTATCTGGTAGACAATGAATTTTATTTTGCCGGAAATGCACCATATAACAATATTTATGAGGATGTAGAAAAGTTTGCATTTTTCTCAAAGGCAGTGTTGGAGGCATTGCCGTATCTGGATTTCTGTCCGGATGTCATACATTGTCATGACTGGCAGACAGGACTGATCCCGGTATTTTTGCGGACTTTATATGGGGATGAGGAATACTATACAGGTATAAAGACGGTATTTTCGATTCATAATCTGAAGTTTCAGGGAAGATGGAAACTGCCTGCTGTTATGGATATTACCGGATTGCCGGAGCAGATTTTTACATCGGATAAGTTAGAGTCTTACGGTGAGGCAAATTACTTAAAAGGCGGTGTGGTCTATGCAGATGCGGTCACTACCGTCAGTCCGACCTATGCCTATGAGATCACTACACCGGAGGGAGGCGAAGGATTAGAAGGGCTTATGTATGCGTGCAGAAACAAACTTTCCGGCATATTGAATGGTCTTGACTATACTGAGTATGATCCACAGAAAGATATCTATCTGTCCAATCATTATAATGAAATGAATTATAAAGAAGGAAAAGCGCTCAACAAGGCGCGTCTGCAGAAAAATGTCTCCTTACCTGTGGATGGAGATGTATTTCTGATCGGCATGGTATCGCGTATGACAGATCAGAAAGGCTTTGATCTGATCGTATATATCATGGATGAGCTGCTCAGTACGGAGCGTGTTCAGTTTGTTGTGGCGGGAACCGGGGAGGCACGCTATCAGGATATGCTGTCTTATTTCGCAGGAAAATATCCGGATAAGATGAAAGTACATATCGGATATTCAGAAGAACTCGCACATCAGATTTATGCCTCCTGTGATGCATTTTTGATGCCGTCCTTGTTTGAACCGTGTGGTTTAAGCCAGTTAATGAGTCTTCGTTATGGTACTGTTCCTATCGTACGTGAAACGGGAGGACTTAAGGATACCGTCATTCCGTACAATGAATATACAAAAGAGGGAACAGGATTTTCTTTTGCAAATTATAATGCGCACGAGATGTTAGCAACGATCCGCTATGCGATAGCTGTATTTTATCAGCATAAAAATGACTGGGATATACTGGTAAAACATGGCATGAGTCAGGATTTCTCCTGGAATGCATCGGTTGTAGAGTATGAAAAACTATATGATGGTCTGATGACGAAATTTACATGGTAATACGGCTGCTTTCTCTTGAATAATAATATACATGGTCAGAGAGAATATCTTCCACAGATAGCTGGGTGGAATTGACCTCACATACCATTTCCGAAAGCTCCCGGTAGGATTCCTGTGTGGTATCCCTGGTTTTATTCCCGGATGAAAGCAGAGGATCAGATGGTAAGGAAAAAGAACTGACAGGAATGATAAGAACTTCGTGGATACTGCTTGGAAGGATGTAGAGATCACTTCTTAAGCGGTCTGCGAAGTTTTTTAACAGATCCTGATACAGAATGCAGGCAGAGCCGTTTAATTTTGTATGGTTGGAAAGCACATACATGGGAAAAGGTGCCGGCGGAGCGAGGAGAGCAGCACTGTCGTCACCGGAAAGAAGTTCTTTTAGTACGTCACTCATATTTCGAAGTTCATAATGCAAAAGATCCGGTGTATTTTTACATGCGAGTGCATAAAGATCATCTTTTGTGATATTCCAGAAAGAAAGATGATGGTTGTGGATCAGAATCGTGGCAGAGCTCCCTGCGTGTGTGAAAGAGTCAGTGGCAGGGTTATTTTCTTCCGAAAAAGACTCGATGATATCGTCGGGATAAATACTGATCAGACAGCTGAACACGATCGCTAAATCGAGAAAGCGGAAATGGGGAACGTCAGATAACAGTGCTTTGTTGCGCTCGTAATTGATCAGCTTAAAGATAATGCGGGACTGTACTTTCTCATAGCATGTGAAAAAGGAAATGTCAACACTGTGGGAAGGCTTGTTCTGTTGATAGATCGTTTGAATTTCGGCGCAGATATCAGGAAAAGATCGGCCTTTTTCATATTCGCGGAAGTAGTCATTCAGATAAATGGTTGGTGAAATATTACAGCCCGGAGTTAAAACGGTCAGACCGTCTAAGTGGGTATTGTTATTTTTTAAAATATCCTGCAGGATAATGGAAACATCAGAACCGAATGCGTCCTGTAAAGATTGTCTGATCTGCTGTTTAAATGTCTGATATGTCATAATGACCTCCTGTAAATACAGATATGTCTGAGTTATATGAGATATACCTGTGGTGCAGGAGAAGATATTACTGCCTATAAATGGGGAAAGTCCACGCAAAAAACTGCGTGGACTTACTATATCATATACATACTACAAATGCAAGAAAAAATTATTCGGATTTTAATTTTTTCCAGAGATAACTGTAAAGAGAGATTGTAGATTCGTCAAACTGTTTGTACACAGTACAGTTATCTAAAGTTTCCTGTGGTGGAAAAATCGTGGTATCACTTAAGGTTTCATCATCTAGCGCATCAATCACGGCGAGATTGGGTGTGGCATAGCAGACATAATCAAAATTAGTCATAGCTACATCCTCGCGGCACAGAAAATCAAGAAATTTTTCGGCATTTTCCTGATTCTTGCAGCTCTTTGGCATAAACCAGGAATCGATCCATAGGTTTGAACCCTCTTTTGGAACTGTATAGGAGAGATCATCGTTTAATTCCATCGCAGTGGCAGCTTCCCCGGAATAAACCAGCGCCATTGCTGCATTGCCGGCGGCCATCTCATCAGCGGTCTCATCTACGTAGTAGGCGTAGACAAGCGGTTTTTGCCTGATCAAAAGATCTACTGCGTTATTTAGTTCCGTTTCATTTTCTGTGTTGATGTCATAATTTAACAGGCGAAGAGCCGGTACAAACGAATCGCGGACAGAATTCTGCATGATAATGGAATCTTTGTACTTTTCATCCCACAGAATGTTCCAGGACGATACTTCGTCATCTGTGACCATTGTGGTATTGTAGAGGATACCAAGTGTTCCATAAAAATATGGCATGGAATAGGATGCATCCGGGTCAAAAATCCTTGCAGCATCAATGATCGACGGATCTATATTCTGGTAATAAGAAAAGTGATCAAAGTCGATTTTGTTTGCCTCTCCTTCGGAGATCAGACGTTCTACCATGTAGTCGGAAGTGCAGATTAAGTCATAACCGATGGAACCGGCTTTATATTTGGTATACATTTCTTCCGGACTTTCGTATTCCTCTAATTTGACGTGAATGCCTGTTTCCTGTTCGAACAATTTTAAAACAGAACTGTCCATATATTTTCCATAATTTAAAACAACCAGCGAATTGTCATCAGTGGTGTCTTTATTTCCACATCCTGCCATAAAAAGGGTGCTCAAAAATAATAAAGGAAAAATAATATATTTTTTCATGAAAGCCTCGCGTTCTGCCGGATAATACGGCGTATCAGTAATAAAATATATTTGCAGAGATTGCCACACCAAAAAGATATCAGTTTGTCTTATCAGATCTGCGGTTCATAATAAGAAGCAGCAGAAATGCAGCAAAAAACAACAGTGTGGAAAGTGCATAAAGTTCCGGACGTACACCTTTCCGAAGTTCTGTATAGAGCATAGTAGAAAGCGTATTTACGCCGGCTCCTTTCGTGAAAAAGGTGATGGAAAAATCATCCAGCGACATGGTAACTGCCATTAAAAATCCGGAAAATACACCGGATTTGATGTCAGGCCAGGTTACTTTATAAAAGGCATAAAGCGGGGAGGCACCAAGATCTAAGGCAGCTTCATATGTGTTTCTGTTTATCTGCTTTAATTTTGGAAGTACATTCAAAATTACATATGGAATATCAAATGTAATATGTGCGATGAGTACTGTCACAAATCCAAGATTTAAAAATTTTACAAAAAGCAGCATGAGGGATATTCCGGTCACAATGTC
>OGMW01000141.1_pt1 | contig 80103 bp, 86 predicted proteins | sample 1573281 | NCBI WGS metagenome assembly OGMW01 (sample SAMEA2581907, study PRJEB24529) | metagenome | biome: Human gut stool | place: China | collected 2011 | reverse complement strand
GGGGCATCAACCTTCTTTGGAGAGATATAGTAAGACCTGCTATTTTAGTAGGCAAGTATCGTTTGTATCCAAGAATCCCCTGCCTTTAGGCATGGGGAGTATGTCAATGATGATTGTATTGGTAGAGGAAAAACTATCAAAGAAGGCGGTGCAGTATATGATTTCATATCTGGACTTCAAGTCGGTATTGCCAATATGGCAGACTCTTTAGCTGCAATTAAAAAATTAGTTTTTGAAGAAAAGAAAATCACACCAATTCAACTTTGGAATGCTATTTTAGATGATTTCCAATCTGATGAAAATAAAAGAATTCAGGCAATGTTGATTGATGAAGTGCCAAAATATGGTAATGATATTGATTATGTAGATAATCTAGTAGTCGAAGCTTATGATTCTTATTTAGATGAAATCAAAAAATATCCAAATACTCGTTATCATAGAGGTCCAATCGGTGGTATTCGCTATGGTGGTACATCTTCAATCAGTGCCAATGTAGGTCAAGGTATGGGAACAATGGCGACACCTGATGGAAGAAATGCTTATGAACCACTTGCAGAAGGTTGTAGTCCTGCACATAATGCAGATAAAAATGGCCCAACAGCTGTGTTTAAATCTGTTGCTAAATTGCCTACAGAAAAAATAACTGGTGGAGTGTTATTAAATCAAAAAATGACACCGCAAATGCTTTCTACAGAAGAAAATAAACAAAAATTAGAAATGTTAATTCGTGCTTTCTTCAATAGACTGCATGGATATCATGTTCAATATAATATCGTATCAAGAGAAACTTTGATTGATGCACAAAAACATCCAGAAAAACATAAAGATTTAATCGTACGCGTAGCAGGTTATAGTGCCTTTTTCAATGTTTTATCTAAGAAAACTCAAGATGATATTATTGGCAGAACTGAACAATGTTTATAATTTTAAATTAAATTTTTATTGAAATATGTAAAAGACTCAAATTAGTGTAAATGCTGATTTGAGTCTTTTTGTTTATAAATTTATAGATATAGAATTTTGATGATATAATAAATTTGCAGTTTAGATGATTAAATTTTATAATATAGTTTAATCTATATTGGAGGTTAGATGAGATATGGGATATATAATCAAGCGAATTTTTAACGCATTTATTGTTTTATGGATAGTTATAACGATAACTTTTTTTCTAATGCATGCTATACCAGGAGGACCTTTTACGGCAGAAAAATCTTTGCCTCCATATGTATTACATAGCATAGAAGAAAGATATAAATTAAATGATCCTTTATATAAGCAGTATGGTGATTATTTATGCAATTTAGTACAAGGTGATTTAGGACCATCATTTAAATATCCAGGTCGTAATGTAAATGATATCATCAAAGATGGTTTTCCAGTATCTTTTAAATTAGGTATAGAAGCAATTTTAATAGCAATTATCATCGGTATACCAGCGGGAATATTAGCAGGTGTGAAAAAAGATAAATGGCAAGATAGGGCAGTTAATTTTTTTACGACTTTAGGAGTTGCTGTGCCTAGTTTTGTTGTGGCGGCATTACTTATATATGTATTATCGACAAAATTACATTTATTGCCGGCTGCTATGTGGAATGGTTGGCGATATGAAATCATGCCAGCTTTGGCTTTATCAGGAATGCCAATGTCATTTATTGCTAGATTGACGCGTTCTAGTATGCTGGATATTTTATCACAAGATTATATAAAAACAGCGAGAGCAAAAGGTTTATCATGGAGCAGAGTTTTGATAAAACACGCTTTGCCCAATTCATTAATTCCTGTAGTAACTTATTTAGGTCCTATGACAGCTAGTATTTTGACAGGTAGTTTTGTCATTGAAACTATTTTTGCGATACCAGGCTTGGGGCAATATTTTGTGACTAGTATTTATAATCGAGATTATACTGTAATTTTAGGTGTAACAATTTTTTATAGTGTGATTGTAATTGTTTTAAATATGGTAGTGGATTTACTTTATCCATTATTAGACCCACGCATTAAAATCGGTGAAGAAAAAGGTGAATGAAGATGATAAATAAAGATTTATTTGTGCCTTTAGAGCGAGAAATTTTGCAGGTGCAAAAAAAAGAAGAAACTTTAGGATATTGGCAAGATGCGTGGATTAGATTAAAGAAAAATAAAATGGCTTTGCTGGGATTAATTATTATCGTATGCTTAATAGTTGTAGCTATTTTTGGCCCTATTTTTTCTAGCCATACTTATGATGAACAAAATTTGATGATGACAAATAGTTCTCCTAGTTGGGAGCATTGGTTTGGTACAGATAATTTAGGTAGAGATATTTTTATTCGCGTTTTATATGGTGCGAGAATTTCTTTAGCTATTGGTATAGTGGCGAGTTTATTAAATCTTTTTATTGGTGTAATCTATGGCGGAATAGCAGGTTTTTGCGGTGGCAAGATCGACCGCATAATGATGAATATTGTCGATATCTTATATAGCGTACCGACTTTATTGTATGTAATTTTATTGATGGTAATTTTAAAGCCAGGGCTTATCAATATTTTTATTGCTTTAGGTATTGGTTATTGGCTACAAATGGCAAGAATTGTGCGTGGTCAAATTTTATCAATGAAGGAACAAGAATTTATTTTGGCAGCTAGAACGATAGGTGTATCGAAAAAAAGAATTTTATTTAGACATTTATTGCCAAATGCCATGGGTGCAATTATTGTAACAATGACATTAGCTATTCCTGATGCAATATTTACAGAAGCTTTTTTGAGTTTTATCGGACTTGGTGTTTCTGCACCGATGGCTAGTTGGGGCGTTTTAGCGTCAGAAGGCGTAAATAATTTGCGTGCATATCCTTTTCAATTATTTTTTCCAGCAGTAGCTATCAGTGTCACTATGTTGGCTTTTAACTTTTTAGGTGATGGTCTGCGAGATGTTTTAGACCCTAAGATGCGTCGTTAAAATAGTGAAGAAATGAGTGTTTACCATGGAAGAAAATAAAGAAATTTTACAAGTAAAAGATTTAGCAGTTGCTTTTCAGACTTATCGAGGAAAAGTAAAAGCAGTACGCAATGTTAGTTTTGATTTAAAAAGAGGACAAGCTCTGGGTATAGTGGGCGAGTCAGGCTGTGGAAAATCAGTGACGGCTCATGCTATCATGGGTTTATTGCCTAAAGAAAATAGCATAATTGAAAATGGTCAGATTTTGTGGCAAGGTCAGGATTTAGTTGATTTTCAAGATGAAGATTTAGCCAAAATTCGTGGCAATAAAATTGCGATGATATTCCAAGACCCAATGACATCTTTAAATCCTGTACTTACAATTGGTACGCAGATAAAAGAAGTTTTATTTTTGCATAAACAATTATCGGATAAAGAAGCGACAGAAAAAGCTGTAGAATTATTAAATTTAGTAGGGATACCATTTGCCCAAAAAAGATTGAAAGATTATCCTCATCAATTCAGTGGCGGTATGCGTCAACGTGTGATGATTGCGATGGCACTTGCCTGTGAGCCAGAATTATTGATAGCAGATGAGCCGACAACAGCTCTTGATGTAACTGTGCAGGCACAAATTTTAGATTTATTGAAATCCTTACAAGAAAAATTAAATATGTCCATCATTATGATATCGCATGATTTAGGTGTTATTGCCAATATTTGTGATGAAGTAGCAGTTATGTATGCAGGTCAAATCGTAGAAAAAGCAAATGTTGATGATTTGTTTTATCATGCACATCACCCTTATACGCGAGGTTTATTAAAATCTTTGCCTCATTTAAATTTAAATAAAGAAGATAAATTATATGTGATTGATGGTCAGCCACCAGATTTAAAAGAAACTATTGATTATTGTCCCTTTGTCAAACGTTGTACAAAAGCAATGAAAATATGTATGCAGTTGATGCCAGAAAAGACACAATTAAATAAAGATCATTATGTAAAATGTTGGTTGGAGCATGAATTTGCACCCAAAGAGAATAGGGAGGAATTTTGATGAATTTATTAGAAGTCAAAAATCTACATAAAGATTTTGTTGTGAAGCGTTCTTTTTGGGGAAGACCAAAACAAATTTTAAAAGCAGTAAATGATGTCAGTTTTTCCATAGAAGAAGGAAAAACATTAGGTCTTGTAGGTGAGTCAGGCTGTGGAAAATCGACTACAGGCAGGACTATTATCGGATTATATAAACCGACAAAAGGCAAAATCATATTTGCAGGCAAAGATATTTCACAAAATAAAGAGATGACAAAAGATATTCAAATGATATTCCAAGATCCATATGCTTCATTAAATCCAAGAATGACAGTGGCAGATATCATTGAAGAGCCTTTGCTTGTGCATAATTTATATACAGATAAAAAACAAAGACAAGAGCGTATCTATGAATTATTGGAATTAGTGGGATTGAGTAAAGAGCAGGCAAACCGTTTTCCTCATGAATTCAGTGGCGGACAAAGACAGCGTATCGGTATAGCTAGAGCACTTGCTTGTGAACCTAAACTGATTATCTGCGATGAACCGATTTCAGCACTTGATGTATCTATTCAAGCACAAGTCGTAAATTTACTAGAAAAATTACAACATGAATTAGGTCTGACATACTTATTTATTGCTCATGATTTAGCTATGGTACGTTATATCAGCCAAAAAGTAGCAGTCATGTATCTAGGGCAAATTGTAGAACTTGCCGATACAGAAGATTTATATACAAATCCTCTACACCCATATACGAAAGCATTGTTATCTTCAATTCCATTGCCAGATCCACAAAAAGAAAAACATAAACAGCGAATTATCTTGCAAGGTGAATTGCCAAGTCCATTAAATCCGCCAAAAGGTTGTCCATTCAATACGCGTTGCCCAAAAGCTAAAGAAATTTGTAGACAAAAATTACCTGAAATGAAAATGATAAATAATAGATATGTACGTTGTCATCTTTATGATGAATAAGTAAAAGCACTATAGTTTTCATGCTATAGTGCTTTTTTATAAATAAATTATTTTTTTTCGTTTAATTCAAAGATGATATCACGAATTTGAGCAGCTCGTTCAAATTCTAAGTTGCGAGAAGCTTCTTGCATTTCTTTAGTTAAAGAAAGAATTAATTTTTTCTTTTCTTTGGCAGTCATTTTCAATTTTTTCTTTGGTTTTTCAGCATCATAACTTGCCTTTTCTTCTGCAACCATAGTAGTTTCAATGAGATTTTTTATTTTCTTTTGAATTGTTTTCGGTGTTATATGATGTTCTTGATTGTATTTATCTTGGACTTCTCGACGACGCATTGTTTCATCGATGGCTTTTTGCATAGAATCGGTGATGCGGTCGGCGTACATGATTACTTTACCATGAGCATTTCTAGCAGCACGACCGATTGTCTGAATAAGAGATGTCTCTGAACGCAAGAAGCCTTCTTTATCAGCGTCTAAGATAGCTACTAAAGAAACTTCTGGCATATCTAAGCCTTCACGTAATAAGTTAATCCCTACGAGTACATCAAATTTTCCTAAACGCAAATCGCGAATGATTTCCGCTCTTTCAATAGTGGCAATATCAGAATGAAGATAACGGACTTTGATACCCATTTCTTTTAAATAATCAGTGAGATTTTCAGCCATTTTTTTAGTCAAAGTAGTGATGAGTACACGTTCATTTTTCTTAGTGCGGATTTTTATTTCTCCAAGTAAATCGTCCATTTGCCCTTCAAGTGGGCGAATTTCTATTTCAGGATCTAATAGACCTGTTGGACGGATAATTTGTTCTACTACTTGATTTGCTTGTGCTAATTCAAATGGTGCTGGTGTAGCAGAAACATAGATTATCTGATTGATATGCTCGAGAAATTCTTCAAAGCGCAAAGGACGATTATCAAAGGCAGAAGGCAAACGAAAACCGTTGTCCACAAGTGATTCTTTGCGTGAGCGGTCGCCTGCATACATGGCTTTTATCTGTGGTATAGTAACGTGAGATTCATCAATGACGATTAAAAAATCATCAGGGAAATAATCAAGAAGTGTATACGGAGCTTCGCCAGCTTTTCTGCCTGTTAAATGGCGTGAATAATTTTCGATGCCAGAGCAATATCCCATCTCTTCCATAGTTTCTAAATCATAATTTGTGCGTTGTTTCAAACGTTGAGCTTCTAAGAGTTTATTATTATCTTCAAGGATTTTTAATTGCTGTTGAAGTTCTTCTTGTATGGAGTCGATAGCTTCTTTCATATGTTCTTTAGAAGTTACATAGTGAGAAGCAGGATAAATTAAAATATGTTTGCGTTGACCATAGACTTCACCAGTCAATGTATCTACTTCTAAAATGCGGTCGACTTCATCTCCAAAAAGTTCAATGCGGATAGCTCTATCACTATAACCAGCAGGAAAAATTTCAATGACATCACCACGAACGCGGAATTTACCACGGTCAAAATTTATATCATTGCGTTCATATTGAATAGAAACTAATTTTCGCAAAATATCATCACGAGGATATTCTTGTCCTTCACGTACAGATAAGACTAAATCATAATAATCTTCTGGTGAACCTAAGCCATAGATACAAGATACACTAGCAACAATGATAACATCACGACGTTCAAATAAAGAACAAGTTGCAGAATGGCGAAGCTTATCAATTTCATCATTGATGGAAGAATCTTTTTCGATATAAGTATCTGTTTGGGCAATATAGGCTTCTGGTTGGTAATAATCATAGTAACTGACAAAATATTCTACAGCATTATGCGGAAAAAATTCTTTAAACTCACTAGCTAATTGTGCAGCTAGCGTTTTATTATGAGCGATAACAAGTGTAGGTTTTTGGACTTTTTCAATTAATTTAGCGATAGTGAAAGTCTTTCCTGTACCTGTAGCACCTAATAAAACTTGCGATGTTTGACCATTTTGAATGCCTTGAGCTAAAGCTTCAATCGCTTGAGGTTGGTCGCCTGTAGGTTCAAAAGGTGCTTCTACTTTAAAGGGAATTTTATTTTCAGTTTGTAATGTATTTAATTTTGGTATGTGTACCATAAAATCATCTCACTTATAATATTAATATTTAGATTTAATAATAAATGGAGAAGAATATTTTTTCAATATCATGATATAATTATTTTAATAAACTAAGAAAAGAGGTTATAAACATGATTTTTGGCAATCTTAAATACGCAGATAAGTATGATTTTTTGACAGAAAAAATTAAAGCTTGTTTTACTTATGCAAAAGAGCATGATTTAACTACATATGAAAAAGGTAGTTATAAAATAAATGGCGATGAGTTTTTTGTTAATATCGAAAACTATGCTACAGTAAAACGTGAACAGCGCTTTTGGGAAGCACATAAAAAATATATTGATGTGCATATGATTATTGAAGGCAAAGAAAGTATTGATGTGAGCTTTTGCGATGATATGCAAATAAAATCATTTGACGAAAATCGCGATTTTGTAGAATTAACAGGTGAAGAAAAAGCTACTGTTAACTTAATTAACAAAGGTGATTTTCTAATTTGTTATCCAGAAGATGCTCATCGTACTGCTATTATCTGTCAACAAAGTCAAACTATAAAAAAAGCTATCTTTAAAATTAAATTATAAGAAAAAAATAGCATGCTTAGGATAATACTTAAGCATGCTATAAGCATAATAATACAACAATATAATGATTAGTTTGGAATTTTGAGCAATGATTACTTTATGTTTGCTGAAGACATAAAGTAAAACCGATAAATAAAAAACCCCTTTTCGCTTTGAAAAGAGGTGAATAGACACATTGAGTAAATTCTAAAATTTACTGTCTAATCTCCTCCCCATCGCTCGCAGGTATGGCAATTAAAATAAATTAATTGCACACGGTGATTGTTAATCAGGCAGTTCTCCTGACTCGAGTTCATTACTATATCCAAGCCTTCCCAGTTTCCCAGTGACATAAATTTGGATAAGTTCCCTCATACAGTGGCGGGACCGTTTCAGCTTAATAATAAATTACGTACTGAATTCCCTATTAAGTCCAAATGGACACCTGATTCATTGAACTATATTCAGTTCTTTTTTAGAATATCACTATATAGAATTTGTGTCAATACTCTATATAAAATAATTATCTTAAAATTATTTTAATTTATCGTTGACAAATATATAAAATAAAAAGTATAATAAAGTCGACAAATTGATAATGAAACCTTATAGGTGCATATTTATGCTTAATAGGGAAGACGGTTAAAATCCGGCACGGTCCCGCCGCTGTAAAGAGGAGCAAACTTCATGAATGTCACTGGGAAACTGGGAAGGCGAAGTGAGCAATGATACTGAGTCAGAAGAACTGCCTATAAGAAGCATCGTCGTTTGACCTGCGAGAGACGGGGAGAGATGTAGTAGAATGTATATGTTTTTTATACATGTAAATTCTAATTATAATTTTCTACCGTTTTTCATATATTGTTTATGAAAAGCGGTTTTTCTGTTTATAGAGATAATCCATGAAGATGGCTCATGATTATCTTAAGCAAGTGCCATCGATGTATCATATTAATTTGTTGTAAATTATGTTTAATTTACTGAAAAATTTAATCATTATTATGATTAGCATAAATGCTTGAATAATTTAATAAAAATGGTAAATAATATTAGGGGAATATATATTACCAATTCAGCCATCACTAAATTTAGTGATGGCTTTTTTATAAATTTTATATTTAATATCTAGGTAGGAGGAACTCGAACCATTTATTAGATATATAAGAGTATTTATTAACTATTCAATAATAGTATTAAATTATCCCCTTAAATGAAAATGCAGAAGTAGAGAAGGGAAATTATTATATATGGAACAAGATAAAACACTTGGCGAAGAAATTCGACAAGAAGAACAACAAGAACAAGATATTCCTGCTGTTACTTTTGATGAGTTTGAAATTCCTTCATATGAAGAATGGAAAGAAGCTGTAGTGGCATTATTAAAGGGAAAACCTTTTGAAAAAAGTATGTTTACTAAAACTTATGAAGGTATTACATTAAACCCTATTTATCGTATGGAAGATTTAGAAGGGTTAACTCATAATAAGACTTATCCAGGAATGGAAAGTAATTTACGTGGAGCTAATGCTAGTGGTTATATACATAAACCATGGACAATAGCTCAAGAGTGTGATGCTAAAACTCCTAGTGAAGCCAATGAAATGGTAAAATATGAATTATTAAAAGGTTCAACAGCTGCAAGTGTAGTTTTGGATACAGCAACACGTAAAGGTTATGATGTAGATACAGCTAATAAAGAAGAAATCGCAGATATTGGTGTTTCTTTATCGACTTTATCAGATGTAAATAAATTATTAGATGATGTTGATTTAGAAAAATTTGAAATTGATATTTATGCAGGTGCTTCTAATATAGCATTACTTTCTGCTGTTGCAGTGGTGTGTGAACAGAAAAAATTATCACTAAAAAAACTTCATGGTGCTATTACAGCAGATCCTATTGGAGAATTAGCTTTAGATGGAAAGCTTACACGACCTCTTGATGAATATTATGATGAAATGGCTCATAGTATTTGTTGGGCAGAAAAATTTGCACCAGAATTAAAGACTGTAGTAGTAAATACAGATGTTTATCACAATGGTGGTGCAAATGATATCCAAGAAGTAGCATATGCCATGAATGAAGCTGTAATATATATGAAATCTATGGAACGACGTGGCATTGATGTGAATACTTTTTGTCGTCATTTACGTTTTCATTTTAGTATAGGTGCAAATTTTTTTATGGAAATTGCTAAATTACGCAGTGTGAAAATGATTTGGGCTCAAATTGTTAAAAATTGTGGTGGAGATGATATAGCTCAAAAAATTAATATATATGTAAGTACATCGTCTTTTTGTCAAACAGTATATGATCCTTATGTAAATTTACTTCGTGCAGCTACACAATCATTTTCTGCTGTTGTTGGTGGTATGGATGGTATGTTTGTAAAACCATTTGACCATTGTATACGTCCTAGTGATGAATTTTCTCGTCGTATTGCACGAAATATTCAAATTATGGAGCAACATGAATTTAATTTTATTCAACCAATAGACCCTGCTGGTGGTAGTTGGTATCTTGAACCATTGACAGAAGAGTTTACTCAAAAGGCTTGGGCAAAATTTCAAGAAATTGAAGCTCATGGTGGTTTAATAAAAGCTTTAGAAAATAATACTGTGCAGATAGCTATTAATGAAGTATTACAAGCTCGTTTTAAAAATTTAGCAACAAGAAAAGATCGTGCTGTTGGTAATAATATGTATCCAAATATGACTGAAAAATTATTGGAAGTACCAGAAATTGATTTTGATAAAATTATAGCAGATAGAAAAATGGCACTTAAAGTTAATGTAAAAGTACGTGATAATGATTATGTTAAATTATTATTATCGGAAATTGGTAAACGTGATTTTAGTGAACATGGTTCATTAATAAATACAGTTAAACAGACTATTAAAGCGGGTGCCACTTTAGGTGAAATATCTACAGCACTTACAGGAGAGGCGACAGGTGAAGTTATAGAAGCTATTTTGCCACATCGCTGGACTGAAAGATATGAACAACTTCGTCATCGCACAGAAAAGTATCTAGAAAAAACAGGGGAAAATGTAAATATTTTCCTTGCTAATATGGGACCTATTCCACAGCATAAAGCACGTGCAGATTTTGTTACTTCATTTATGCAAGTAGCAGCATTTAATGTACTTACTAATAATGGTTTTCCAACAGTAGATGAAGCTGTACAAGCAGCTATTGATTCAAATGCTGATGTAGCTATTGTTTGTTCTACAGATTCAACTTATCCAGAACTCGCGCCAGCTGTTACTTCTGGTATTAAGGCTGTAAAACCTAGTATGAAAGTTTTTTTAGCAGGTGCACCAACACCAGAATTAAAAAAAGCATGCGATGAAGCGGGTATGGACGATTATATAAGTGTTCGTTCTAATTGCTATGAAACTTTACTTCGTATGCAAAAAGAAAAGGGGATGATTGAATAATGTCTAAAATACCAGATTTTACACAAATTCCTTTTCAGCAAGCAATACAGAGTGAGGTCGCTTTTGCTAAATGGAAAGAAAGTTTAAAAGCGGAAACTGGAAAATCTTTTGAGGAAAATTTTTATCGCACTATGGAGCAAATAGATGTAGCACCACTTTATGATGAAAATGTTTATAAAGATTGTAATCATTTAGATTTTGTAGCAGGTATTCCACCATTTTTGCGTGGTCCATATGCAACTATGTATGTAACAAGACCATGGACAGTACGACAATATGCAGGTTTTTCTACAGCAGAAGAATCAAATGCTTTTTATCGTAGAAATCTTGCAGCTGGGCAAAAAGGTTTATCTATTGCTTTTGACTTAGCAACACATAGAGGCTATGATTCAGACCATCCTCGTGTAGTAGGAGATGTTGGTAAAGCAGGAGTAGCAGTTGACTCTATTTTAGATATGGAAATATTATTTAAAGGCATTCCACTTGATCAGATGTCAGTATCCATGACTATGAATGGTGCAGTACTTCCTATCATGGCTTTTTATATTTTGGCTGGTGAAGAACAAGGTGTAGATAAAGCTGTTATGGCAGGTACTATTCAAAATGATATTTTAAAAGAGTTCATGGTACGTAATACTTATATTTATCCACCAGCAGCTTCAATGAGAATTATTGGTGATATTTTTGAGTATACTTCTAAATATATGCCTAAATTTAATAGTATATCTATTTCTGGTTATCATATGCAAGAAGCAGGTGCAACAGCAGATATTGAATTAGGTTATACATTAGCTGATGGTCTTGAATATTTGCGTACAGGTACAGAACATGGATTAACCATTGACCAATTTGCACCACGATTATCTTTCTTTTGGGCTATGGGGAAAAATTATTTCATGGAAATTGCTAAAATGCGTGCTGGTCGTATGCTTTGGGCTAAAATTGTCAATTCTTTTCATCCTAAAAAGACAAAATCTATGGCTTTACGTACACATTCTCAGACTTCTGGTTGGAGTCTTACAGAACAAGATCCATTTAATAATATTACTCGAACTTGTATTGAAGCTATGGCAGCAGCTCTTGGTCATACACAATCTTTACACACAAATGCACTAGATGAAGCTATAGCTCTTCCTACAGACTTTTCAGCTCGTATTGCTCGTAATACGCAATTATATATTCAAGATGAAACTAAAGTATGTAAGGTAATTGACCCATGGGGTGGTTCGTATTATGTAGAATTTTTAACAAATCAACTCATAAAAAAAGCTTGGGCACATATTCAAGAAATTGAAGCTCTCGGTGGTATGTCTAAAGCAATTGATACAGGTCTGCCTAAAATGCGTATAGAAGAAGCAGCAGCACGTCGTCAAGCTCATATTGATTCTGGTAGTGAAAAAATTGTTGGCGTAAATTATCTTCGCTTAGATAAAGAAGATCCACTTGATATTTTAGAAGTTGATAATACAGCAGTTCGTTTAGCTCAGATTGAAAGACTTAAAAAATTACGTGCAAATCGTGATAATGACAAAGTTCGTTCTTGTCTTGAAGCTATCACTCGTTCTATGGAAACAGGTGAAGGTAATTTATTAGAATTAGCTGTAGAAGCAGCAAGAGCACGTGCATCTAAAGGTGAAATTTCTGATGCAGTAGAAAAAGTTTGTGGTAGACATAAAGCAATTATTCGTTCTATATCTGGTGTATATAGTAGTGAATTTAGTGATGATGATGTTATTAAAGAAGTTCGTGATATGACAGATAAGTTTGAAGTGGAATATGGTCGTCGTCCTCGTATCTATATTGCTAAAATGGGACAAGATGGTCATGATCGTGGAGCAAAAGTAATTGCTACTGCTTTTGCTGATATGGGTTATGATGTTGATATTGGACCATTATTCCAAACACCAGAAGAAGCTGCTCAAGATGCTGTTGATAATGATGTGCATATTGTAGGTATGAGTTCCTTGGCAGCTGGTCATAAAACTTTAATGCCACAACTCATTGAAGAATTGAAAAAACGTGGTCGTGAAGATATTATGGTAGTAATTGGTGGGGTAATACCTGCTCAAGATTATGATTTCTTATATGAACATGGTGCTGCTGCCATTTTTGGACCAGGTACGATAATTCCTGTTTGTGCAAAAAAAGTATTGGAGCTTCTTAACAAACGTCTGGAGGACTGATGTTATGACTGATACGTATAAGCCTTCATGGAGACCTGATAATAATGATGATAAATTTGCCTGTAGAGTTATGCGAGGTGTAGAAGGTGGACATGATGGTATGAGTGAGCAAAATAAAACTGAACATCATGTAAATAAACCCAAAATAGTTAAACGAGTAAAATTAACAGTAGATGATTATGTTAAAGGTATTTTAGCTGGAAATCGTATGATTTTATCAAGAGCTATTACTTTAATTGAAAGTAATGCAAGTGTACATTTTGCTATGGCACAAGAAGTAATTCAAAAAATTTTACCATATACTGGAAAATCTATGCGAATTGGAATTACAGGTGTACCAGGTGCAGGTAAATCTACTTTAATTGAAGCTTTAGGAACTAAATTATGTCAACAAGGGCATAAAGTAGCAGTATTGGCAGTAGACCCATCTAGTACAGTTACACGTGGTAGTATCTTAGGGGATAAAACTAGAATGGAGCAGTTATCAAGAGAGCCAAATGCTTTTATTCGACCATCACCATCTGGAGGTACTTTGGGAGGATTAACACGTAAAAGTAGAGAAACATTACTTTTATGTGAAGCTGCTGGTTATGATACAATCTTAGTGGAAACGGTAGGCGTAGGACAAAGTGAAACGACAGTACGTTCTATGGTAGATTTTTTCCTTTTAGTTGTATTAACAGGTGCTGGTGATGAATTACAGGGCATGAAAAAAGGTGTTATGGAATTAGCTGACGCTATTTTAGTAAATAAAGCTGATGGAGATAATAAGCAAAGAGCATTGGTGACTCGTGCAGAATATGAACGTATTTTGCAATTTTTGCGACAAGCAACAGAGCACTGGACTACACATGCTTATACTTGTTCAGCATATACAGGTGAAGGAATTATGGATTTTTGGCAAAATGTTGTGAAAGTTTTTATGAAACAAGGTTTTGCTAATGGTGTTTTGAAGGAACGTCGAAAACAACAAACGATTTCTTGGGTGTATACTATGATAGAAGAACATTTGCATAATTTATTTTATCGTTGTCCAGAGATTATAAAAAGTAAAGGAGAAATTGAAGAAGATGTAATTAATGGAAAATTATCTGCAACACTAGCAGTGCAACAGTTGATAGATAAATTTGCTAATGCTGATATTAATGAAAACAGTTTAAGAAACTTATCTCCATTTGATTTAAAATGAATAATAAAGGCGTATCCTTAGGGATTACGCCTTTATTTATAAATGAAGAAAGGATTTTTAAGATATGGATTATAAATTACCAAAAGGTTACGTTGATTTAATTGAGAAAAAATATAATTTAAAAGTATTAGATAATCATTATATTTTAGTAGACAAAAATTTTCAAAGATATAATATGATGATTGATGTACAGTTTAATGATAAAATGTTAAAAGTTTTTAAAGAAAAATATGCACAGGAAAAATCAAAAAACCATGTAGCTTGGGAAGAAAGAAAACAAACAAAAAGTATTCGTTTTTATGCAGAAGTAGGTAATAATATTTTATTATTATGGGATTCTTTACAAGAAAAATAAAAATAACCACTATCTAGCCCAATTTTTTTATTAGATAGTGGTTATTTTTATATAATAAGAAGGTGAATATCTATGATAATTGATATTGAAAATAGGAGAAGTATACATAAGTTTAAGCAGAATAAGTAACAAAAGATTTAATTAAAAAATTTTAGAAGCTGGACGATAAGCTTCTTCTGCTAAGAATAGACAACCATGGTATTTTATAGTGGTTATGGATAAATCAAAACAAGAATGTATGCAGATTTTAAATTAAGGAATAATTAGGGAATTAATGCAATCATTATTACCTAATTATGTTAACTATATCAATAGTGCTCAAAATAGTTTTAAAATTATGCAAGAAGCTACAGTACTTATTTTTGTAATAAATACATTATCTAAAGAATATAGAAAATTCTTGAGTTTTGAGGAACATATTGCTGAAATTTGTGATATTCAAGCAATATGTGCAAGTATTAAAAATATGTTATTAACTGCTAACAATTTAGGATTAGGAAGTTTATGGATAGGAGATATTTTCTTTGTATATCCAGAATTAAAACATTGGTTAAATAAAAAGGGTGAAATAATAGTTTATATTGCACTATTGGGTTATGTTGATGAAAAACCTGTAGTTAGACCACGAAAAGATTTTGATAAAATTGTTCAATGGCGTGAATAAATATAACCACTATTATAGTATAATTTTAAAGATATAATTTCATACTAAATAGTGGTTTTATTTATTTAAATCATTTTTATTAAAACAATACCAGTAATCATCGTCATTAAGCCAATAATTCCCAAAGGCTTGAGGCGTAGACCGAAAAATAATTTATCAATAATTGTAGTTAAAAGTAAACCACAAGCACCAAATAAGGCATAAGCAATGCTTAAATCCATGATGCTAATAGCGTAAGCTAAACATAAAAAGGCAAATCCAACTAAACTGATTGCCAAAAATCCATATAATTTATATTTAAATCCTTGAGATTTTTTTAGACAAATATTAGCGAATACATCAAAAAATACAGAACCAATAATCAATAAAGTACCAATCGTACCGTCTGACATAATATTCAACTCCATTATTTATTTGAAACAGTATAAGTTCCTTTTTTTATCATGATTAAACCACTTAAAATTACCATAAAAGCTAAAACTTTTAATAAAGACAAGTCTTCATTAAAAATAAAATAAGCCACAGTAGCTGTGCCGATTAAGCCTATACCTTCCCAAATAGCATAAGCAGTACTGATGGGAATTTTTACAATGGCTTTACTTAATGCAAAATAGGAACAAAATATAAATAAAAGCATTAAGATATAACCTTCCATACCACCTTTTATGGCAAAAAATTTCATTAAAGCTGTACCTGTTATTTCCAAAATAATTGCTAGCAATAACATTAACCAGCAATATTTTTTCGTAACCATAATAACAAATCCTTTCTTAAAATAGAAAAATATTACTTCTTATTTCAAGTATAAACTATGGTATAACACCATAGTCAATAGCTCTTTATTTAATTTTATTAATGCATTTTAATTATAGATTGAATAACAAAGCTGTATTTGAATTTAATATTACTTTGCATAATAATATAAATATAGCAGATGATGAAGGAGATATAATTATAAAATTATCATATTTATGCTATTTGGTAATAGAAAATTGAATAATAGAGTTATAGAGGTTAGGGAAGATGAATGATTATTTAGAACATAATAATTTAAAAAATTTGAAAGAAGATAAGGAGATTGAACGAAAAATACAATTGATTTTGCGTGTGGGCAAAGTTTTAATGGAAAGTGGAGCTGATACAAATCGTATTGTACGCAATATGAAACGCGTGGGCGTATTTATGAAAATACCAGAGCGAAGATTACAAATTCATATTACTTTTACGACAATAATGGTAAATATCAATACAGGGGACAAATCTATTACTAATTTCCAAAAATGTTATAGACATGGAGTAGATATGACAGCAATTTCTGGAATTAGTAAATTATCCTGGCGAGCTATTGAGCAAGATTATTCTTTATATGAATTTGAAAAAGAACTGAGATTTATTTGCTTGCGTAAAAGATATTATAAAAAGCCTTTAGTGATGATTAGTGCAGGGCTGGCTTGTGGTGGCTTTAGCCTATTATTTGGTGGTGATTTTTTTGCATTTATTTACACTTCTATTTGTGCGATGATAGGTTATTGGACGAGAATGAAATGTAATTTATTAAAATTCAATCCATATGCTTCAATAGCTATTTCTGCTTTTATAGCCACTATTTGTGCATACTTTATACATTTTATGCCAACTAATACGCCATGGCATCCACTCATTGCTTGTAGTTTATTTATCGTGCCGGGAATTCCTTTGATTAATGCGATAGATGATTTAGTGGATAATTATATTACAGCAGGAATGACAAGGGCGATAAATACTTTATTGATGATAGGAAGTATGACTTTTGGCATAGCTTTTGCCATAAAATTATGTGTAGTTCAAGATTTTACAAGCTTGAGCATTTCTTCTAACTCCTTTTTAGTCTGTGCTGTTGCAGCTTCAGTAGCTGCTATAGGTTTTGCAACTATTTTTAATATGCCACCTAGATTGTTAATTGTAGTTGCCTGTGGAGCGATAATTTCAGTAGGAGTACGTAACTTTTTAATGTTAGAATATGATTGTTCACAAGCAACAGCTTCGCTTGCAGGTGCTGTCATAGTTAGTTTATTATCTTTGAAAGCTGTACATATAGTACATGCACCTAGTCATGTATTGACTATTCCGTCTGTAATTCCTTTAATTCCAGGTGTTTTTATGTATCGTTTATTATTTAGCATTATTAATTTAGAAAATGTGGATAATATGAATTATCATCATGTTTTGAACAATGGCGTTAATACAACCTTGATATTATTAGCAATAGCTGTTGGTGTGGCAATTCCTAATATCTTTTTCCGCAATTATATTAATAAGTTAAAAGAAGATAAATTGATGTTTTTGGTAAGAACTAAATCAAAAAGAGCATAGATAAAATAGAAAAAACTGTACTAAAATCATAAATTGTTTAGTACAGTTTTTTCGTTTTATTTAACTACTTTTATTTGATTTAAAATAAATGGGTCTTTGATGTCATTGTCTTTGGCAAAGAGCAATACTTTGGTAATGATTTCGGCTGTTTTAGGGTCATCATCAACAAAAGGTAAAAATAAGCGACCACGATGTTGGGAAGGAACAACAGAAATAGCGATTTCAGCTCCTGCCATTTGATGAACAAGACCGCTACCTAAATGAATGGAATAATCTGCTAAATTTCCTTTGATGATAGCAAAATTATCATTTAAGGAAACATTATTTAATTTAAAGAGTGGTAACGTAAATTCTAAGATAGCTTTGCGCATCTGTATTGTAGAATGACTTGTTTCAGGGTCTACGCCACCTACATGAGCAATGCTGATAGCTAAATCTACATCACGCATAACTTCAGAGAAAATAATATCAGGAATATCTTTAATTAAAATATCTTTGAAAGTTTTGCGATCATAAAACGATACATATTCAAGTATAGGAGCTTCAATATCGGCAGGAGTAAACCAATCAACAGCAGCGTAAATAGTAGCAATGATATTTTCTTGATAATATACTTTCTGTAGCCCTTCATAATAGCTAGCAATCCAATTGCGAGTTTTTAAAACAGCTTGCGTTTTTTGTGGTTGGATTTGATAACCATCATAACGGTGAGATTGAGCAGAATTTAACTCGTCATTTATTTTTAAATATAATTCACGGAAAATTTGTTTGAATGGCTGTTTAATTTGACGTGTAAATAAATCTTGCTGATATATATGCCATAGATTGCTTTTATATAAATCTATAGGGTGAGCGATACGAATTTTATCATCAGCATTTAAATTGATGATGTCTTTTGTAGGTGAGATTAAGCTATTATTTTGGAAATAGCCTATGTCATCATCATGAATAAATACTAGATTTTGAAGCAATGGTTTTAATATAGGATTTTGATTGAGCAAAGTGATTTCATCTGCCAAAAATAAAGTGGAGTTTTCCATAGCTTGTTCAAACATAATTTTTGAACGGCGATATTGGTCAATAAATTCATTTTTGGCTTGTTTTAAAGCAAGATAATATGGTTCTTTTTTGATTTTACTAGGTACAGATTTTAATTGTTTATTTTGTTTTTGACAAATAATAGAAGTTTTACCATATTCATCTACTTGTAAATAAATAGAAACATTTTCTAGCTCTTTAGGCTCAAAATATTGTTGTTGATTTTTGATTAATTGTGTTTCCATATTTAAAATAAAGCGGAAAGTATCAGAAAAATGAGCATTTCTTGCTAAATTATTTAGAGCAATTTTACAAGCTAAGTTTTCACTAGATTGTCTTTGTGAGCCAAATTTTTTACTTTCTTTGTGGAATTGCTGAATGAATATATAACGCTTGAGCATTTCTTTTTGTGCAGTTTTAGTGATTTTACCGCTCTTAGAAAGTGGTATTAATCCATAAGCCATCAATAAATCTTTATTGCGTTTTTCAATTATTTGTGCTTTGACTTCATCAGCGGAGAATAAACCATTAGTAGCGTCAGCGTATTTTCTAGCACGTGTATGAGCATTACCTTCGGAGATATATTTAGCAGCATCATATAAAATAGCAAAACGTTCTTTACCTAATTGTTTATAGCATGATTTAAACCAATCCAAATCAAAAGCTCCATCACGTAAATCTTCAATAGAAATAGGCGTGTATTTAGCGAAGGTAGCAGCTAATTTTTTATCAGCATAACGCATATGTGCTAAGAAATAATAGCAACCGCTGACAAATCCTTTCCATTTCAAAATTTTATCCACTAATGGTATCCATGAAGGTGAGAACATACAAGCTTCGATTAAACGAATATTAGAGATAGATTTATCTTTTAGATACGCTTTTAAATCTTTAGCGGTTTCATCTTTTTTGGGTTTGCAAATACTTAATAGATAAGAAAAGATGCTATCTTTATTAGTTACTTCAGACCAAAGATAAGAAATATTTTTTAATTTACTTTTGCCTAATGCTGTTAAAATATCAACAAAATAATGAATGCCTTTTATTTGTTTGATATTATTTATTAATTTAGTGTATTTAGTAGGTAAATCACCGCGTTTTAATTCAATGGATAAAATTTGAGATATGATGATATCGGCAAAATTTTGGCTATAAAGTAATAAATCTTGTTTTATTGTTGGTTTTTCAGCAGAAAAATCACTAAAAGCTAAAGTCGAAAAATTGTCTTCAAATAAAGAAGATAATTGATTGAGTTTTGAAGACAATTGTTCTGATGAGCGTTGGAAAATATCGATATAAAGTTCATCTTCAGCGGTTAAAGTCATTGGCTTAGCACGAAGGAAATTATATATAGGCAAATAAATTTCATATTTGTATTTAGTGTAGAGATTATACAGTAAAATGAAGCTTTCTTTAAAACTAATATCGTCATTATAGTTATTTAAAAGTGGCATAAGAATGAAAGTACAACCAACAGATTTACTACCATAATGATATTGTGTTAAAAAAGAAATAGTCATTTTATTTTGTTTTGCTATGACTTTATTAAAATTAAATTTTTCTAAATGACGTAAAGCCCAGAATTTAGCAACTTCAAAACAGTATTTTTGTGGAACATAATATTCATAGAGATTTTCAATAATAGTGGCTAAACTTTCTATACGAGGATAATTATTTAATTTAGTTTGTATATATTTGGATTTTAGACAAATTGAATTGTCATTGAATGTATTAGATATTACATCTTTAAATGGTGAATTTATATCGAAATAATTCAATGATATAAATAGATATAATTGATAAAGTTTAGCGGGTGTTTTGATATATTGAGCATAAAAATCTTGCCAAAGATTAGGATAAGGATATTTATATAAATTAAATTTTTCTTCCCAAGAAATGCGCCTAAAGTCATTGTCTAAAAGGATTTCACTGCCATATAAAGGATTATACGAAAGCATTTTATGTTTTTCGTAAAAATTAGATAAATCTTCTAGTATTTGAAATAATTCTTGAAGTGAAAGCGGATAAATATCTGTTATTTTTAAAGAATTGTTTACTTCAGATAGTGCAAGTTGAGTTTTTAATGTAGTATCATACGATAATTCTTTAATAGTAGGGTCATTATCATAGCTATCATTTATTTGCGAAATTAAGATTTGTTCATTAGTTGTAGGATTAGTAAGTGTACAAAGATATGATTTGGCAGTATTAAATAGGGTTTGATTATGAGGATTTTTTTGCAATTGCAATAATATATCTAAACCAGCAAGGCGAATAGAGACTTTTTTATCGCTCAATAAAATTTTTAAGGTATCAAGTAATTGTTTTTCAGGCTGTTTTAATAAGAGTCGAATGATATTTTGACGTAAATCACTGTATTTATATTTGAGCATGGATATGAGAAGGTCATATTCATCTTTAGAAATGGCGAGTTTATTGATGATATTATAGCTTTCTTTGCGTGTGGCTTCACTTCTATCAGCTAATAGGCAAAATACTAATTGACGTTGAGTTAGAGTTTTAGGAGTAGTATATAATTTTTTCAAATAATTATCGCGCCAAAAAGTATCAAGTCGAGAAATTTCACTGCAAAAATCATCTAATAATTCATCAGAAGCTAGATAATAACTAATATCTGCCATTTCAATCAAAACATCACTTAAGTTTAGAATTTCAGTATGCCATGGGAAAACGCAAGGCGAGAAAATTTTTTCTTTAGGTAAATTTTGCGATAAAGCTTTTAATTTATAATAATAATCTGTTAGCTGTGTGGAGCTGAAATTATGATCAAGGAAATTTTTATAAGCTGTATCTTTTAATTTTAGACGGAATAATATAGCTATTAAGGAGAGATTATCTTCTGTTAAATTGTATTGGGTAACTAATTCATAACGCAATTTAAAAATTATTTGATTATCATTGATTACATTTAAGAAATAACCAGCGACTAGTTTTTGATGTTTTTGACCATTTTTAAATAAATCAAGGATAAATGGTATAGTTGTTTCTACGTTATAAAAAGCATATGACCATAGAGCTAAATAGATTTCCACAGGATTTTGGCTATTGAGTGATTGATGGCGAAGCTGTTCGTTCGTTAGAAATTTAGAGAAAGAAGATATTTCTTTTTTAGTGATTTTATCAGCATTATCAATATCAATTAGACTTGTCCATGTGGCTATAGCTCTTTTTACAGATGCATAGCGAATTAAATTATTTTCTTCGATTACTTTTAATAGGGTTAAAAAAGCTTTTACTGTGCCATTATCCAGATTTTCAGTGATAGATTGGCGCAATCCTTCTTGCAATCGTCCAGCTAAGAGTAAATCACCTAATAATTTATGCAGATGCTGATTATGACTTTTTACTATGGAATTGATTAAACCATAAGAAAGAAAAGCAACTTGATTATCACCTAAGATGATATCTTCAATTAATTTAATTGTTTGTGTATTGTTGTTGTCAATTTCAGCAGCTAGAACATAAATACCAAAACTTTGTAAATAAATATAATCTTGTAGTGGTAAATTATTTTCATCGATAGGTTTACGAGATAGTTTTAATTTTTCTAGAGGTGTTAATTGAGTATTGCGATAGATTAAAAATTCATTTAATACATCGAACATGCGACTTAAATATAGATGTGATTGATGAGAACGTAGTGTGCGTCTATACCAGTTAGTTTGATAAGGGTAATCCATTAAATTATCTAGGGCTAAGAAAAATAAATTTGCTTTATCTTTGCCTAAGATGGTTTGCAATACAATTTTTTCATCATCAGAAAAATAAGAAGATATAGGCTTTGTTAATACTTCAGGTAAAATTTTTTGCCAATGTAGATATAAAGGGTGATTAGAGAGTCTTTCTTCTAAGGAAAAAGAAGCGTAATAATAATTATATCTAGTTTTTACTTGTAATTCAGTTAAGTAAATATCATAAATTTTTTGTTGCGTTGTAGAAAGTTTATTTTTTAACTTTGCAAGTTCAGCTATTATTTTATTTTTAAATTCTTTATTATTATTGAACCATCTATCTAAACACATAATAAAAATCCTTTCTGATTTTACGGAAAAACTTACCAAATTCTTCCTGATAACATGGTTAAGCGGATAAAAGTTAATATGTCATTTTCTTGTAAATTGATTTTTTCTTCTAGGGAAGATAGTTCGTTATCGTTTAAAAATATACGAAATAATCCATCATTAAAAGCCATAATAACATTATCAAAAGCTGATTGAATGTCCTGTTTTTGTTGGCGGTAATCTAGATTAAAGGATATTTTTCCAGAAGGCGATTGATTTTCTATTTGAGTTAACGATAAATAATTTAATAAGGTAGGTTCACCATCTATATTGCCAATAGCACGATGATTGAATTTGTCTACTTGTTTAGTTACAATGTCATAAAGTAAATCATGTACAGTAAAAAGGGAGTCTTCGATAATAAATTTTTGTGCTTCAATACTAGCTTTGCGTTTGCCGAGTTGTTTTACTTGAATGTAGATTTGCATATAATCCCTCTTTTCTAAATTTAAAATAAATAATATCGTTTAGTATATAATTCGCTGAATTTGAATAAAATCCTTGCAATTTCTTGAGGTCTTATGTTGATTTGAGTGATATTTGAAATAAATATAATTTTGTATGTACTATTATCTTAGATTGATATTATAATAGAATAGGATATTTATTTTATGATTAAGAAGGGCATTTATACTGATGAAGAACGTACCAATTTCTAAAAGCATACCATATAATATAGATGAAAATTATTTAGAACTGACAAGAAAAGTTCATTTGATTTTGCATGTAGGTCGTTTAATGATGGAAAATTCAGCAGATACGAGCAGGATTGTGCGAACTATGCAACGAACAGCTGCTTATGCAGGGATTTTTGGCGACCAATTGCATATTCATGTTACGTATACTACTTTGATGGTCAGTGTGAGCGTTGGCAATTATCATATGACAAAATTGCAAAAATGTTATCAGCATAATGTTGATATGAATGTGATTTTAGAAGTTAGTAAAATGACATGGGAGGCAATCGAAAGAGATTATACTATTGAGCAATTTGAAGCTGAATTGAAGAAAGTAGAAAGCAAGAAAAGCAAATACGCAACTTTTATTATTAATCTTGGGGCGGCACTGGCTTGTGGCGGTGTAGGTAAAATGTTTGGCTGTGATATCATGGCATCATTATATACTGCACTAGCAGCATTTATTGGCTTTTTTGTGCGCAGTCAATGTTTAAAAATTGGTATAAATCCTTATATGGCGATTGTATTATCTTCATTTACAGCTACAGTAATAGCATATTTTACGCATTTTTTGCCATTTACAGATACTTCATGGTACACTATGTTGGCGTGTGCTATTTTTATCGTTCCGGGTGTGCCTATGGTCAATGCTTTAGAAGATATGCTCGATTGTTATATTACAGCTGGCATAACAAGAGCTATGAATACTTTGCTGATGGTTGGTAGTATGACTTTTGGTATAATTTTTGCCATAAAATTATTCAGTGTAGAAGATTTTACGCATTTATCGACAGTAAACCATCAAGCATATATTGTTTATGTAATATCAGCTTTTATAGCAGCTGCTGGTTTTTCTACCATGTTTAATGTTCCACCACGTTTATTATGGGTAGTCGGTTTAGGTGGAGTGATTTCTGTCTGTGTACGTACATTATCTATGGATTTTTTAGGTGTTGGTTTGCCGATTGGAACATTGCTAGGAGCAATGGTAGTAAGTATTATTGCTTTGAGGGCTGTGCATTGGTTTCATGTGCCTAGCCATGTGCTTACGATACCGTCAGTTATTCCGTTAATGCCAGGTATTTTGATGTATCGTTTGTTATTTAATATAATTGATATTGATACTTTAGATGTGAGCAATTTTTTACAAGCGTTTCAAAGTGGTGTAAATGCTACTTTGATAATTCTAGCAATAGCTGTAGGTGTGGCATTGCCAAATATTTTTGCTCAGAAATATATTAGAATTTATGATAGTAAAAGATTGAGCAGGGCTTTATCAGAACGAAAATATCGTCAATATCATTTTAAAGAGATAAAACAATTAGAACTGTTTAAAGAATAGAAAAAAGACCTAAGCTTATATGGGAAAAATCCATATAAGCTTAGGTCTTTTATATTTTTAGTTTAAATCAATTACTCCATAGTGAATAGGAGCGTATTTACCACCACAGATTTTAGTAAAACCAAGGCGAGAAAATTCAAGACTGCGACTATTTTCTTTGAAGACTATGCGATATTTAGCAACGCGTTTAGCCTCATTTAATGCTTCGTGCCTAACAGCTCTCATATCCGCTAATTGGCGAAGTGGATTTAGACTTTTACTGTCTGTGAGTGCATGGCGAAACATAGGGTCAAAATAGATGACATCAAAACTATTATCTGCTTGTTCTTTAAGAAAACTTAAATAATCTTGATTGATAACAGTGATATTATCCATAGCAGATTTTAAATCGTAATTAGTAGGTAGATAAGTCTTTAGTCCATCTTTGACGATTAGAGCGATTAAAGGATTGACTTCAAGGCCGATGACTTTACCTTTAGGACCTACACCATATGAGCTGATAATTGCATCAGAAGCAAAACCTAAAGTGCAATCTAAGATGGTTTTATTTTGTAAAAATTCTCGTCCGCCCATAGCTTCAAGCATATTATCAATATCACCACAACGTAAACGTTTCATGCGAACTTGAGCCATATTAGGGTGAAAGAACATCTCGCCTGTAGGTAAATCTAAGACTAATTTATCTTTTTTTACAACGATTACAGTATCTACATTTTCTTGTTGTTTTATTTTATCAATGCCGAGATTATTTCTTGTAACATAGGGAATGGATAAATCTTTAGCAATTTGTTTAGCTTTATTTTCTAAATCAATTGTTACTTTGCGAATAGTAGTAATTACAGTCAAAATTAAAGCTCCTTTTAAATATTGCGATGTACAAAATTTGATATAGGTTTATAAATGAAATAAGTTATTAAAGCATTTATACTTGCTTTAATCAAATTAAAAGGTATGATGGCAGGTAAAAGTAGTTCAATAACTTTTTCCATAGGTGCGCCTAAAAAAATAGGTGTTAATAATAGATTACAGATGACCATAACACAAGTCATACTTAAAGCTCCGCAGATTAAACCGACAACAGCAGAACGTTTTGTTTTTGTACGTTGATAAATAAATCCAGCAATAAAAGCAAAAGTACCTGTAGCTAAAAAATGCATGACGATACCGATTGGACCACCATCACCACTGATGAATAGACCTTGTAAGATAGAAACAATTGCTGTCAGGATTACACCACCCATAGGACCAAAGAGAAAACTGCCAATGAGAATAGGAATATCAGCAGGGTCATATTTCATAAATGGAACAGCAGGCAAAATCGGGAAATTAATCAACATTACTAAAATCAAAGACAAAGCTACAAGCATTGCCATATTTGTCAATATTTTTATTTTCAATATACTAACCCTCTCTATATTTAATCTTGTATAGTATTATATCGTTTATTTTATTTTTTTGCATAGAATTTTTGTACAAATTTTATAAAAGATAAGATATGTTCTTTTAAGATATAGTCTTTATGATAAGCAAAATATAAACTGCGAGTTAAGTTATTTTCAGGTAATTTTATAGTGAGCAAATTATCTGCATCAGTGATTGCTTTAGCAGAAATAAACGAGATGCCAAGGCCACTAGCTACTAATTTTTTGATGGACTCTTGGTCATTTAATCTAGCTATGATATTTAAGGATTTTTCGGATAGATTGATTTGCTCAAAATAACTTTCTAAACGTTTTTTACTGCCACTACCTTGTTCACGCAAAATAATAGTTTCTTTTTTCAATAAAGAGATTAAATCATCTTGATTAAATGCTTTTTGGGAAAAATGTAAAAAATTTTCTTGTTTAGGAGTAATCATCACGATTTCATCATGAAAAAAAGGAACAAAATCAAGCTCTTTTTCAAAAGATTTCATGCCTACCATGCCAATGGTGAATTTGCCATTCAAAATAGATTGTAAGATATTACCACTGTCATTTTGATGAATATGCAATTGGATATCGGGATATTTTTGACAAAATAATGGTAATACTTCAGGTAATATATAATCGGCAGGAATGGTAGAAGCACCGATACGAATGATTTTTTTATTTTCTTCAGACCATTTTTGAATTAAATCATTTTTTAATGTGAAGATTTTTTGAGCACATGCAAATAATTCTTTTCCATGTGGCGTGATTTCAATATTTTTAGTAGTGCGAATGATTAAACGTGAATTAAATTCTTGTTCAAGCATACGAATATGAGTGCTGATTGTAGGTTGAGAAATATATAATTTTTCCGCAGCTTTAGTAAAACTTTGATAGCGAACAACAGCACAAAAAGATTCTAATTGTCTAAATTCCATAATTAATATCCTATATATTTTGTATATCTTTATTTAAAATGAGTTTAGTTAAGGCTTCTATAGTTAAATCTATCTCTTTTAATGTATTGAAATAACCAAAGGAGAAACGGATTGTGCCTGTAGGAAAAGTACCTAAAGTTTTATGTGCTTGTGGGGCACAGTGAAGACCTACTCTAGTCATAATTTGAAATTTATCATCTAAATCATAAGCAATTTGTGATAATTCATGATTTAAGACTTGGATAGAAACTACACCTGTACGCATAAGGGTATCTTTTTTGCCAATAAGACGAATATATTTTTCATCAGGGTCTAATTGTTGTATCTGTTGCAAAAAATAATTTGTCAACATATTTTCATGTTCATGGATTTTGGCGATAGTAATTTTTTTTAACCATTGTAAGCTCGCATGTAGTCCAATAATACCAGGAAGATTTAAAGTACCAGCTTCAAATCTATCGGGCATAAATTGGGGTATTTCTTCTGTATGACTGATACTACCTGTGCCACCACTGATTAACGGTTCAATTTGTTTAATTATATCTTCGGATAGAATAAAGCCACCTATTCCTTGGGGACCTAATAAACCTTTATGACCTGTGAAAGCTAGAGCATCAATATGCATTTTTTGCATATCAATGGGCAAAATACCAGCAGTTTGAGCGCAATCTACCATGAATTTTAAATTATGTTTGACGCAAAATTCGCCAATTTGCTCAATTGGTAAGATGGTGCCACATACATTACTAGCATGAGTTACAATGATAAGCTTAGTGTTTTCCTGTAGACAATCAGATAATTTTGCTAAAGAAAATGTTCCGTCCATATAACAAGGGACTTGAGTATAACTGATATTTTGTTTAGTTAATTGAGTTAAAGGACGCATAATAGCATTATGTTCCATAGAAGAAATTATTACATGATCATTTGGTTTTAAAAAGCCTTTTAATAATATATTTAAACTTTCTGTTATATTTTTAGTGAAGACTACATTTTTACTATCTGTAGCGTGAAATAAATCTTTTAATAATTCTCTTGTTTCAAAAACTATTTCTTCAACAGAATAAGCATTATTATAAGAACCTCTATTGATATTCACTGCATTATGAGCAAGAAAATTATAGACTTCTTTAGCTACTGAAGATGGTTTGGGAAATGATGTACTAGCATTATCTAGATAAATTTTGTGCATGATAAAAACCTCATTTATTATGATTTTTGATAAATAGATGAAAAATATTAATAAATTAAATTAGACATAGCTTAAGTTTAGATGCTATGATAAACGCATTGTGCATATACATAGAAAGGGAGGCATATATTATGCAAAAGAATGAAAGTATGATGATTATACTTTCAGGGGGAATTATAGGTATTATAGCATCTTGTTTAGTTTATTTTGGTAATCCTATGAATATGGGCTTTTGTATTGCTTGTTTTTTACGTGATACAGCAGGTGGTTTAGGTTTACATTCTACAGCAACAGTTCAATACATTCGACCAGAGATTATCGGTTTGATTTTAGGTAGTTTTATAATTGCTGTGGCTAAAAATGAGTTCAATGCTAAAGGTGGCAGTTCTCCATTAACACGTTTTATATTGGCCTTTTTTGTGATGATTGGCTGTTTGATGTTCTTAGGTTGTCCTTTTAGAATGATATTGCGTTTAGCAGGTGGAGATTTAAATGCTATTTTTGGCTTAGTAGGATTTATCGCTGGCATTATGGCAGGAGTATTTTTCTTAAATAAAGGATATAGTTTAAAAAGAACATATAAATTGCCTAAATTAGAAGGTAGTATTTTACCAATTATCGCTGTAGTTTTATTAGTATTTTTACTAACAGCACCAGTATTTATTCATTTTACGGAAAGTGCTTCAGCTCCAGGTGGCAAACATGCAGCTTTAGCTATTAGTTTAGTTGCAGGTATTATTGTAGGTATGTTGGCTCAACGTACGCGTTTATGTATGGTTGGTGGCATAAGAGATATAATTTTATTTGGTCAATCAAGATTATTATTAGGTTTTATTGCTATTTTAGTGAGTGCGTTTATTTGCAATTTAATACTTACAAATATCACAGATGTATCATATTTTAATTTAGGTTTTGATAAACAACCAATAGCTCATACAGATGGAATTTGGAATTTCTTAGGTATGTTATTAGCTGGTTTTGGCTGTGTATTACTTGGCGGTTGTCCATTGCGTCAATTAGTCTTAGCAGGTGAAGGCAATTCTGATAGTGCTATCACTGTTTTAGGTTTAATTATCGGAGCAGCTTTTGCCCATAATTTTGGTTTGGCTTCTAGTGGCAATGGTCCAACAGTAAATGGTCAGATTGCAGTAGTTATCGGTCTAGTTGTAACGATATTCATAGCATATTTTAACACATTTAGTATTAAATCAAAATAATGAGAGAGTTTTAGATTTATGGAAATTTTAGATGCAAGAGGACTTTCTTGTCCAGAACCTGTGATTATGCTTAGCAAAGCAATGATGAGCAAAGAAAATAAATATCAAATGGTAGTAGATAGCCCTACAGTTAAAGAAAACGTGAGCAATTATGGTAAAAAGCAAGGCTATAATGTCAATATTACTGAACAAAATGGAGAATATACTTTGACTTTTACAAAGTAAAAGTTAAATATAAAATACAATGAAATATATAGTAACTTTTTATGCACATTTTGGTGCTATTCGCTTTAAAAAATTATGCGAACAAATGAATATAAAAGCTAAAATTATGCCTGTGCCACGAGATTTGAGCAGTAGTTGTGGGACTTGTGTCTTATGTGAAGGTGAATTGATTGCTGAACAGAAAATTCATCAAGATGAAGTCGAACAAATTGTAGAGCTTAAAGAAAATAAGTATCATCTTATCTACAGGGCAGAAAATAGTTAAAAGAAAGTAAAAGCTATTAATAGTAATATCTATTAATAGCTTTTTTGTTAAAGGATACGAGCTTCTATTCTCATTAAATAATAGTTGAAATCTGTTTCAGAAAGATAATTGAGCATATCTTCTTCATATAAAGCACCTATGACATTGTAATTCATATTATGTAGTTCTTCTACGAATTGAGCATAAGCTTTGATTAAATCATCATAAGAACTACGAATATATTTTATGGCATATAATCCAGCAGGTTTTATCAATAATTGTTTATTGTTTACTTTGCGATTTATTTTCGTGCAAAAATACGTAGTTTGGAAAGTTTTGTCTTGAATATGTTCAGCAGAAATGATTTCACCTAAGGAAAAAGTATAGTAAAAATTATGCTTATTACAATAATTGACATGTTGAGAAATAGCTGAAAAAACAGCTTTATCATCAGGGGTTTTAGGCCCTTCAGTTACAATAAAATACTCTTCTTCTTTATGAGTAAATGTGATTTTATCAATTTCTACATTGAAAGAATCAAGTGTGATATTCATTGTATTTTTTAATAAGCTACGCAATCTTTTTAACCGTTCTATTTCTTGATGGATTTTTTTATCCTTTTCTTTTAACATGGATAAAAAAGTTTTAGCATCGCGATTATCCATATATATTTTGATTTCTTCTAAGCTAAGACCTACTTCTTTTAAAAGTGAAATCATATCAAATAAAAATGCTTGATTAGCTGAATAATATCTATAGCCATTAGGGGCTATTTTGGCAGGTTTTAATAAATTAATATCATCATAGTGAAATAATGTATCTTTTGTTGTATTGCAAAATTTAGCAAATTCGCCACTGGTGAATAATTTTTGTCCCATGATAAAATACCTTAATTGTTTTAATCAGTTTTTAAATCTTCATTAGAAAATAAATTTGCTTCTTGGTAGAGTTTTTCTCGTTCTTCATAACTCATATTTGGCAATTCTGGCAAATCTTTTATATCATTTAAGCCGAAACATTGTAAAAATGTAGAAGTAGTACCATATAATATAGGTCTGCCGATGACCTTTTTACGGCCAACTTCTTGAATTAAATCTCTTTCAAGTAAACGACGTAAGATTTTATCTGTATTTACACCGCGAATTTCTTCGATTTCTTGTTTAGTAACAGGTTGTTTAAAAGCAATGATAGATAGTGTTTCCATTATAGGTTGAGAGAGCTTTTTATCAACGATTTGAGTGAATTTTTCAAGATAAGGAGCTATTTTTATTTTTGTACATAATCGATAGCCACCAGCAATTTTGACTAATGCTAATCCACGATGTTTAGCTTGTAAATCTTCTTGTAAGGACATGATGAGTTCATCTAATTCGTCGCTTGTAATATTTAAAGTATTTGCTAAGCGAAAATGAGATACTGCTTCACCGGATATAAATAAAATTGCTTCTAGTGCAGCTTTTAACTCATCTTTATCTTTGGAAATTATAGGAGTTTTTTCTGTTTGCATAAATTATCCCTCCTTTTTTAGTTATTAAATATAAGAAATATATTTGAGGAAATAGTTGTATTTTATTTTATCAAAAAAGCTGTGATTTGCCTATTAAATATCAATATAATCATAAAATAAATAGCAGGCAACACAAAAATATGTTGCCTGCTATTTGGAGATTGTATATTAAGAGAATTAGAGAGAGCTAAATTAGAAAACTTTAACGCTACCTGCATCACGCATATGAATTTCATAATATTCATTTTTAAGAACATCTTTGAGGAATGCTCTAAATGCAGGAGATTCTTCTTTTGGAATAACAGAAAGGATAGAACCAGCAAAACCGCCACCATGAACACGGCATACACCTTTATGATTCTGGAAGTAAATTTCGTTCATAGCGAGGAAGAGTGCAATACCTTGATGTTTAGGGTCTGGTGTTGCACAGTTCTGTAAAAATCTCCAAGAAGAAAGACCAGAATCAGTAACAGCTTTTTCAAAGTTAGTGTAATCATGTTCTTTAACTTCTGCAGCTAATTTGCGAACACGTTCTGTTTCTGTAATGAAGTGGATAGCACGAAGAACTGCACGGTCGCCAGCTTTTTCACGAAGAGCTGGAAGATTTGCCATGATATCGTCCATGCTAACATCTTTTAAGTATTCTTTACCAAAGAATTGGGAGATAGCTTTCATTTCTACAGTGATAGCAGTGTATTCGCCATCAAGAGCGGAGTGATCTTCGCCTGTAGGAGTAATGAAAAAGTCATATTTATCTTGAATAACTTTACTATCTAATTTTACAACTTCAGGGTTTTCATAGTTAGCAAAGTCAATAGTAATCATACCACCAGTAGCACATGCTAATTGGTCTAAAAGTCCGGATTTTTTATCCCATTTGTTATTTTCAGCCCATTGACCAGCTTTAGCACATTCTAAAGTAGAGATTTCGTTATTGTTGTAGAGGTCATTTAAAATTGCGCAGATAAGCATTTCAAAAGAAGCAGAGGAGCTAACACCAGCAGCACTTAATACTGTAGTTGTCATGAATGTAGTGAAGCCACCAATTTTTCTGCCATTTTGAACGAAACGTTCGAGAATACCTTTGATTAATTTAACAGTACGAGAGTCATCTTCTTTAACAGCTAAATCATTAACATCAATAGTGAATTCATCATATTCTAAGCTTTTTACATGAATTTTGCCGTCAGCATTAGGAGTAACAATTGCGATTGTATCCATGTCGATACTTGCAGCTACGATACGACCAAGTTGATGGTCTGTATGGTTACCAATGATTTCAATACGACCAGAAGAACTGAAGAAAGATGCATTATCAACAGGATAAACTTCAGCAAAAGCATCAGCTAATTTTTGATAACGTTTAACTTGAGTATCTACAGCTTGTTCATCAAGATTGTAAAGGCTCATAAGTTTTTCTTTAGCTTCTTGAGATTTTAAGAATTCGATAATATTAGACATTTTTATACCTCCATTTTGGTAAACGTTTTCTTTAAATAGCAAAATAAAAAAGGGAAAAAGCCCAATCCCTATACCACAGTTATATCTTATGTAATATATTATGCAGCTTTTGTGGTTGATTGTCAAGTATAATTTTTAAATTTAATTTTTTATATATTTTCTGAAAAATGCAAGATAGACCTACAAAAAATGTAGGCTATCTCACATTTCATTTATTATTTTGAGATTTTATTTATTATTTTCAGCAATTATTTGTTCACTGATTTTAGCAGGAACTTCTTCATAATGTGAAAATTCCATAGTATAACTGCCACGACCTTGAGTTGCTGAACGTAAATCAGTAGCATATTTATATAATTCAGCTAAAGGAACTTGAGCTTCAATGATGCTGACATCGTGAGATGGGCTTTCAGTATTGATGATGCGACCACGTTTTGTATTGATACCACTGATTACATCACCCATATAATATTCTGGAATTGTGATTTTTAAAGTATAATATGGTTCTAAGAGTACAGGTTTGGCTTCAGGAATACCTTTTTTTATAGCAAGAGCTGCTGCTGTTTTGAAAGCCATTTCTGAAGAGTCAACAGTATGGTAAGAACCATCAAAGAGATTAACTTTGATATCAACCATTGGATAACCAGCTAAAATACCTGTTTGAAGTGTTTCACGAACACCTTTTTCTACAGCAGGAATATATTGACGAGGAACAGCACCACCTACAATAGTTTCAGTGAAAGTAACGCCACTGCCTAATTCACCAGGGCTAAATTCTAACCAAACATCGCCATATTGACCATGTCCACCACTTTGTTTTTTATGTTTTCCTTCAACTTTGCTAGTGCCACGGATAGTTTCACGATAAGCGATAGCAGGCTGATAAAGTTTAGCTGTAACGCCAAATTTATTTAAGAGTTTTTCAATAGCTACATCGAGATGTAATTCACCTACACCACTGATAGTTAAATCGCCAGTTTCTGTATTTTTATAGATTGTTAAAGTAGGGTCTTCATCTACTAGACGAGTTAATGCATTGCCGATTTTATCTTCGTCAGCTTTTTTATCTGCTTTGATTGCCATAGTAAACATAGAAGCTGGATGAGTAACAGGTTCATATTTGATAGGTTCTTCTTCATTACATAAAGTATCACCTGTTTTTGTTGCTTGAAGTTTGGTGATGATTACGATATCACCAGCATGAGCAATTTTTTGAGCTTGTTGGTTTTTACCACAAGCACTATAAAGACTGCTAATACGTTCAGTTTTTTCGCTAACGCTATTATATACAGAACTGTTTTCGATTAAAGTGCCAGATAAGATTTTTAAGTAACTAACTCTACCGATGAATTGGTCAACAACTGTTTTAAATACATATCCGGAGAAAGCATCTTCTGTACGGCGTTCAATGAGTTCATTATTTTTTGGATTAATACCCATAGAAGCACGGAAATAAGGTGTTGGCATATATTCAATGATACTGTTCATTAATTGTCTAAAGCCAATACCTTTAGTAGCACTACCGCAAAGTACAGGGAAAATTTTAGCGTTTACGATACCTTCAATGAGAGCAGCTGCTACTTCTGTTTCAGTGATTTCTTCGCCTTCAAGATATTTTTCTAATAATTCATCATTGAATTCAGCGCAAGTTTCCATGAGCATATGACGAGCAGTATCTACTTCATCTTTCATATATTCAGGAATTTCATAAATTAAATCTTTATTTTTGATTAAGACTTTTGTATTCATAGTGATAAGGTCGGCTACGCCTTGGAAACTAGCTTCGCTACCAATAGGAATTTGAATAGGAACAATTCCTTTACCAAAATGAGCACGCAATTCTTCTACTACTTTATAAAAATCAGCATGTTCACGGTCCATTTTATTGATGAAAATAGCACGTGGTAGAGATAATTCTTCAGCATATTTCCATGCTCTATCTGTTTCAACTTCGATACCAGATGTAGCAGAAACTACTACGATTGCTGATTCACAAGCAGTAAGAGCAGATTTTACTTCTCCTGTAAAATCAGGATACCCTGGAGTATCTATGAAATTAATTTTGTAACCTTGCCATTCACAAGAAGCTAGACTAGAATCAATAGTCATTTTGCGTTTTACTTCTTCTGGTTCATAATCAAGTATGGAAGTGCCATCATCTGTTTTGCCTACACGATTAGTAGCACCACATTTGAAAAGGCAGTTTTCTGCTATTGATGTTTTACCAGATTTGCCATGTCCTACTAATGCTAAGTTTCTTAATTGTGTACTATTAAATTCTGTCATATTAAAATCCCTCCTGGGTGTAAAATCTTAAAAATCTATATTTAATATATTCTCTGAAAATTTTTAAAATCCTTTTATAATTTTAGAAAAAAAATAAAAGACTATCACTAATATTATTTATTTTTTAGTGATAGCCTAAATAAAATATTTAATTATTATTTAATTGAGCTTTTAAAATTTCCAATGCTTTATTTAATTGTGTATCTGAAGTAGCATTTTCATCTAAATTTATTTCAATATCAGGTGTGATACCTGTGCCATCTATAGAACGTCCGCTTGGTGTATAGTACTTAGCAATAGTTAATTTTACAGCATCATCTTCAAACATAGGTAAGATTGTTTGCACAGAGCCTTTACCATAAGAAGTATTACCGATTATTGTACCTGCTTTCGTATCTTGAATAGCGCCAGAGAGTATTTCAGATGCACTAGCACTGTTTTTATTGATCAATACAGCAAGAGGATATTCAGGAGCTTCTAAAGATGAAGAATATGTTTCTTTATTTCCTTGTTTATCAACGATAGAAACAATTTCTCCTTTAGGTACAAGTTTTTTAGCAATTTCAACACAAGTTGTTAAAAGTCCACCAGGATTGTTGCGCAAATCTAATACAAGTGCCTTCATACCTTGATTTTTTAAATCATTGTAAGCTTCGTTAAATTCATTGGCAGTGTCTTCAGAGAAAGATACTATTTGAATATAGCCGATATTGTTATCTAACATTTTATGACCGACAGTTTTTAATTTTATATTGTCGCGTGTAATTGTTATATCTTGATTTGCATTATCGCGCATAATTGTTAAAACTACATCGGTACCAGCTTGTCCACGAACATGAGCAGCTACTTCATCAAATGCCATTTGAGTTATTGGTACCCCATCAACGGCTAAAATTTCATCACCTTCTTGAAGACCTGCTTTTTGCCCTGGAGAATTTTCCATGATGCCAACTATATGAATTTTTTGTTCATTATCCATACCCATGACAACACCGATACCAGCAAAAGAGCCTTCTGTTTGTTCCATTAAGGTTTTATACATTTTAGGTGATAGGTAATTGGAATGAGGATCATTTAAGGATTTTACCATACCATCAATTGCACCATCAATTAGTTTTACATCATCAGTATCATTGACATATTTTGTTTCAATGAAGCGATAAGCTGTAATAAAACGCATTAGATTGCTAAATCCTTGCTCATTAAAACCGAGAGCATAATAAATTAAACCTAAGGTAGAAATTGAGGAGATAATTGCTATGAGTAATACTGCAATTATAGTTTTTAAAATTTTATTCATAAAATATCACCACTTAGTATTTATAAATAGTCATATGGGTTAGTAGGTTCACCATTGACACGAACTTCAAAATGACAATGAGGGCCTGTGGAATTTCCTGTAGAGCCACAATGAGCTATGACATCGCCTTGAGAGATATTTTCACCGACACTTACAGTGAGTGATTGATTATGACCATAAAGTGTAGAAACACCATTTCCATGGTCGATAATGACAGTATTTCCATAACCGCTAATCCAGCCTGAATATGTTACAGTACCAGAGTCAGCAGCGTAGATATTCATGCCATAATCACCACCGATATCAATACCGCTATGATAGCGAGCATTGCCATAAATAGGGTGAGTTCGCCAGCCATATTCAGAAGTGATAGGGCCACCTAAAGGCCAAATCATTTGCCCTGTGCCGACATATGCCGAAGATCCTCGTCTTTGTATCATTAAAGCAATTTGTTCAGATGCATTCATGAGTTCTTTATATGCTTTTTCTGATGTTTCTTTGTCATATTTTATTCTATCTATCATTTTATCAAGAGCGGATTTTTTATCATCAAGAGCAAATTTTTTAGTTTTAGCTTCATCATATAATTTTTCTGTAGCAGCTTTTTCTTTCTCTAATTCTGCTTTAGTTTGTATAATGCTATTGCGTTCTTGATGAATTTTAGTGATTAAATCATAGTCATAGCGTAAAATTCTTTTGATTAAATCCATTCTAGTCAAAAAATCTGAAAAATCCTTTGCACCAAATAAAATATCTAGATAAGAAATTTGTCCATGTATATAGATATCACGTACACGTTTTTGTAAATATTTCTGGTTCTTTTTCAATGATTGTTCAGTATCTGCTAATTGTTTTTCCTTTTGGGCAATCTGTTCATTAGCATTGTCTAATTTAGCTTTTATTTCATTATAAGCTGTATTTGCTTCATCTAGTTCTGCTTGCAAGATACGCATTTTTTCAGAAACCTCGTTTAATTTATCAGTGGCTTCTTGTATTTTATTTTTTTCTTCTTGGGCTTGTTGTTCAATGCGTTCTTGTTTTTCAGAAAGACTTTCGGCAAAAACAAGAGGTGTGTTTGTCATAAAAAAGCATAATAATAAAGATAAAATAAGAAATTTTTTCATTAAAATATGCTCCTTAAACTTTTAGAAATCTTTTTAAAGAAATGGTACTGCCCAAAGCACCAATGATAATTCCTGCAACTAAGATAGCAAGGCTGATATAATCAATGAATGGGTGTTGCGGAATAAGTGGGAAAAATGCCATAGCTTCATAGATTTCTTGAGTAACTTGATTGTAGACTATATAAAGAAAAATAGTAGCTAAACCCCCACCAATAAAGCCAAGACAAATGCCTTCAAGAAGGAAAGGCCAGCGAATAAACCAATCAGTTGCACCAACATATTTCATGATGGCTATTTCTTTTCTGCGAGCAAATACAGTGAGGCGTATTGTATTTGAAATGATAAAAATAGCAGCACCAGTCAATAGGATTATTAAAGCTACACCAATTAAGCGAATTAAGTGAGTCAAATTGAATAGATGATTAATGATATCCTGACTATAGGAAGCAGATTCTACACTATCGAGAGCAGCAGCAGTATCAGCTATAGTTTTTACTTGCTGAGGAGAAGTAACAGTCAAAGAAAAAGAATCAGGTAGAGGATTCGTATCATCTAAAGCATCTAATAAAAATTGTTGGTCGCCTAGACGTTCTTTGAAATTTTCCATAGCTTCTTCACGAGTAGTGAATTTAATATCTTGTAATCCTTCTATTTTACTCAAGGTTTCTTTAGTTTCATCGATTTCTTCTTGGGATAAATCATCTTTCAAATATACGCTTATTTGTACTTGTGATTCTAATGTGTCTGCCATTTTATTTAAATTTAAAATGACGATAGAGAAAAAACCTAAGATAAATAAAGAAAGAACCACAGTAAAAATGGAAGCTAAAGTCATCCAAATGTTGCGTTTAAAAGAGGTATAGACTTCTTTGATAAAATATTCACTTGTACTAAGCTTCATCACTATAACCTCCTTGAGCAACATCGCGAATAATTTGACCGTTTTCAATAGTTAATACACGTTGTTGCATAGTATCTACAATTTCTTTATTATGAGTAGCCATGACGATTGTAGTACCAGCTTTATTGATGCGATAAAATATTTCCATGATGCCCCATGTAGTTTCTGGGTCAAGATTTCCTGTTGGCTCGTCAGCAATGACGATAGCAGGTTGATTGACAATAGCTCTAGCTATAGCTACACGTTGCTGTTCACCACCGGATAATTGATGAGGAAAACAATTATATTTATCTTTCAAACCTACGACATCTAAAACACTATTTACGCTATGTTGTATTAGACGGCGAGGCGCTTCGATAACTCGCATAGCAAAGGCAATATTTTCATAAACCGTTTTATCTGGTAAAAGGCGATAATCTTGGAAAACAATACCTAGACTACGACGTAAATAAGGAATATCTTGTCGTTTCATTTTAGTGATATTATATCCATTGATGATAACTGTTCCAGATGTAGGCAAGGTTTCATGTAAAAGCATGCGCATAAAGGTGGATTTACCAGCTCCACTTGGACCTACGATAAAAACAAATTCCCCTTTATGAATTTCTACATTTATATCATTTAAAGCTAGAGCATTATTTTCATATTTTTTAAATACTTTTTCCATACTAATAATTGGTTTATTAGTCATTACAAAACCCCTTTAATAAAATTTAAGCAATATTACAAAATGCTTCCTGTATTTGTAGCAGGAAGCATTTTTAGTTTAATAATTTGAGTATTAATCAGCAAGTATTTCTGTACCAGTTTCAGTGATTAATACAGTTTTTTCCCATTGTGCAGATAAAGAGCCATCTTTTGTATAGATTGTCCATTCATCTACTGGGTCTAAGACTACATGACGAGCACCCATATTAATCATTGGTTCAACAGTTAAAACCATTCCAGGAACGAGAAGCATACCTGTATTTTTTTTACCAAAATGAGCTACGAATGGTTCTTCATGGAACTTTTTACCAACACCATGACCACCTAAATCTTCAACTACAGAATAACCATGTTTATGTGCATGATGTTCAACAACAGCTCCGATATCACCAACAAAGCCCCATGGTTTAATAGCTTTAATACCGATTTCCATACATTCTTTAGTAACTTCTACTAACTTTCTTGCTTTATCAGAAACATTACCTATCATAAACATACGAGAAGCATCAGCATAATATCCATCAAGAATAGTAGTTACATCTACATTTACAATATCGCCATCTTTTAAAACGATATCACGACTAGGAATACCATGACAAACTACATTATTAATAGATACGCAGATACTTTTTGGATAGCCTTCATAATTTAAGCAAGCAGGAATACCGCCATGTTCAACGATATAATTATGTGCTAATAAATTGATAGTTTCTGTATCCATGCCAGCACAAATTTTAGAAGCTATTAAATCAAGAGCACCATTATTTATAATGCCACTTTTGCGAATACCTTCAATATCTTTTTCATTTTTTATAATATTGCGAGGTGGTCTTTTTTGACCTTTGAATGCCTTTAATTTAATGGAATTTAAGTGTTCGTCAAATTGTTTATGGCAGTCTTTATATGCTTTATTACTGCCACACCAACATAAATCAGTATCTAACATATTTTTATCTCTCCTATTCTATAGCATATTATAAAGCTTTTTAGTTAATTTGAACAGAATAAAATTAGGTATAAATTATTATCTTGTGATGTATAATAAAATTTATCGAAAATAATCAAAATGGAGTATTTATAAGATGAAAGAAGTAAAACCTATAAATATATTAAAGGCTAAAAATAGAGAAGAATTAAGACTATGGCTAGAAAATAATTATGAAACACAAAAAGAATGTTGGGTGATAGTAAAACGAGGTAAGCCACAAAATGATGATACATTTTGGTATATAGATGCTGTGGAGGAAGCTTTGTGCTTTGGTTGGATAGATAGTACGGTAAAAAAACTTGATAATGGAATAACAATACAAAGATTATCTCCACGAAAAAAAGGCTCTATATGGTCGGAATTGAATAAAGAACGTTGTCGAAGAATGGAAAAGTTAGGAAAAATGACACAAGCAGGTAAAAAAGTATTACCAGATATGTCTGAAAAGGGATTTAATATTGATATAGATATATTAGAAGCATTGAAAAAAGATGAGATGGTTTGGGCAAATTTCCATAAGTTTCCATCATTATATCAACGTGTACGCATAGATACTATTCAAATAAAAAAGAAAAATCCTCAATTATTTCAAAAAAGATTAGAAAAATTAATTGAAAATACAAAGAAAGGTATTATGTATGGAGAATGGAATGATAATGGAAGATTATTAGGCGAAAATACTGAGATATATAGATAATTAATTAGTATAAATCAATAATGCATAAAATTTGTAAAATTTTTTTAAAATTTTTATAAAAAATAGAAGGAATAGAAATAGTAGTTGTAGAATATATATAATCAAAGATACAGAAAAGGGGATGAATGCATATGGCAACATTCACTATTAGAGGCAAAAACATTGAAGTCACTCCAGCACTTCGCGATTATGTAGAAAAGAAAGTAGGAAAAGTAACAAAATACTTCGATAATGTTGGAGAAATTACCGTCCTTCTTACAGTATCAAAAGACCGTCATATTGTAGAAGTTACTGTACCTGTTCAGGGAATTTTATTACGTGGACAGGAAGCAACAATGGATATGTATACATCTATTGATTTAGTTATCGAAAAAATTGAACGTCAGATTCGTAAATATAAAACTAAATTGGAAAAACGTTTCCGTGAAGGTAGTATCAGAACTGAAATGATGACTCCACCTGCAAAACCTGTTGAAGAAGATGAAGCAGTTGTTATTAAAACAAAACGTTTTGTGGTAAAACCTATGGATGTTCAAGAAGCTATTATGCAGATGAATTTATTAAACCATGACTTCTTCGTATATCGTGATGATAAAACTGAAGATGTTAACGTTGTTTACAAACGTAAAGATGGTAAATATGGTTTAATTGAGTCTGGTGTATAATATATTTTAGGTAGACAATAATACATTGAGATAAAATCGGGCTAAGTTAATTAGCTCGATTTTTTTATATAAATAAGTAAATAAAATAATGACTATCTTTGACTTATTAAGCATTGTTTGATAAAATTTGATGTAGTTTTATTTGTATATAATTTTTACATCTATAATATTTTAGTTTGTAGATAGTAAATTATCTTAGATTTTTTAGAATAAATAGATTTAGATGTTTTAGTTATACTACATTAAAATATGATTTTGTTAGGGGTTGAGATTTTTGTTCGGCTTTATTAAAAGATTTTTAGGCGATAATAATGAAAGTGAAATTCGCCGTATGCGCGGTATTGTAGAAAAAATAAACGCTTTAGAACCGCAAATGAAACAGCTGAGCGATGGCTCATTATATGGAAAAACAAGTGATTTTAAAGATCGTATAGCAAATGGTGAATCTTTAGATAGTATTTTGCCAGAAGCTTTCGCAACTGTTCGTGAAGCTTCTAGACGTGTGCTTGGTATGCGTCATTTTGATGTACAGATGATTGGTGGTATTTGCCTACATGAAGGTAAAATCGCTGAAATGCGTACAGGTGAAGGTAAAACATTAGTAGCTACATTAGCTGTATATTTAAATGCGTTAACTGGTAAAGGCGTGCATATGATTACAGTTAATGATTATTTGGCAAAACGTGATAGTGAATGGATGGGTAGATTATATCGTTCTTTAGGATTAACAGTTGGTTTAATCACTCATGATATGGATTTCCCTTCTCGTAAATTTGCTTATAATTGCGATATTACTTTCGGTACAAATAATGAATTTGGTTTTGACTATTTAAGAGATAATATGGTTGTATCTAAAGAACAGATGGTACAACGTGAATTAAATTATGCTATCATCGATGAAGTGGATAGTATTTTAATTGATGAAGCTAGAACACCACTTATTATTTCTGGTCCTGGTGCAAAATCTACTGATATGTATGCTATCATGGCAAAAGCTGTAGCAAATTTAAAAGAAGGAGAAGATTATGTTTTAAATGAAAAAGAAAAAACAGTTTCTCCTAATGATTCTGCTGTAGCAAAAGTAGAAAAAGCATTAAATATTAAAAACTTATATGATAGTGCTAATATAGAAATGTCTCACTGCTTTACACAAGCACTTCGTGCCAAAGCAATGATGAAACGCGACCGCGATTATGTTGTTCGTGATGGTGAAATCGTCATTGTTGATGAATTTACAGGTCGTTTGATGTTTGGTAGACGTTATTCTGAAGGTTTACATCAAGCTATTGAAGCTAAAGAAGGTGTAAAAATTCAGCGTGAATCCCAAACTTTAGCAACAATTACTTTCCAGAATTATTTCCGTATGTATGAAAAATTAGCTGGTATGACAGGTACAGCAAAAACAGAGGAAAATGAATTCTTAAAGATTTATAAATTACCAGTAATTGTAGTACCTACAAATAAACCTATTAAACGTATTGATTATCCTGATGTTATTTATAAAACTAAAAAAGCTAAAATGAAAGCAGTAATCAATACAATAAAAGAATGTCATGCTAAAGGTCAGCCAGTCTTAGTAGGTACAACTTCTATTGTTCAATCTGAAGAAGTAAGTGCACAATTGAAAAGACAAGGTATCGACCATAAAGTATTAAATGCTAAATATCATGAAATGGAAGCTGAAATCATTAAAGACGCAGGTCAAAAAGGTGCTGTAACTATTGCCACTAATATGGCTGGTCGTGGTACAGATATCAGCTTAGGTGAAGGCGTAGCAGAAGTTGGTGGTCTTTATGTAATTGGTACAGAACGTCATGAATCTCGTCGTATTGATAATCAGTTACGTGGTCGTGCTGGTCGTCAAGGTGACCCAGGTGCATCACGTTTCTTCTTATCCTTAGAAGATGATTTAATGCGCCTATTTGGTTCTGACAATATCGCCAATATCATGGAAAAACTCGGTATGGGTGAAGATGATCCAATTGAACATAAATTAGTTACTCGTTCCATTGAACAGGCACAGAAAAAAGTTGAAGCACGTAACTTCGATATTCGTAAACATGTCATTGAATATGATGATGTCATGAATCAACAGCGTGAAGTTATTTATGACCAACGTCGTAAGATTTTACTTGGTGAAAATCTCTATGAAAATATCATTGAAATGGTTAAACGTATAATTGACAGCCAGATGGATAGATATGCTAATGAAAAACTTTATCCAGAAGAATGGACATTAGATGGTTTAATCCAAGAAGCAGAAGATATTTATGCACCAAAAGGAACTTTAGTAAAAGAACAATTAGAAGCGATGAGTCGTGATGAATTAAAAGAAACTTTATATAAAGTAGCTAAAGATAATTATGATAATCGTGAAAAATTATTCGGCAGTGAAGTAATGCGTGATTTAGAACGCATCATTATGCTTAAAGTTGTAGATAATAAATGGATGGAACATTTAGATCATATGGATATGCTTCGTGAAGGTATTAGCTTGCGTGCTTATGGTCAAAGAAATCCATTAGTTGAATATAAAATTGAAGGTCATGATATGTTCCAAGCAATGATCGATAATATTCAAGAAGATATTGCAAAATTGATGTATCGTGTAAATGTTGTTCGTGAACAACCACAGCCAGAAGACCGTTTGAAAAATGCAACTGTAAATCATGGTGAAAGTATTTCTAAATCTCCACAGGCAAAAAGCAATAATATAGGTAGAAATGACCTTTGTCCTTGTGGTAGCGGTAAAAAATATAAAAACTGTTGTGGCAAAAATAAATAATTAATATATAATGATAAGGAAAAGCTCTATTTTTATTCAATTTAATAGAGCTTTTGCCTATAAATAATTTTATTTATTTTAGTTAAAAATAAAAAAGGAAGTGAAATGATGCTAGAAGATTTACACACTACGATTGTAGCGATAGAAAAAAAGCTCACTGAAATGGGGGATTCACTTTGACATCGCTCGCAAAGAAGAAAAAATTGCTGAGCTAGAATATAAAATGGGTGAACCTACTTTTTGGGACGATCCAGACCAAGCCCAAAAAATCACTCAAGAATTAAATGGTGTCAAAGCTGGTGTAGACAAATATAAAAACATTCTCCATAAATTTGAAGAAATGCAGATTTTATGGGAAATGGGCATGGAAGATAAAGATGAAACTGTTTGCGATGATGTAGAAGCAGAGATTAAAGAAATCAATGAAGCTATAGAACAGTTAGAATTAGAATTATTATTATCAGGAAAATATGATGCTAATAATGCAATTTTGACTCTACATGCAGGTGCTGGCGGAACAGAAGCGCAAGACTGGACACAGATGTTATTACGCATGTATGGACGTTGGGCAGAACGCAATGGCTTTAGCGTAGAAACAGCAGATTTATTGCCAGGTGATGAAGCTGGGGTAAAATCTGTTACTTTATTGATTAAAGGTCATAATGCTTATGGCTATTTAAAATCAGAAAAAGGCGTTCATCGTTTAGTTAGAATTTCTCCATTTGATGCTAACTCTCGTAGACATACATCTTTCTCTGCTTGTGATGTTATGCCAGAAATTGATGATGATGTAGAAGTGGATATCAATATGGCTGATGTACGTGTAGATACTTATCGTGCAAGTGGTGCAGGTGGACAGCATATCAATAAAACTGACTCTGCTGTACGTATGACACATATTCCAACAGGTGTTGTAGCACAATGTCAAAGTGAACGTTCTCAGTTACAAAACCGTGAACAATGTTTGCGTTTACTTCGTGCTAGACTCTTTGAACTTGAAATGGAAAAGAAAGAAAAAGAACTTGCAGCACTTGAAGGTGACCAGCAAAAAATTGAATGGGGTAGCCAGATTCGCTCTTATGTATTCCACCCATATAACTTAGTAAAAGACCATAGAACAAATACAGAAACAAGTGATACACAAGGCGTAATGGACGGAGATATCAATAAATTTATTGAATCTTATCTACATGCAAAAGCTAATCATATAATTTAAAATACGAGGTATCTTGAATTTGCGAAAATTATTAATTGGTTTAATCCTTGTAGTTGTAATAGCATTGGCAGGTGCAACTTATATATTACCAACATATATAAGTAATCAAATATCTGGACGTATAGAAAGAAGTTTGCAAACTGATTCTGTTAGTGCCAATATAGAAACATCACCTAGCTTTATGATGCTATTTGGTCAAGTAGATAATATAGATATTGAAGCTACAAATATAAAATTAGATAAAGTAAATTTAAATGAGTTATCTTTAAAGGGCGAAAATATAGAGATTAGCGTACAAGATTTATTATTAGCTCGTAGATTGGTGATAAACTCAGCTGATAATTTAACAATAACAGGTCTAATCGATGAAAATAATTTAGCCCAATTATTAGCAAAAGAAGTAGATAAAATTTCTGATATAGCAGTAAAAATTACACCTGATAATGTTGAAGCTACAGGGAAAATTTCTTTCTTAGGGCAAGAAGCAACTATCAATGTAAAAGGTATTATTGTAGTGGAAGGAAAAAATTTACTTTTCCGCATTACAGATGCTAATACAGAAAACAGATTGTTTGGTAAAATTGGTATAAGTTTCACCAAAGATATATTCTTAGTTTCAACAGATAAATTACCATTAGAAGGTGCAAAATTTACTAGAGTAGAACAGCAAAATGGTCAAGTACTTATTGAGGCAGGCATCAATAAGTAATAAGTAAGGTGGAATAGAGATTGACAAAGTTTAAATATAATCGTTTGTTGATTGTTTGTATAATAATTGGCCTAATAGCTGCTATTGGTGTAAATATTCAACGTAATAGTGTAGAAAAAGCAAATATGACAGTGGATTTAGCCATTGATTATGAAGATATGGTTAAATTAGCTCAGTTAGAAGGAATACCAGTAGAGGAAGTATTATCTCAAGCAAAACAGGCAGGCATTTCTTCACTTGCTGTATATGAAACTACATTTGAAAAATTGAATAAAAATGGCAAAGCTATGGCTATTGCAGGTAGTTCTGTACTAGAAAATTATTATAGTGGAACTTTAAGTGATCCTGCATGGCGTACTTTAGTTCAGCAAGGTACTATAAAAGCTGACGAAGTATATGTTGTAGGACATGATAAGCAAACATATACAGAAGTAAAAGAAGATTTATTTAGACGCTTAGGCAAAGAGAGAGTAAATGTTCTAGATTTAGGAAATCAAGAAATATTAGCAGTAAAAGCTAATTATACAGAGTTATTAAAAATGAATTTAGGAATGCCAACTGATGAAATGAAGGCTGTTAATGATGCAGGTTTTTATGTGTTGGCTAGACCTAGTAACTATAAGAATGTAACAGATGATGATATCAATGCAGTTTTTGACCGTTTAAAGGATTTCAAAATATCAGAAATAGTATTTTCTGGTTCTGAAACATTAGGTGGTTTGCATAATACTGAACGTACTATTGAGTTGATGAAAGAAAGAGATATCACTCTTGGTATGATTGAACATGTTACACAATTGCAATTTTATCCACAAGATGGTTTATATGATATTGCTAGAGGTTTAGATTATAAAGTCGCTAGATTATATACTATACCAAAAGATGAACAGCCAAAATTGAAAATGGATGTAGCTGTTGAACGTTGGGCAAACACTGATGAAGAACGCAATATACGTATAGATTTAATGCGTATTTATGAAAAACCTGAAGGCGATATGTCCTTATTAGCTACAAATATGAAATATATTTCAGATACAAAAGCAAAACTTGAATCTAAAGGTTTCACTATTGGAACTGCTAGTCATTTTGAGCCATTTTTTGGCAATACAATTTTGCAAGTTATAATGCTTTTAGGTATTTGTAGTGCTTGTGTATTGTATATTTCTTTGGTTTATCCAAGCTTATCAAATAAAAAACAGTATATTTTATTAGCAATTTGCTTTGTAATAACAGCTGTTCCAGTATTGATAGGAAAAGGCTCTACAATTCGTATAATGGCTGCTTTAGCTGCGGCAAATGTTTTCCCTGCTATTGGTATGATAAGTCAATTAGATGTAATTCGTAGAAATCGTCTAATTGGTAAATTAAAATTTGGTCCATTATTATTAAAAGCAGTGAAGGCTATTGTCTGTGCAAGTGTTGTTTCTATGATGGGGGCAATGTTCTTATCTGGTATTTTATCTGATGTAGAATTCTTCTTGGAAATGAGTATTTTCCGTGGTATCAAGTTAACATTTGTATTGCCAATTATTTTAGTGGCTATAGCCTTTATGCAACGTTTTGATATATTCGGTGATAATTTATTAACACCACCAGCTTTTAAAGAACAGGCTAAACGTATATTGAATATGACTGTATCTGTAAAAGCTTTAGTAGGATTTTTGATAGCTATGATTGTAGCTGTTATCTTTATCGGTCGTTCCGGTCATACAGCTGGCGTTCCTGTTCCTGGCATAGAATTGAAAATAAGAGCTTTCTTAGAACAAGCGTTTTATGCAAGACCTCGTTCAAAAGAAATTTTTATTGGTCATCCAGCGTTTATAATAATGATCATGGCATGGTATCGTAAGTGGCCAGCAGCTATCTTCTTTATTTTATCTATAGTAGCGACTATTGGACAAGGTTCTATGGTAGAAACTTTTGCACATATGCGTACGCCGGTATTTATGTCATTAATGAGAGGTTTTGATGGTGCTTTATGGGGTGCTGTCATAGGCTGTGTTGTCATGGGTGCATTGTATTTATGGCAATATATTGCATCTTCAACAGATAGGAGTAAGTCTTTGAATGAATAATATTGTAATTTCTGGGTATTATGGTTCTAAAAATGCAGGCGATGAAGCTATGCTATCTGCAATGTTAGAAGTATTCTCAGAGCTTAATCCAAAACTTCATATTACAGTTATTTCATCAGACCCAGAATATACAAGAAAACGCCATAGTGTTGATGCAGTTAATTGGTTAAATGTAGTAGATATTTTGAAAGTGTTGAAAAAGGCGGATTTACTTATAAGTGGTGGCGGTAGCTTATTACAAAATGTAACTAGCGGTCGAAGCTTATATTATTATATGGGTGTATTATTTTTAGCTAAATTAGTTCATACACCAATAATGTTATATGCTCAAGGTATTGGCCCTATTTATGGTAAATTCGCAAGACGCTTGATGAGATGGTTTGGCAATCATAGTGCGTTGATTACAGTTCGCGATAAAGATTCATTAAAAGAACTAGATATGCTTAAGATTGTAAAACCACCGATAAAAGCTACAGCAGATCCAGTGTTAGCAATAAATGCAGTAGATAAAAAAAGTGGGCGAGAGATTTTTAAGAAAGCACATATTTCACTCACTAAGCCGATAATTGGTATATCTGTGCGTGAATGGCGTGAATGGCAACATTATAAAGACGTCTTAGCAGAAGTGGCTGATGAAGCAGTAACGAAATTAAATGCTCAGATTGTTTTTATGCCAATGCAATATCCAGAAGATGTAAAGGCTGCTAAAAAAATTGTAGCTAAAATGAAACAGCCGGCATGTATCTTGAAAGAAGATTTTACAACAAGGGAATTAATGTCATTAGTAGGAAATATGGATTTAATGATTGGCATTCGCCTTCATGCATTGATTTTCGCAGGTGTGATGGGCACGCCAATGATAGGTATATCATATGATCCTAAAATTGACAGATTTTTAAAATCCATTGATGAAGATGTTGTAGGCGATTTAGAGAATGTAACAGTGGAAGCTTTGATGCAAGAAATTAATGCTAAATGGAATAATAAAGAAATATATCGCAATCAGAATTTGAAGCGAATGGCTAAATTGCGTAGTTTAGCAAGGTCAAATGCGGAAATGGCTTTAGAATTTATAGATAAAAATAAATAATAAAAAATGACTCCTAGTTATAATTACTAGGAGTCATTTTTTTATTTAAAGAGATTTTTTAAAGTCTTAAAGAAGCTTTCTTGTTCTGGATTTGCTTTATCATTTTTAATACCAGCAAATTCACGAAGAAGTTCTTTTTGTCTGTCAGTAAGTTTTTGTGGAGTTAAAACTTTAATGCGAACATGTTGATCGCCACGACCAGCACCGCGAAGGAATGGAATACCTTTTCCTTTTAAACGCATTATTGTACCAGACTGGATACCAGCTGGTATTTTCATTTCTACTTTACCATCAAGAGTTGGTACTTCTATAGTATCGCCTAAGGAAGCTTGTACAAAAGTGATAGGAACTTCGCAGATGATTTCAGTACCTTCACGTTTGAAGAATTTATGGTCTTTTACTGTGATATATACGTATAAATCACCAGTAGATCCGCCACGAACACCTGCTTCACCTTCGCCAGCTACGCGGATACGGTTTCCAGTATCTACGCCAGCAGGGATTTTAACTTCAACTTTAGAGCGAACAGATTTAACACCTTTACCATTACAATCTTTACATGGTGTTTTAACGATTTCACCTGTACCACTGCAACGGGAACAAGTACGCTGATTTACCATGCGACCAAATGGTGTATTTTGAGTGAATTGTACTTGACCTGTACCATGGCAATCAGGGCAAGTTTCAGGATGGGTACCAGCAGCAGCACCTGTACCATTACAACTAGAACATTTTTCTGTACGAGGAATATTGAGTTCTACTGTTTTACCAAATGCAGCTTCTTCAAAGGAAATAGATAAATTATAGCGTAAATCAGAACCACGTTCTGGGCCACGACGGCGAGCAGAACCGCCAGCACCACCGCCACCAAAGAACATGTCAAAGATATCGCCAAAGCCTTCTCCACCAAAGCCACCTTGACCAAAACCGCCGAAACCGCCAAAGCCACCGCCAGCTCCACCAGTACCATCAAAAGCTGCATGACCAAATTGGTCATATTGAGCTTTTTTCTGTGGATTGGATAAAACTTCATAAGCTTCATTTACTTCTTTGAATTTTTCTTCGGCTTCTTTAGGATTATCACGATTGAGGTCAGGGTGATATTTTCGAGCCATTTTTTTGTAGGCTTTTTTTATTTCTGCTTCTGTAGCATTTTTATTTACGCCTAAGACTTCATAATAATCGCGTTTTGTACTCACTTTGCACCACCTAAACCTAAATAAAGATTTTATGCTTAATTGACATAACTCCAGCTAAGGATTAACTGGAGTTATGTGCATCGAATTTCTTATATTAATTAAACTTAAATTATTTATCAGTTACATCTTTAAAATCAGCGTCAACAACATTGTCATCATCTTTTGTCTGAGTCTGTTGCTGTGCATTAGCACCTGCTCCGCCAGCTTGTTGTTGAGCTTGCTGAGCCTGCTGATATGCAGCTGCGCTTAATTCATAAAGAGGTTTTTGTAATTCTTCCATAGCTTTTTTGATTGCTTCGATATCTGTACCTTTGAGAGCATTTTTAACGCCTTCAATGCCATCTTTTACTTTAGCTACAGTATTAGCATCAGCTTTATCGCCTAAATCTTTGATTACTTTTTCAGCTTGGAATACTAAAGAATCAGCATTATTTCTAGTTTCTACTTCTTCTTTACGTTTTTTATCTTCAGCTTCATGAGCTTGAGCTTCTTTAACCATGCGGTCGATATCTTCTTTGCTCATACCGCTATCAGATTGAATAGTGATATTTTGTTCTTTACCAGTACCGAGGTCTTTTGCAGATACATGAACGATACCGTTAGCATCAATATCGAATTTAACTTCGATCTGAGGAACTCCTCTTGGAGCTGGTGGAATGTCTGTTAAATCGAAACGACCGAGAGTTTTGTTATCTGCTGCCATTTCACGTTCACCTTGAAGAACATGAATGCTAACTGCAGGCTGATTATCAGCAGCTGTAGAGAATACTTGGCTCTTAGAAGTAGGAATAGTAGTATTTCTTTCAATGATTTTTGTGCAAATACCACCTAATGTTTCAATACCTAAGGAAAGTGGAGTTACATCAAGAAGTAATACGTCTTTAACTTCACCAGCTAAGATACCAGCTTGAATAGCTGCACCTACTGCAACGCATTCATCAGGGTTTACACCATGATTTGGTTCTTTACCAAGATATTTTCTAATAGCTTCTTGAACAGCAGGGATACGGCTAGAACCACCAACTAAGATGATTTTATCGATTTCAGAAACGGATAAACCAGCATCAGCCATAGCTTTACGAGTTGGTTCGATTGTAGCTTCAACAAGATCTGCTGTTAATTCATCAAATTTTGCACGAGTAAGAGTTAAATCTAAGTGTTTTGGACCTGTTGCATCAGCAGTGATGAATGGTAAGTTGATATTTGTAGAAGTCATGCTGGAAAGTTCGATTTTTGCTTTTTCAGCAGCTTCGATAAGACGTTGAGCACTCATTTTATCTTGAGATAAGTCAATGCCGTTGGATTTTTTGAATTCTTCTACCATCCAATTCATTACTGCATGGTCAAAGTCATCGCCACCTAAATGAGTATTACCATTAGTGGATTTTACTTCAAATACGCCATCACCAAGTTCGAGGATAGATACATCGAATGTACCGCCACCTAAGTCGAATACTAAGATTGTACCATCTTCGCCTTTATCAAGACCATAAGCAAGAGCAGCAGCAGTTGGTTCGTTTACGATACGAAGAACATCAAGACCTGCGATTTTACCAGCATCTTTAGTTGCTTGACGTTGGCTATCGTTGAAGTAAGCAGGAACAGTGATAACTGCTTGAGTTACTTTTTCGCCAAGATATTTTTCTGCATCAGCTTTTAATTTTTGAAGAACCATAGCAGAAATTTCTGGTGGAGTATAAGATTTACCATCAATATTTACTTTATAATTAACTTCGCCCATATGACGTTTGATTGAAGCGATTGTTCTATCTGGATTGGAAACGGCTTGACGTTTTGCAAGTTGACCTACAAGACGTTCACCATCTTTTGTGAAACCTACAACTGAAGGAGTAAGTCTGCTACCTTCTGGGTTTGTAATAACTGTAGGTTCGCCACCTTCCATAACAGCGACTACAGAGTTAGTAGTACCTAAGTCAATACCAATTACTTTGGACATTATAAATTCCTCCTAAAAACATCTATATATAAATATAAGTGTTATGCAATTTAATAAAATATTTTATATTAATTATAGTTAATTAAATGATTAATTAGCTACAACTTTTACCATACTTGGGCGAATTACTCGACCTTGTACCATATAACCTTTTTGGAATTCTTCTTCGATGGTATCATCTTCTTTTTCAGGGTCTTGAACGCGCATTACAGCTTGATGGAAATTAGGATCAAATTTTTCACCAGCAGCTTTAATAACTTCAAGACCATTTTTCTTCAAAGATTCCATTAATTGGTTGTAAACCATGGAAATTCCATCATGAAGAGGAGTCCCAGCAGCTCCTTCAACAGCTAAAGCACGTTCAAAATTATCAATGATAGGTAATAAATCTTTAATTAATCCTTGAAGGACTACACTAGATAATTCTTCACGTTCTTTTTCATTGCGACGACGGAAGTTTGCAAAATCAGCTTGCAATCTTTTATAGTGGTCTTCGCTTTGCTGTAATAATTCTTTTTGAGCTTCAAGTTCTTTTTTTATTGTATCAAAAGTTGCTTCATCATTTTCTACAGCAGTCTCATTAGTAGTTTCTTCTACTGTTTCTTTAACTTCGTTATCAGAAGTAGTTTCAGTCTGCATAGTTTCTTTAGTTTCTTCTGGAGTAGCCATGAATCAACCACCTTCTTAGTTAATAATAAATAGTTTAATCTTTATAGATTACAAATGAAATCTATGGAAAATATCAGCAAGATTAGCATTCATAAATTTTAATAAAGAAATTATTTTGCCATAATCCATACGTGTTGGACCTAAAACAGCTAATGTGGCAATTGGTTTACCATCTAAATGATATGTGGCACTGATAATACTACAGTCTTTAATATCATTATATTTGTTTTCTTGACCAATGGTAACAGCTAAACTTTCATCTTTTTGTGCATGCAAAATATCATATAAAAGTTGTTTTTCTTCAAACATAGATAATAATTTTTTTACTTTATCTATATTGTGAAATTCAGGCTGTTCCATTAATTCTCTTGCACCACCTAGATAAAGTCGTTCTTGCTTATCTTTGGCTAATGCTTCATCTATAATATTAATGATAGCATTGAAAACTGTGGAATTAACAGTTTCACCACGAATTTTACGAATTGATGCCATACTAATATCTGATAGACGCTTACCTTTGAGATAATGATTAAAGATACTAGCGATATTATCAAAATCCTCAAAAGAAACACCACTTGGAATATCGATAATTTTGTTATCAATAAAACCAGCATCTGTCATGATGACAGCTATTACTTGATGTTCATTAAGTGGTAAAAATCGCAAATACTGAAAAGCTGTTTGCGTTAATTGTGGAGCTAAAACTAAAGATACATTTTTTGTCAGTTGAGAGATTATACGTGAAGTTTCACGGAAAATTTCTTCAACAGAACGTACTTTAGTAGCATACCAATTATTGATAAGAGATATCTCATTCTCCGACATTTGTTCTAATGTTAATAAGTCATCAACATAAAAACGATAACCTTTTGATGAGGGGATACGCCCAGATGAGGTATGGAGATGCTTGATATAACCAAGTGTCTCTAAATCTGCCATTTCATTACGAATTGTCGCAGGGCTAATTCCCAAACTATATTTCTTAGCAATTGTTCGGGAGCCTATTGGCTCTGCAGTAGATATATAGTCATCTACAATGGCTCGGAGAATGCGTTGCTTTCTTTCATCTAGCATTTCTTTCACCCCTATTGTTAGCACTCTATAATAGTGAGTGCTAACTTCTAATTAAGAATGTATCACTATTTAGACAAAATGTCAATGTCTTTTGTTTAATTAAATAAAAAATTTCTTAAGTATAATAAAAACAGTTGAAATTAGTTTAGTTATTATATAGAAACTAAACTAAATGATAAAAATTATTGATTATAGGTTGAGGTTTTTAATAAAATAGTGTAAAATATAGATTATGAGCGTAATAAAAAAATAAAAATAGAAAGCCGAATCCAGCTCAGGAGCGGGAGAACCAATTTTTTGGGGTGAATCTAATTTATTTTGGTAGAATTTACTGAAATTTTAGATGGATAGTCTTTCCTTCTCTGTCCTAACCCGTCAGCTAACCTCGTAGGCGATTTTGAGAGGAGTCTTTTTTTTGAGTAAAGTTGTCCGTGTTTTAGTTTTATCTTTGTGTTTGATCTGTATGAGTGCTATTGCTAGCGCATCTTCTTTCCGTTTAGGAGACCAAGGTGCAGAAATCGCTGAAATTCAAGCAGCATTGGCAAGTCAGGGTTATGATGTAACAGCAGATGGAGATTTCGGTCCAGCTACACAAGCTGCAGTGGCAGCATTCCAATCAGCTAATGGTTTGGATAATGATGGTTTAGTTGGCGCTATGACATATCAAGCATTGATGGGACGTAACATGCCTGTAGTAAGCCGTAGTTCTAATTACATTGCAAAACGTATCATTAATTCATCTTTGAATTATATTGGCGTGCCATATGTATTTGGTGGTACAACTCCAAGCGGTTTTGATTGTTCTGGTTTTACGCGTTATGTTTTTGCTACAGCTGGTATTTCTCTTCCACGTACAGCAGATGTACAATTTGAAATAGGTACACCAGTATCTTATGATAACCTTATGCCTGGTGATTTAGTATTTTTCTCTACTTATACTTATGGAGCATCTCATGTAGGTATCTATATGGGTGATGGTAATTTTATTAATGCTTCCTCTAGCCGTGGAGTAGTTGTCGATTCTTTAAGTAGTTCTTATTGGGCATCTTGCTATATTGGAGCACGTAGAGTTTTATAATTACATAAATTAAATTAAACATAATTTAATTTAATACAAAGGAGACGATAGGTCTCCTTTTTTCTTTATAAAAATAAATAAAAGCATAAATTAAAGAAAGTGAAGTGAAAAATAATGTCTTTTTTGAATAATTGTAGACAATTTACTAATTTATCCGCTATGAAAGCTAATTTTTTACAAAGAATTAATACAGTATTACCTTTAGTTTCTGATTTGGTGCATGCGCATGTAGCTATGTATACATTTTCCAAAAAAGAAAATTATTTCACTGTTGTTTCTGAATTTGAACCACATACTACGTATAATCCTATAAAACAATCATTGATAGGAAAGGAAATTCCTAAAGTACAAGAACCTTTAATTGATAAAACTATTAAATTTAAATCAAAATATGAAGGTCAAAGAGAATTGGATTTTGGTAAATTTTATCAAATGTATACTATACCGATTGTCGTTGATTATGAAGTAATAGCTGTTATTTGTTTTGAGATAAATTATGAAGATACACAAACAAGAGGTTTTACTCGTCTTTTGAAAACTGCCTTTATTATTTTGGAAAATGCGCCTAAAAAAGCAGATAATAAAATGTATAGAGCAATTTCTTCTCGTGATGGGATTATCATTACAGATAAAAATGAACGCATTATTTTTGCTAATATGGTAGCGTCAAGAATATATCACGTTTTAGGTGTTAGTAATTTGTTGGGTTGTCATCTTTTTGATAGACAGTTGACTTTGCATATTAGAAAGGAAACTATTTTGCCTAGATGTCCTTATGAAAAAGAAATTGAAGTGGGCAATTTAGTATTGATTAGAAGAGACATTCCAATCAATGAAGCAGGTAATTTATTGACACGTATAGTGATTTTATCTGATGTTACTGAAATTAGAAAAAAGGATAAAGAATTAAAAATAAAATCAGCAGTGATACAAGAAATTCATCATCGCGTAAAAAATAATTTGCAAACTATTGCTAGTTTACTTAGATTACAAGCTAGACGCTCAAATTCAATGGAAGTAAAAGAGGCTTTAAAGGAAAGTGTAAATCGTATTTTAAGTATATCAGTTGTGCATGAATTTTTATCACAACAAGGTGATGAAAATATAGACGTAATGGAAGTAACAAAAAATATTTTGCAATTAATCCAGCAAAATATGTTAGATAGTCATTTTAAATTGGAGACAGAATTCATTGGAGAGACAATAATTTTACCATCAAAACAAGCTAGTAATTTAGCTTTGATCATAAATGAATTGATTTTAAATTCAATTGAGCATGGATTTTTAGGCAGAAATTATGGTAAAATTGGTCTTAAAATAAGTCAAAGTGATGAAGCCTATATAATAGAATTGTATGACAATGGTAATGGTTTACCAGAGAATTTTTCTGATTTACCAACAAAATCTTTAGGACTTCAAATTGTGAGAACCTTAATTGAAGGAGATATGAATGGTTCTTTTGACTTATATAATGATAATGGGGTTCATGCCAAGATAGCTATTCCCTATAAATTTTTAATGGAGAGTGAAGTTGATGTCTAAGTTAAAAATTGTGATTGCTGATAATGAATCAATCATTCGTATGGATTTGAAAGAAATGTTAGAAGAAGCTGGGCATGAAGTCGTTGGAGAATGTTTTAATGGATTAAAAGCTATAGAATTAACGCAGCGATTAAAGCCTGATTTAGTGATTATGGATATAAAAATGCCAGAAATGGATGGGATTACAGCTGCAAAGAGAATTTCTGACCAAAAATTAGCTCCTGTTATTTTGCTTACAGCTTTTAGCCAAAAAGACATTGTAGAAAAAGCTAAGAATTCAGGTGTTCTAGCCTATTTGGTAAAACCAATAAAGCCAAGTAATTTGTTTCCAGCAATAGAAATTGCACTATCTAGATTTAATGAGATTAAACAATTAGAAAGTGAATTAGATGATATAAAAAATTCACTAGAAATGAGAAAATTATTAGATAGAGCAAAAGGTATTTTGATGGATGCTTATAATTTGTCTGAAAGTGAAGCTTATCGTAGAATACAAAAATATAGTATGGCAAAACGAAAAACAATAAAAGAAGTTGCACAATCAATTATTCGTGCAGCTACAAAATGATAAATAAAAAGGGCATTAACTTTTATAAGATAATGCCCTTCTTTATTATTTACACTATTTATGATAATTATGTTTTAAAAGTTAAATGTCATCATTGACTTTATTTTTTATTTTGCTCAATAAGTCCATCAGTATTTTTTGTTCTTCTACATTGACAGCTTCTAATACTCGGCGACAATTTTGAGCGATAACTTCAAACCATTCATTATATTGTTCAATCGCCAATGGTGTGAGATAAATATATTTTTCGCGTTTATCTTCACCACTTTGACGCATGATAAGATTTTTTTTCATCAGCTGACGAATTGTTTTAGAGATTGCAGCAGGTTCAATATTTAAATAGTTAGCAAGTGCTGTCTGTGTCATAGTGCCTTGATCGTGAATTGTTTTTAAAATAGTCCATTCAGAACCATAGATATTTGTACTGTATAATGCACGGTTTACACTTTTTGACATAGCACGTGTTGTTTGATATAGTTGATGAACCAATTCGTCTGTCTGTTGAATTGTTTCTAGAGAAATTTCGATGATAATCCCCTCCTTATATACTGTTATAACAAATAATAGATATTTTTACAATGAGAATTAATGAAGAAATTAACGATAATTTTGTTATATTTATAATTTTTAGGGGAAAAAGTACGTTATAGGAGGTATATTTATGCTTTATTTAGTCAAGATTTTTTATGCTTTTATAATTCCACCGGGAGGAATTATATCACTTCTGATTTTATTTAATATTTATTTATATTGGAAAAAGATTAAAGGTAAATATATTTTAAGCGTGATTACTTTATTGTTTTATTTGTTATCTACAAATTTTATAGCTTATCATTTAGTTAAGCCATTAGAGAATTTTTATCAAAATAAAAGTATTGAACAGTTAAAGCAAGATAAAAATGATGTGATAATTATGCTAGGTGGTGATGCGATAAATGTAGCAGATATTGATGGCGAAGGGCAAGTTTCAGGATATGTGGCTAATCGCATGATTACAGTTATGAGATTGCAAAAAGAATTGGATATTCCTATTATTTTATCTGGCGGAAAGGTATTTGAAGATACAGGAAGAGAAGCTGATATTGAAAAACGTATATTTGAAGGTATGGGCATGAATTCGCAAGATTTGATATTAGAAAATCAGAGCAGAAATACAGTGGAAAATGTGCAAAATAGCAAGGTTATAATGGAAGAATATAATTTTACTAAGCCATTAGTAATTACATCTGGTTTTCATTTACCAAGAGCAATGGAAATATTTGCACGTGAAGGAATTGAAGCTACACCATATGTAGCAGATTATCAAATGAGTGATAAGTTAGTTTTTAGTATTTTTAATTTCTTACCTAATAATAGTAGTTTAAATACATCTTGTATGGCTATTCGTGAATATCTAGGTATTTTGGCTTTAAAATTAAAAATGCAATGAGTTTTAATATAAATATAATTAGATTAAAGAGAATATAAAATGATGATTAATGAAGTATTACAAGAAAAATTAAAATTATTGCCTACAAAATCAGGTGTTTATTTGATGAAAAATAAGCAAAAACAGATTATATATGTAGGTAAAGCGATTAATTTAAAAAATCGTGTGCGACAATATTTTCAATCAAGTAGAAATCATTCAGCAAAAACAATTGCTATGGTGTCGCATATAGAAGATTTTGAAACAATAGTTACGGATAACGAATTAGAAGCATTAATTTTAGAATGTAATTTGATAAAAAAACATCATCCTAAATATAATATTATGCTTCGTGATGATAAGACTTATCCCTATTTAAAGATTACTTTAAATGAAAAATATCCAAGAATAGTAACTACTCGTCGCCTTATCAAAGATGGCTCAAGATATTTTGGTCCATATACAAGTTCTACAGCAATGAAGGAAACTTTAAATTTATTGCGTAAATTATTCCCTTTGCGAACTTGCAAGCATTTAGCAGATAGACCTTGTTTAGAATATCATATAAAAAGATGTTTAGCTCCTTGTGCTAATTATATTGATGAAGATAGTTATAAAGATATGGTAGATGGTGTATGTTTATTTTTAGAAGGTAAAAGTGAAGTTGTAGAGCAGAATTTAGCGAAAAAAATGCAGATGGCAGCACAGAATTTAGATTTTGAGAAAGCTGCTAGATTGAGAGACCAATTATTAGCTGTGCGCAAGATAATGGAAAAACAAAAGATATTATTAGATGATGGTGATATAGATGCTATCGGTATCGCTAGAGCTAATTATGGAATTTGTATAGAGATATTTTTTATTCGCAATGGTAAAATGTTAGGTCGCAATCAATTTTTATTAAATGATGAAGATGATGATGAAAAAAATCTGATAACAGCCTTTTTGAAACAATATTATAATGATGCAGTGGATATTCCTAAAGAAATATTAATACCAGAAGAGATAGCAGAAATAGAATTATTGCAAGAATGGCTTTGGGCAGAAAAGAAGAAAAAGACAAAAATTTTATTGCCTAAACGTGGTGTAAAAAAAGATATTTTGATGATGGCAAAAGAAAATGCAGAAAAATATTTATTAGAGCAAGAGCAAAAATTAAAAGATATGAAGGCTCGTAGTTTAGGTGCTGTCTATGATTTACAAAAATATTTAAATTTACCTAAGCCACCAATGCGTATGGAATGTTTTGATATATCACATATTCAAGGTTCAGAAACAGTAGCCTCTATGGTGGTATTTCAGGATGGCAAGCCAGATAAAAATTCTTATCGCAGATTTAAGATAAATTCTACTGAAGGAAAGCCAGATGATTTTATGTCGATGAGGGAAGTAACTACTCGCAGATATGTAGGCATTAGTAAAAATGATTTACCAGACTTAATAATCATTGATGGTGGTAAAGGTCAATTGAGTTCAGCTTTGGAAATTATTCGTGGAGCAGGTCATTATAGCGTCCCTGTAGTGGGGCTTGCTAAGCAATTTGAATATATTTTTACAGAACAATCATCAGAGCCTATTATTTTGCCACGACAATCAGATGCTTTATATTTAGTGCAAAGTATAAGAGATGAAGCTCATCGCTTTGCGATTACTTATCATCGTAAACTTAGAACAAAACGCAATAAAATATCTATATTAGATAATATCTCTGGAATTGGTGCTAAGCGAAGGAAAAGTTTATTTGACCATTTTGAAACGATACAAAATATAAAAAATGCTTCAGTTGATGAATTGATGGCGGTACCAGGAATTAGCGAGCAAATAGCAAAATCTATATATAATTTTTTCCGCACACATGAGTTAGTGAGCAGTAAATTAAAATAAATTTACAACTATACATCTAATTTACAAGTTTACAATAAATAATCATTGACAAATATGAATTTTATTGTTATAGTAATAGACAGATAAAAACAGTGAAGAGGAAAAGTAAATTTATGAAGCTTGCAGAGAGCTATGGTTTGGTGGGACATAGTAGTGAATTAAATTGAAATACACCTTAGAGTTGCAAGGCTGAACAATTATGATAATTGATTGGGATTAATTAAGTAAGTTTTGTCGGAGTGCCTCCGTTATCATGGGCTAGGATATGTTAGTATCCAAATGAGTGGCTAAAAAAGCAAATTGGGTGGTACCACGGGTTATAAAAGCTCGTCCCTATATAGGGACGAGCTTTTTTGTATGCTTTTTTAGTTAGATGAATTTATTTTAAACTTATATCAGCTGATAATAATACTTAAGTTTTTGACAAATTAAAATTTAATCTGCAGTAATTTAAAGATTGATGTGAAAGTAAAAATTTTGTTTAACATCATAAGAAAGGATGAAAACTATGTCTATTCAATTAATGATAGTCTGTCTATATGTAGTATTATTATTTGCAATATCTTTTTATGTAAAAAATCGCGCTAATAAAAATCCTATGGAGTATTTATTTGCAGGAAGAAAATTGTCTACATCACTTATTGCTTTTAATGTAACAGGTCTTGCTGTAGGTGCTGCTTCTACTGTTGGTGTGGCAGAAAATGCAACACAGGTAGGAATAGCAGCTGGTTGGTATAATGGAGCATGGGCAATTGGTGCTGTGGTTATGGGAATTTTAGCCGCAGGAAAATATAGACAAATGGGTTGTTCTACGATACCAGAATTGTTTGAACGTTATTATGATAAAAAAGGTCGTCTTATAAGTGCAATTGGTTTAGCAATCATTCTTATTTGTATTACTTCACTTCAATATGTAGCAGGTGGGGCAATTTTATCAACACTTATGCCAGATATATTTTCTATGAAAACAGGCATGATAATGAGTGCTATAGTTTTCATCGGTATCACTGTTGTGGGCGGATTGTGGTCTTCTGGTATGTCTAATATGATAAGTGTTAGCTTAATTTATTTAGGAATTTTATATTCAACTATTTCTGTCGTAGATAATAATGGTGGTCTTGTAAATATCAATAATAATTTACCTGTAGTTGATTTTTCTTGGTTTAGTCCTATTGGTGGCTTAGGTTTGGCTGTAGTATTGGGTTGGATTTTAATTATGATATCTCAAGCACTTACATTGCAAGGAACTGTACAGATTGCCTGCGGTGCAAAAGATGCTAAAACAGCAAAAAAAGGCTTTATTTTAGGTGGAGCATTGATTTTTCCAATTGGCTTTTTATCAGCTATTTTAGGTTTAGCAGCTAAAGTTCAATATCCAGATATTAATCCAACTATGGCACTTCCTCAAATCATTATGAGCTTAGATCCTGTAGTTTCAGGAATAACACTTGCAGCATTATGGGCAGCAGATGTTTCCACTGCTTGTACAATATTATTAGGTGCAGGCACACTTATTTCTCAAGATATTTATAAACGTTTTATCAATCCACAAGTAACAACTGCAAAATTTTTGCAAGTAAATCGTTTAGTTATATTATTAGTAGGTCTTGCTACTTTATGGTTAGCATTTAATGCAGTGGGAATTTTAAAAACTATGATGATTGGTTTAAGTTTGACTACTGCTTTTACTGTAGTATTTTTATTTACTGTATTTGCTCCTAGCCTTTGTCGTAAAAATTCAGCATTTTACACTACTATTGTAGGTTTGATAGGATTAGTTTTATGGCAATTTGTACCTCAGATACATGTATTGCCACATGTAATTTATTTTGAATGGATTATTTGTATAATCAGCTTTTTGATTATCAGTGTTGTGGATAAACAGCCAATTAAAATAGTTGAGAAAGAAACTACATCAGCAAAAGTCATGGTAAATCAAGAAGTTTTGAGCAGATAAAAATAAATAATAAAATTTATAACCTGACAAGTAAAAATACTTGACAGGTTATTTTTTGTCATATATAATAGTCAAAGTCGTAGGACATAATTAAATTTGATGAATAATGAAAGCTCAGGTGGTTTAAATGTTAGAAAAGTTTTTGCACATGAGCGCTTTATTTGATATTTATGGGGCTTTGCTAACTGACAAACAGAAACGTTGTCTACAAATGCACTTATTTGAAGATTTTTCACTATCAGAGATAAGTACAGAGTTAGGAATTTCACGTCAAGCTGTTTATGACATGTTGCGCCGCAGTGAGCAAATCATGCAGCAATATGAAGATAAATTAGGTTTGGCAGCCCGTTCGACAAAAGAAAAAACAGAGCTTTTGTCAATTTTATCTGATTTATTAGCATTAAAGCAGGAATCAGAAGATAACAGGCTTAATAATATAATAAGACGTATTTCTGTGTTAACAAATGATAGCAAGGAGGCATAAATTTGATTTTTGAAAATTTAGCTGATCGTTTGCAAGAGACTTTTAAAAAATTGCGTGGTCATGGTAAATTAACAGCTGATGATGTTAATGCTACCATGCGAGAAATTCGCATAGCTTTATTAGAAGCCGATGTAAACTTTAAGGTAGTTAAAGATTTTATTAAAAAAATAAAAGAACGTGCAGTAGGACAAGAAGTTTTAGAGTCCTTGACACCTGCACAAGCTGTTATTAAAATTGTTAACGAAGAGTTAACAGCATTGATGGGGCAGACTCAAAGTCATATAAACATTTCACCAAAAGCTCCTACAATCATCATGATGGTAGGTCTTCAAGGGGCAGGTAAAACAACATCTGCTGGTAAACTTGGTTTGATGTTTAAAAAGCAAGGAAAACACCCATTGATGGTTGCAGCAGATATCTATCGTCCAGCAGCTATCAAACAGTTACAAGTACTCGGTAGTCAAATTGATATTCCAGTATTTGCTAAAGAAGATTGTAAAGATGCTGTGCGTATCGCTAATGAAGCAATAGATTATGCAAAATCTCATGCTAATGATATTGTAATCATCGATACAGCAGGACGACTTCATATAGATGAAAACCTCATGCAAGAGTTGAAATCTATAAAAGAAGATGTAAAACCGCATGAAATCTTATTAGTAGTTGATGCTATGACTGGTCAAGATGCAGTTAATGTAGCAGAAAGCTTCAATAATGATTTAGGTTTAGATGGTGTTATCTTAACTAAAATGGACGGGGATGCTCGCGGTGGTGCGGCGCTTTCCGTTAAGGCTGTTACAGGTTGCCCTATTAAATTTGTGGGTGCTGGTGAAAAATTAGAAGCCTTAGAACCATTTTATCCAGATAGAATGGCTTCTCGTATCTTAGGTATGGGTGATGTGCTTACTTTAATTGAAAAAGCACAGACTGCTTTTGATGCAGAAGAAGCAAAAAAAATGGAAAAAGCTTTCCGCAAAAATGAATTTACATTAGATGATTTCTTATCCCAATTAAATCAAGTGAGAAAGCTTGGCTCTTTTGAAAATATCTTAGGTATGATACCTGGTATGGGTGGACTTAAGAAAAAACTCGGTGATGTGGATATCGATATGAATGGTAAAGAAATCAAACATATCGAAGCTATCATTAGAGCTATGACACCAGAAGAAAAAAGAAATACAAAAATCATCAATGGTTCTCGCCGTAAGCGTATCGCTATGGGTAGTGGAACAAAAGTTCAGGAAGTCAATAAGCTCTTAAAGCAATTTGATGAAATGAAAAAAATGATGAAGAAAATGTCTAATATGAAACAGTTAAATAAGAAAGGTAAAAAAGGAAAAGGCGGTTTTAAACTTCCTTTCTTTAGATAAACCTTCTATAATATAACTTAATCACTTTAAGGAGGTGAAAACATTGGCAGTTAAAATTCGTTTAAATCGTATGGGTGCTAAAAAACGTCCATTCTATCGTATCGTTGTAGCAGATTCTCGTGCTCCACGTGATGGTCGTTTCATCGAAATCTTAGGTAACTATGATTCCACAAAAGAACCTGCTATTATCAATATTGATGAAGAAAAAACTTTAGACTGGATGCTCAAAGGTGCTCAGCCTACAGATACAGTTAAATCTTTACTTAGCAAAAAAGGTATCATGACTAAATTTGATGCAGCTAAACATGCTAAGAAATAAGAAAGAGGCAAATAGATGAAGGAACTTGTTGAAGTAATAGCAAAATCACTCGTTGATTATCCAGAACAAGTTACTGTTGATGAAATCGTTGATGGTAATCATGTTTTGTTAAAATTGCGTGTAGCTTCAGCTGACATGGGAAAAGTCATTGGTAAACAAGGCCGTATAGCCAAAGCCATGAGAACTGTAGTGAAAGCTGCAGCTTCCTGTGAAAATAAAAAAGTTACAGTTGATATCATCGAATAATTGCAATAAAAATAGCCGAAGGTCGATTATGACTTTCGGCTTTCTCTTTATCCAAAATCTTTTCATTATAATATATATATGATAGTATATATCATGAGATTAATGAAATAATTAAAGTGAGGTTATAATTATGGAAAGCATTTCTTTACAATGTCCAGTAACAATTAAAGTAAAAGTTACTGAAAAATTTAGAGCTAAAATGTTAGATAAAATGGAAAAACAATTAGCAGAAGTAGATTTAAAATTATCTAAAATCGATATTCAAAAGAAAAAATTTTTAGAAGAACATGCTGAAGATAATATTCAACAAGTTGGAGCAATTGTTCAAAAAATGGAAGTAGACAAAGCTAAAGGTTTAAAATTAAAAGCTAAAATTGAACAAGATATTGCTGATATGAAACATTTAGGTTTAGGTGCTGAAATTATTCAAGGCACTATGCAACATGTATTTAATGTAAAAGTTGGCGATAAAATGCCAGCTGTTATGAATACTGAAATTATCGTAGAGGATGAAAAAATCATTGAAATCCGCAACTAATAAAAAGATTATTATTGGTAAAATCGGTGCAGCTCATGGTGTTAGAGGCGATATGAAAGTATATCCTTTAACAGATTTTCCTGATAGATTTAATACAATAAAAAAAGCATATGTAGACGATAAAGAAATAAACATTATTTCTACTCGCTATCAGGGGAATTTTGTAGTTATGAAAGTAGAAGGTGTTAACTCTCGTGAAGAAGTAGCACGTTTTACAAATAAATTATTGAAAATAAATCGCAGTGATGTGCCACCACTTGAAGATGGAGAATATTATGCTTTTGATATAATCGGACTTCAAGTAATTAATCAAGATGATGTTGTTTTAGGTGAAATAACAGAAATTTTGAAAACTGGTAGCAATGATGTATATATTACTAAGGCTAAAGATGGCAGACAAATTTTAATTCCAGCATTAAAGAAAGTAGTTACTGAAATAAATGTTGAAGATGGATTTATGAAAGTAATTTGGGATGAAAATCAGGAAGTGTAATTATGAGAATAGATATATTATCCTTATTTCCTGAGATGTTTGGCGGAGTTTTTGGTTGTAGTATTACTAAAAGAGCGATTGAAAAAAATATTTTAGATATACAAATAACAAATCCTCGTGATTTTGCTTTTAATAAGCATAATCAAGTTGATGATACAGCTTATGGTGGTGGTGCTGGCATGGTGATGAAGCCAGAGCCATTATTTAGAGCTGTAGAAGACGTTAAAGCTAAAACGAAAATTGAAAATAGTAAGGTTATATTAATGTGTCCTACTGGAAAAGTATTCACTCAAGAAAAAGCAAAAGAACTTGCTAATTTTGATCAGTTAATATTTATCTGTGGTCATTATGAAGGCTTTGATAATCGTGTGGTACAAAATTTAGCTGATGAAGTAATTTCTATTGGCGATTATGTGTTAACAGGTGGAGAACTTCCTGCTATGGTGGTAATTGATGCTGTATCAAGAATGCTTCCAGGCGTATTAGGTTCTGGAGAGTCTGCGCCAACAGATTCTTTTTATAATGGACTTTTAGAATATCCACAATATACAAAACCACGTGAGTATAGAGGTCTTAATGTACCTGATGTATTACTTTCAGGAGACCATGCTAAAATAGCAAAATGGCGTCGACAAGAATCTTTGCGTGTTACGTATACAAATAGACCAGACTTACTTGAAAAAGTAGAATTAAGCAAAGATGATAAGAAATTTTTAGAGGAATTGAAAAATAATTCTAAATAGAAAAAGGCTTTTAATAGAAGACAAAATCTATTAAAAGCCTTTTATAATTTTTTAATAATAAAATTCAAATACAACACTTGTTAAAGTTAAATTTCCACAGTATTACACAGAAGAAAAAGTATATAGAATATTCAAATACAACACTTGTTAAAGTTAAATTGGCTTAACATTTAAAAATAACTTTAATATTTTCTCTATTCAAATACAACACTTGTTAAAGTTAAATAACTAATAGATGTAATAGATATAATCTTCGTTCCCTATTCAAATACAACACTTGTTAAAGTTAAATATAAGAAAAGATTAAGTGAAATATATGGTGTACCAATTCAAATACAACACTTGTTAAAGTTAAATATAAATTGTTTAAGCTCTGCACCATGCAGTTTTATATTCAAATACAACACTTGTTAAAGTTAAATCCAATTCGGAACCGCTACAATTTTTTTGGGTCAGCGATTCAAATACAACACTTGTTAAAGTTAAATAAAATATAATACTGCTATTACTCAACAATCTTTTAATATTCAAATACAACACTTGTTAAAGTTAAATGCTATGTATTTTCAAACTCCTGCTACTTGGTTTTGATTCAAATACAACACTTGTTAAAGTTAAATACTAACTAAAGCATGGCAAAGAATAGTTGGTACAGAATTCAAATACAACACTTGTTAAAGTTAAATTAATAATGGATACGAGTGCCGAACAAGATACTTTAGTATTCAAATACAACACTTGTTAAAGTTAAATAAATGAATTAGTTAGTAGTGTTTTAGCAAAATGGAAATTCAAATACAACACTTGTTAAAGTTAAATGCTAGAAAAATCAATCTTTATGATTTTCATTATACTATTAAAAGTATTGATATACAAGGATTTTAGTTGTTTTTTACCAGCGATAATAGGATTTTTGGAGATTTTATAAAAAGGTTTAATTTTCAAGCTTTAGAGGAGTTTTGTTTATTTTTAGCTGGTAATTTTATGATAAATAAAATTTTATTAAGCAAAAAACAAAAAGCAACTATCATTGATAGTTGCTTTAATTTTATAAATCATATGGTGACCCACCCGGGACTCGAACCCGGAACCTGCTGATTAAGAGAGGGATAGTTATAAGAAGCAAAAAATACGTTTTAAATTTATATTTCAGCTATTTATAGGCTTTTTATTATAATTTTTATTGACCTTAAATAGCCTATATTTTACATAAAATCACCGATGGTTGCTCCCACATTGCTCCCATTAAATTGTATAAATTTTAGCTACTTTATCTGCAACTTCTTTATCCATATTTGGTATAGCATGGCCATATAAATTTAATGTATGACTTGCCTTACTATGACCTAACCTTTTTGCAACTTCTAATATTGGTATATTATTAGCTAACAATTGAGTTGCATGGGTGTGTCTTAAAACATGAAAATTTTTGTAAGGTACATTAGCGTTTATTAATATCTGTTTCCAATATTTAGAAATATTTCTAGGATGATAAGGTGTACCATTTTTTGTATGGAATACATAGCCCCCTGATGTATTTAAATATATTATTTTTTCATTGTCAGGTTTTAATTTTTTTAATAACATAGTTACTTTTGGCGGAATAGTTATATATCTTTTACCAGCAGATGTTTTAGGTGGATTTTCTATTAATCCTTTTTTAGGAATATAGTTTAATGTAGACGTTATTTGAATTTTATTTTCTTTAAAATTTACATTTTCCCATTTTAGTGCCAATAGTTCTCCTAATCTTGCTCCTGTTGTTGCTGCTAATAAAATAAATGGATATTGTTTAGCTAAATTATAAGGAATGTTATCTTCATTTAAGTATTTAAATATTTTTTGCAATTCTTTCTGAGTAAAAATTTCAATTTCTTTTTGTTGTACGACTGGAGGTTCAACAACTTCCATGAAATTTTTATTTATCATTCCTAATTTGTAAGCTTTTTTAGCTACAGTAAATAATAATTGATATACTTTCTTTTTACTACTTGATGCCATTTCTTTAGGTAAATCATTTAAAAATTTTTGAGCTATTACAGGTGTCATTTTTTGTAAAGGTATAGCTGCAATAGGTTTTAATTTAACACTAGTTTGCATATATTGTAACTTTGATTTGTCACGTAAATTTTTTTTAAAAATACATAACCATTCAATGATCCATTCACCTAAAGTTATATTCGTTGGAGCAATATAATTATTATTTACTATGTTTGATTGTATAGTTATTATCCAATCTTTAGCTTCTTCACGAGTATTAAATCTTTTTCTAATACGTTTGCCATTAGGATCTACAATAGCTGCACAAAATTTATTTCTATCTTTTTCATAATATATAGATCCTTCACCGTTTTCTCTTTTGGCCATTATAAACTCCTCCAAGTTATTTTGTTATTATTATTACATTTTATTTTGTGTAAAATTTTTATTTATTTATGCTATAAAAGTTAAGTTTTCCGAACATTATATATAAAATAAAAGAGCAGTTGCTGCTCTTTTATCAATTATCTCCAAATACTACCTAGAATACTGATACCTGTATTTATTATATTTTTTTCTTTTTGTTCTTGTTTAGCTTGCTCATTAGCTTCTTTTTCTGCTTTAGCTTTTTCTTCTATTTCTTTTTGTTTTTGTTCTTCAGCTTCTTTTTTATTTTCTTCTAATTTTTTTAATTTATTATCTCTATCAACTAATCCTGCAACTACTTCCATTACTTTTTCATCACCAGAAGCTGGAGTAGGAGTATATGGTGAACTATTAGGATTTTCATATGTTTTACCGATATCACTGCCATAAGGATAAACAGTTATATTACTTGTACTCATTTTGCCATTATAATAAAATATTTTACTTTGGTATATCATTGTGCAATTCTTATTTGGGAATTCCCAGCGAACCCAAATTTCTGCTGTATCTGTTTCAGGATCATATTTTAATGTTTTAGTATCTACATATCCTGTATAATCCGAACTTGAATATGCCCAGTACCAACGTTCATCATTACTAAAATCTTTAGCAAAAACAACAGAAGATGTTAATAGTAAACACATACTAAATAATATAAAAATTTTTCTCATGCTACTCATCCTTATCTATATACATATGTATAAATTCTTTATCAGTTTCATTCATTTCTCTATATGCTTTTAATAATTTTAATTCATCATCAGATAATGCTATATTTCCATCAAGATTATGGATTACATATTCTTGTGCTTCAGCTAAAAGTTGCTCTTTATTTATTTTTAGTTTTTCAAGATTTTTTATTTCATCTTTAGCCTCATCTATTACTCGTTGACTTTCAGATTGAGCATTAGTAAACATTTCATCACAAAGCAGTTGAGTTTCTAAGACTTTATCTTCTATTTCTTTATTTAATCTTGAGTAAATATTATTATCTCTAATAAAAGCTAGAAATATTGTGAAAAAATTAAACCAAGGAATAAAAATACCAATCAATAGAAAAAGTACAAACATCCAAGTATTAAAATACCATTTTTCTTTTATAGGTTTAGCTGAAATAGTAGTAGGTGCTATTTCATCAATATAAGTAGGTATATCTTCTATTTTTGATTTTTTTCTTGATGTATTACTACCAATATTTTGAGTATAAGATAAACCTGTTCCTGGTATGCTAGTGGTTAATCTTTTTTTTCCTTTGGAGTTTATATTAAGTTTGGCACCTTGAGGACCAATACTTATACTAGAAGATTTTTTTCCTAAATTAAGTGTTAATCCAGGCATAATTTTTATAGATTTTCTGAAGTTAAATCCCATAATATAAACCTTCTTTCATATACAGAATAAGTCACCAAAAGGTGACTTATTTTTATGGATGACAGATACCACAAGGCACATATCCAGCATTTAAAGCTTCTTCTCTACTATAGAAGTAAACTAGATTGGAGGATTTAATTCTTTGAGCAGCACGACAATCTGTATAATGGAATTTATCAGATTTAGCAGAACCTACGTATGTAGTGGCTAATGCTGTGCTCATGGTCATTAGTAAAGTAACTAATAATAAAAGTATAAATGCTGTTTGTTTTTTGATGTTTCTAAACATAATATAAGGAGCTCCTTTCTAATAAAAATATATGTTTATGTATTGTATAGTAAATAGCTATACTTCACATTAATTTTGATAAAATCACATGGATTTTTCTAGGATTAGGATTTTTTTCTTTTATTACTTTATTTATTAAATTAGCATCTAAATCAGACGAGTAAGATAATAAATGTATAGCAAATTCATTTGCTTCTTTTTCTCTACGACTGGGTACGTAATAACTCATATCTGCATGTAAGTAGTATCCATATTTTGTATGTAATCGTGCATGCCCCAACTCGTGAGCAAGCACGATTTTTTGACGTTGATATGTTAAGTTTGTATTTAATATTATATATTTTCTTTGTAAGACTCGTACTAAAAAACCGTTTATACTGTTAGGTAAATCCAATAAAAGAACTTTAATACCCAATTCTTTAGTTAATTCAAAAGGATTGGATGTATTATACTTATTTACTAAATTTTTTACTCTCAATTTAATGTTAATCACATTAATCAGCTCGCTATTCAGTTTTTATTTTTTACGTTTATTTTCTTTTTTTGCGTCCCAGAATACAAATTCTAGGGCATTTCTAAGTTTTTGTTTATCAGCGTCACTTAATTTATAAATTTCACCGTCAAACATAATCTCAGTATCATCTAAAAATTTTGCCAAATCTTTTGGTACTTTTTTATTAGATGTTTTTTCAATATTGTTGTCTAATAAATAGTCAATAGTTACATTAAAAAAATTAGCTAAAATTTTTATGGTTTCTAAATCTGGTGTTGCTCTACCTGTTTCATATTTAGAAATTGCTGATTTTTGAACATTTATTATTTTACCTAATTCTTCTTGTGTAAGCCCTTTTTCTTTACGGAGTTGTTTAATAATATTCATAGTAACACCTCGTTTTTATTATAATGTATCTTATAAAGAAACTCAATATGGTATCTTTATAAGATTTTTTTGCTAAAAATATCTTTACAAGAAACTTTTATTATGCTAATATATAAGTGTCTTAAACAGAAACTTATTTAGGAGGTGATTATATGTATATTGAATTAAGAAAGTTAAGAAAGCAAAAAAAAATATCTTGTGAAGAAATGTCGAAAAAATTAGGATATGCTAATCGCTCTGTTTATAGTAGGAAAGAATTAGGTATTATACCAATAAAAATAGAAGAAGCAAAATCGATTGCTAAAATTCTTGGAACTAACCTTAATGATATTTTTTTATAACAAAAGTGTCTTTTTAAGAAACTTTAAAAAGGAGAGCTAAATATGAATGAATTACTAAAAGTTGAAGTAAATAAAAACAATGAGCAAATAGTAAATGGTCGAATGCTTTATGAGTTTTTGCAAATTAACACACCATATACTCAATGGTTTGAAAGAATGCTGAAGTATGGTTTCAGTGAAAATATTGACTTTGTTACAGTTTCACAAAAAAGTGAAACTGCAAACGGTGGATATACGATACGTATTGACCATACATTAAAACTAAATATGGCAAAAGAACTATGTATGTTGGCTCGCAATGAAAGAGGAAAAGAAGCTCGCCAATATTTCATTAAATGCGAAGAAGCGTGGAATAGTCCTGAAATGATTATGAGTCGTGCTTTAACAATCGCTAATAAGAATTTGTTGATGAAAGATGAACAAATTTTAAAGCTTACGGCTGAAAATACTGAAATGAAGCCAAAAGCAGATTATTTTGACGAGCTAGTTGAAAGAAATACATTAACTAACTTTAGAGAAACAGCAAAATTACTTCATATAGGGCAGAATAAATTTATTAATTGGTTATTAAATAAGAAATTTATTTATAGAGATATTAAAGGTAAATTATTGGCATATTCAAATTATATATCAGGCTCAAAACCTTATTTCGATATTAAAGAACAAAAGAATGGTAATTGGTCAGGTTTTCAGACTTTAATTACTCCACAAGGTAGAGAGGCATTTAGATTATTATTGCAAGTTAAAGGAGAATGAAAATGAAGAAAATAGAAGCATTAAAAGCATGGGCAGATGGACATTTATTATTAGTTCATAATGCTAATGGAGATTATGAAGATGATTATTTTTATATGGATGATGAATGTAATATTCATTCATTGATTGATGGTGAGATTACAGAAATTGACTGTTTTAACAATGATGATGAATTTACAATAATTCCATTTCATGAATATATTTTAAAACTAAATAAAGTGTAAATGGATTTATCTTTTACACAAATGGAGGAATATTTATATGATTGATCCAACAGGATTACAAGATTTACCTGACATGGTGCAGTTAGCACTCATGGCTTGTGATAAACCACCGAAAGCTTTAGCAATAGAGCTAAAGTGTTCTATTAGTGCAGTATATCAATCACTTCAAGGCACTAGAACATTACCAGCTAGTGCTATGAGAAAGTTTGCAAAACTTAATTTGATTGCATCTAGTGCAATGGCAATGCAGGCTACAGGATTAAAAAAATTGTTTAAATATCGTAAATCTGATAGGCATATTCAAGCAAGGCTTGTTGAATTGAAGATATTTGATAAGCGTGCAGATGAAGCAATGAATATGCTTCCAGAATTACTGTTTGATAAAAATAGTCCTAAAGATTTAACTGATGAGGATAGAAAAGTAATCCTTAATGCAGTCAGTGCCATGATGGATAGGGATAATGTAGCTCTTAATCTGTTTATGGAATTAGATAATAAGTATAAGTTAGATTTAGTCAATAAAATGAGGTGAAGTTGATGGCGGTTGTAAGATTATGTGCTAAAGATTATGCGGAAAAATATAATATTCCATTAAAGACTTTACGTAGGTTATGTAGATTAGGAAAAATACCATGTATAAAAATTGGAAGAAAATATTTGATAAATGTTTCTAAAGCAAACATTTATTTTGAAAATTTAGAAAAAGATAGAGAAGATAAGAAAAAATTAAAAGTTATTAAACCTATTAGAAGAAAATCTTCATTAAGTTTTGAGGAAAGACTTAATGATTTTAAAGCTGATTTTTTGGGATATAGTAGGTGATTTTTATGAAAAAATTAATTTTATTAGGATTAGTAGGAGCAATAACATTAGGTGGTGGAGTTTGGAGCTTAAAAAATGAAGAGCCACCAAGAGAAGAAATAGAGTATGTAGTTCAGAAAGGAGATACTTTATGGAGTATAGCAGCAGAGCATACTTCTAATGAAGATAATATCTTATCAGAAATACATTATATAAAACAAAAAAATGACCTAAACAGTGCAGAATTGACTGTAGGTCAAAAGATAAAAATAGATAAAAAATAGACTCATCTATAAATAGATAAGTCAACAATAAAAAACCTAATCAAATTATAACATCTAAAGAAAAAATAAGCCATATATTTTTTATATGGCTTATGAAAAATATATGAGGTATGAATTATGGCTAGAGAAAAATTTTACTGGATGAAGCTTCCAAAAGATTTTTTTAAACAACCAAAGATAAAGAAATTAAAAAGTGTTGCAGGTGGTGATACATATGTATCTATTTACTTAGCAATGGGATTATCTTCGATCGAAAATGGCGGTCGTATAAAATATGAAGGTTTAGAAGATAGTTTTGCAAAAGAAATGGCATTGCTTTTAGATGAATCAGAAATTAATGTTCAGTTTTTATTAAGTTACATGGAAAAGTATAAAATGATTGAAAAAATAACAGAACATGAATATTTATTACCAGAAGTTGCTTTATGTATTGGTTCAGAAACAGCAGGAGCTGAGCGTGTCCGTAGATGTAGAGCTAGAAAAAAAGAATTAGAAAATAAGAAAAAATTAGCGTTACAATGTAACGTCTCTGAAACAAATAGTAACACAGAGAAAGATATATATATAGATAAAGAGATAGAGAAAGAGATAGAAGTAGATAAAGATAATACTGCTACAGGCAATGATCTACAAACTATTTGTTGTTTATATAAAAGAGAAATTTCACGTAATGGAATGGATTGTTCTCCAATAGAAATAGAAGCTCTAAAAAATCTTATAAATGCGTACAGTATTGATGAGATAAAAGAAGCTATTGATATAGCTGTTATGAGAAATAATCGTTCTTTGGCATATATAAAAGGCATATTGAAGAATATGCATAAGAAAAAAGATGACAATATTCCTAGTGAATATGCTGCTATTCCTTATTAAGAATTATTAAGAAGGTGAGTAAATGGCATATTTAGTGAAGCCAACAAAGGCAGATTATATACAAGCTATTAATAAAGCTAGAGCAAAGCAAAAGATGTATTTAGAAAATAGAATACATGTTAATACTATGGTTTATAAATGCAGTATTTGTAAGGATAAAGAATTTATTTGGAATCAAGATGTTCATGCGATGGTTCCTTGTAAATGCAGAGCCATAAGGAATATGGAGCGTAGATTAAAAAAATCAGGATTATCTGTAGAAGAATATAGAAAAAAATGCATTGAAAACTTCCCTATAGACAGGGAAGAAGCTTGCAAAATGAAAGAGTTGGCAATGGATTTTATTGCTAATCATAAAAAAGGTGAGAGCATTATTTATACAGGAAAATCTGGAACAATGAAAACCAGTATTTGTATGGCAATATGCTTAGATTTAACAGTAAAAAAAGCAGAAGAACATCTATATTTTAGCTATAGAGATGAGATGCCAATTCTAAAATGGCAGATGTTTAATAAAGCAGATGCATACCAAGAGAGAATTAAAACATTGATAAATATTGATAACCTTTTCATTGATGATTTATTTAAAACAAAAAAATCTGTTCAGGATAAAGAGATTAAATTAGATGTTCCAGCAACAGATTTACAAATAATGTTTCAGATAATTAATGGTCGATATATGAATAAGAAAACAACTATTTTTTCTAGTGAATATAGTTTAGGTCAAATTATAAAAGATGTAGATGAAGCAACTGGAACTAGAATTTTGGAAATGTGCGGAAGATATGGAATGAATTGTAATGATATAAATAGGAGATTAATTAGATGAAAGATTATAGACGTAATGGATATGCATTTATAAGACCAAAGAGAAAAGATATAAGAAAACAGGAAGTAGAAAAGAGAATGGAAGCTTTAAATAGAGTTTCCATTGAAGCTCGAAAAATGGGTATGAGTCTAGGAAAATATAAAGAATATTTACGAGAAAAGGGTGAGTTATATGTATAAGAATGATATACAAACGGTGAATATACCATTAAATAGTGAATTTGATAAAGATATAAAAAAGCTTAAGCAACGTAGAAGAAAAGATAATATTTGTAAATATTGTCTAGAAGCTGTGGCGGTGATCGGCGTTATTGGAATTGGATTTATGATGGTGGGATAAAAAAAACACTGAGTATACAAACTCAGTGTTATGAAAAGAAAAAACAAATTCGCTAAATAATATTTTATCATTGTTAAACATTATTTAGCAAGGAGTGAAAAGGAGTATGAATATGTTTAGAAAGACGAAATATACGGATGGAAAATATGTTTATTATGTATCTAAATTACTAGGAGATAATCAATATTCAGTATGTAAAAGAGCGATTAATTCAAAATCATTGGGCAATCATAGGTATAGATGTAAAAACAATAAAGTAGTTTCTACATTTAAGGAAGCTCAAGAGTATTTAGATCTTCTAGCTTGGAATAAAAGGTGGATTGAATATTAAGTGGCAAAAAAGAAATCGTTTGAAAGTAAGTTAAAAAACAATAATTTGGCGGAAGCCTTTACCAACATAGCAAAAGGCTTTGAATATTTGGGCGAAGATAATGCTCAATTATTAAACAAAATAAAAATGAATGAGGATATAAATGCTGATGAAATAGATGCTGTTCTAAATAAAAGTGGAGAATTAAGCAGGTTAGCACAGAATTATGCATATAAGATTATAGATATATTTAGCAAACACTATGGATTTAGCTTCAATCAAATGTTTTATAAATGGTTGGATAAAAATAATATTCGCAAATATTATGAACAAAATATAAGTGCGGATGAGATTTTAAGAAATCGAAAGAAAGACAGACATGTAAAACTACCTTTCTGTATAAAAGCCAAAGGAACGGATTTAGGAAAACAGTTCAAAAAAATTGCAGAAGAATTTGCAGAATTAGGTGCGGAAAATGCAATTATTTTAAATAAGATACAGACTAAACAAGATATTACTCTAAATAACATTAGGAATACATTCTTTGAGGCTTTTGATATTAGTCAAGCAACACAAACATACATGTATTTGATAATGCTTATAAGAGTAAATAAAAAATATGAGGAGGACGATTGGGGATGGGACAAATAAAGAAGCTGATTGAATTAATAAGACGTTTATTTAGAAGAAAAAAAGATGATAAAGAGCCAATAATTTTAGATTTAAAATTACCGAACCTTGATGAAGCATCTAGTGATGAAATTATTGGAGAAAAAAGCGAGTATAAACCATTAAATTATCCATTGGAATGTAGTGTAAATTTAAAAATTAATAAGAAAAATAAAGAACGTATTTTAAATAATAGATGTTGCCCATTAAATCGTTGGGTTAACATCAAAAAAGCTGGAGGACTTAAACATGGTCGTAGTAAGTAAAAAGAATTTAGATAGATTACAAGATTATGGCTTTAAGAAAATAATATGTGAAGATGGCATATTCTGGAAGAAAAGATTATATAAGAAAAATATATTAACTGGCGGTATCTTGATAGATATAAGCCAAGATAAGGAATTTTATAATGTAAAAATCTTTCTTGATAGAGTTATAAAGCTACCTAGTGTTATTTACTATTTAATCAAGGATGGAGTGATTGAATGTATTTAATATTAGAAGATGAAACTGGGGTGATTTCTAAGGCAGAAGCAAGTGAGTTCTGCCTTAGAAAATTAATTCAGATGCTAAGGAAACATAAAGAGCATATAAAAGGTGATTTATATTTAACAGATATGAATTATTATTGGGAAAAAGTTGAATTATGAAAGGGAAAAAATTATGATTGATGATTTATTAATAAACTGCTGTAAAGAATGTGAAGATTATAGAGAAGATATGACAGATGATGAGTTTTTTATTCATATGGATAAATGTCAAGAAGCAAAATGTCCAGTATTAGAACTATTTTGTAGATATTTTGAAAATGAAGAAACCATTTTAGAGCTAGAAAATGAAATAGAAGAATTAAAAAATAGAGAAGAAAAAGCCATAAAAATAATGCGAGGTATAAAATGATAGATTTATTATTAAGTGCGTTATGCATAACGATAGGAATAGTATTAGGAGTTGTTATTGTTTTATATAGTGTTATAAAAATAGGGCTTTGGTACTGCATAAAAGCTAGAAAAAATAAAAATATGCCAATAAAAGGAGAATATAAAAACAAATGAATAAGGTGATATTAGCAGGGCGATTAACAAAGGATCCAGAAGTTAGATATACACAAACAGGAAAAGCAGTAGCAAGTTTTACTCTAGCTGTAAATAGAAGTTTTAGCAAAGAAAAAGTAGCCGATTTTATCCCAATTGTTGTATGGGATAAGTTAGCAGAAGTTGTGGGCAATAATTTAGTAAAAGGCAGTCAAGTTTTGATTGAAGGTCGTATTCAGATTCGTAGTTATGAGGCACAAGATGGAAGTAAACGTTATGTAACTGAAGTCATAGCTAATGATGTAGAGTTTATGGGAAGTAAACCGAAACTCGATGGCGGTGCTGTACCAGAATCAGCAAAATCTTTTGGTCAAGAAGTACCACCTGATGAAGAGATACCCTTTTAAGAGAAAAAGAAACTATCTTAAAGCCAAGAAATTGAATAAAAATTCTTGGCTAGATAGTTTTAAACGAGGTATAGCGTATAAATTATCTAAAAAAGGTTATAAATTAATCAATATTTACGTTGAATTGGAGAATAAATAATGGATATAAGTGAAGATATAAAAATTATACATAATTATTGTGCAAGTAGAAAAACTTGCATTGAATGTAATATGTATAAAAATTGTTGGAGTTATCCGCACGAGTATAAAAGTAGAGGCACTGGAGAAATAGAAAAATCTATAAGGAATATTAGGAAAATGTGTAAAAATGAAGTGTGTGATGGATGTAAATATGGTGATATAACAGATGATTCTTGTGCATTGGTCTGTGAACCTAAATATTGGGATTTTAGTGATAATTGATGAATATGAGATGATTGAATGACAGAAAAAGAAATGCAACTTATGCTAGGAAAACATTTTGGAATTCAATATATCTGTATTCCAAATGTTCTTATGACTGGCGAATATAAAAAAGATATCTTGCCAGAAATCGAAAAATTAAAGCCGTGGGAAAGACCAAGCAAGATGTATGAAGCAGATTTTATATATATCACTAAATCTGGTTATTTAACTGAAGTTGAAATCAAAGTTGATATAAACGACTTCAGGAATGATTTCAAAAAGAAAATATACCATTCATCATCTATGGTCAGTGCTTTATATTATGCTTTTCCAGAAGAACTGTATAAAAAATATAAAGATGAAATACACGATAAAACAGCAGGTATTGCAGGCATAATAATGGTTTCATATGATTGCAAGATTAAAGTTAAGGCACCAAAAAGAAAAAATATTAAAGTTTTAACAGATATAGAAATAAAAGACTTCATGCGTATTGGCTGCATGAAGTGGTTTAAGGAATGGTGAAATAAAAATATGATTAAAACTATATATTTAAAATACGATAATGTTATTGTTAATTTTAACTTTAAAAATAAAAGTGCAATGCAAAAGATTTTCCCAATTGCAACTAATCGACAACCAAAAATGAGATTACGAAATATGGTTGAAAAAATTGCCAGTGATAAATATTCCACTAATAAATATGTTTTACAGTTTTTACCAAATGCGAGCGTAAAGCCCCTAAATTTATTTATGGGGATATAAGCTC